>Ga0078972_1000611_pt1 | contig 146638 bp, 131 predicted proteins | sample YelNatPaOPGAMG01_FD_67568 | JGI IMG/M metagenome (GOLD analysis project Ga0078972, IMG submission 67568) | Hot spring thermophilic microbial communities from Obsidian Pool, Yellowstone National Park, USA - OP-RAMG-01 (SPADES assembly) (version 2) | ecosystem: Environmental > Aquatic > Thermal... | reverse complement strand
CCAGGTAGGTCAGTGGGTTGTCGATACGATTCGAGGAATATAAGAATATGAACCTTTATATCGTGAACAGAGATTGATGACCGCAGCATGAAACCTCTAAACTTTCGGGGCATATAAAATGTCTTGACAAATGGGTCGCACTAAAAAAAGGCGGCGAGTGAATAATTCCTCAGCCCTCATTTAAGAAAGAGGGGGCAGCGCGGCGCGCATTTTTTCTGTCGCCGCCCAATCAATTTCTAAGGAGACGGGGTCTAAGACAACTTTGTAAATTTCTTTAGCTTGCTCGAGGCTGACGAATCCTTCAATGACATCGCGACGCACCATCTCTGGATCTCTTTCTTGCGGTGGGTAAAAACCACCTCCTCCAGGAAGTTCTAAAGTGACTTTCTGGCCAGGTTTTAGAATATATTTCGTTTTAGGATGAGGCATGGTTCCATCATGGAGATAAATTCGACCCTTGGCTCCATCGAGACCGCCAGCGAATCCTTTGGCCGGAAAACGGATGCGGTCATACATGGGGGAATGCGTAGCCGGATGATTTCCTCTAACTCTAAGCACCATGCGCTGTCCCAATCCACCACGATATTTTCCAGGACCACCACTATCTTGAATTAGCTCACGGCACTCGATGAACAAAGGAGAAACATTCTCCACCAGCTCCACTGGCACCCCATGAATTCCACTGGGAAAGGCCGTGGCGGAAAGCCCATCCTTGTTGGGCCGAGCCCCAGTTCCGCCGGCTGAAAAGAACACATAACAGAAGGGTTCACCACGCTCATCTATGCCGTCAAACTGAGTATTCCACAGCCCCTGGGAGCCTTCAGCAATAACCCGATCTGGAATTACATGGCTCAGCGCCCCAAAGACGGCGGCCGATAAGAAATGGCCCAGGATATGCCGCGCGCCTACAGGAGCCGGACGCTGGCAATTAAGAATGCAACCTGGAGGAGCAATTACCGTTAGCGGACGAAAACTTCCTTCGTTGTTGGGAATTTCTGGGCTTACCGAGCATTTAATAGGATAAGTAGTGTAAGCATGGCAATAACTGTAAACCACATTAATGCCGCGGTTAGACTGAGGGGATGTCCCCGTATAATCGGCTATCAGGCGATCTCCGTCGATGGTAATGGCCAGCTTGACTATAATCGGCTCATCAAATCCATCCATGTAAATTTGATGACGATAAGTGCCATCAGGAATTGCCCTTATTGCCTCACGCATCGATTGTTCGCTGCGCTCAATTATGGCGGCCGATAATCCTTCCAGGTCAGAAAGATCATAGTCTTCCATCATCTCCAAAAGTTTCCGGCCCCCCACTTCATTGGCAGAGATCATGGCGTAAACATCACCCAAAACCGTCTGGGGCACGCGCACATTAGCTTTGATAATACGGATAAGGTCTTCGTTCAGCTTACCTTGATCCACTAATTTCATTATGGGGATGGCCAATCCTTCTTCATAGACGGAAGTAGCATCGGCGCCAAAAGTGCGCCCCCCAATGTCCATGACATGGCAAGTGTTAGCAAAAAGACCAATGGCTTTCCCTTTATAGAAGACAGGAGTCACAATCGTTAGGTCATGAAGATGTCCAGAAGCAAGCCAAGGGTCATTAGTGACCAAGGTATCTCCCGGCTGCAAAGAGGCCAAAGGATATTCCTTAAGAAAATGCCGCACGGATGTGGCCATGCAATTAATATGGCCTGGCGTGCCCGTTACGGCCTGGGCAATCATATTCCCAGCGGCATCGAAAACTCCGGCCGAAAGATCTCCTGCTTCCCGCACCACCGTGGTAAAGCTGGCGCGCATGAGCGCCGCAGCTTGTTCATTGGTTATGGAAATCAATCGGTTCCACAGTACTTCGAGAGTTATAGGATCAAAGGTGTTCTCTTTCATACCAATTTTCCCTTTCTTTTTGAGATCGCTGAAAAATCGCCTTTTTTGCCTCTCCTGCAAGAGGGGGAGTTCGGGAATGCCTGGAAAATACCGAATTCCCGCCCGCGCGGAATGGCGGAATTACAGGCCGAAAGTTCGGGACCATGGGCAAAAGAGCATAAAACAGACATTGCTTGGGCATTATGAGTTATTAATGGGAGCATTAAATAGATGACATCTGCTGTTCTGAGCCCCTCACCCTAACCCTCTCCCCACGCATGGGGAGAGGGGAGGGTGAGGGATAAGTGTAAATATTTAATTGCTCCGAGTAATAGTTTGTATTCCATTGGCGAAATTGGTTCATACCTATATTTAAACATCGCAAGGCAGGGCCAGGACTCGTTCCTTGCCGAAATGAGACAAGCCATAAAGGCTTGCTTTACAAAATAAAAAAAATTAATGCCTGGGCAGCTGAAGAATTACGCATCCCGAAGAATCCACCCAAGCTTTTCCCGGGCCGTTCAAGACAATGGTACTTTCGCGCTCCTCAATCACTGCTGGGCCCTCGATCTTGACGCCAATGGGAAGCCGATATCGATCGTAAATCGACACTTCTGCATACTTTCCTGTTTCGGGAATGAATATAGGTCGCTTTCCTTTAATGGCTTCGGCCATCTTTTCTCCTCTGGACCACCAAGTACCAAGGCTTATCTGGGGCCTCGGTCCGGTTGCTAACAACCGCCAATTAACTCCTTCAATGGGAATATCTGGACACAACCGTTGATATACGTTTTGATATTCTTTTTCAAAAATCCGGCGGAATTCCTCAAGGTGTTTTGCTCCATACTCCGTTCGGGGAAGAGGAATACTAATTTCAAAACCTTGCCCAGCATAACGCATATCTGCGGATCGGATAAACTGCATATCGGCCATAGGAACGCCCGCCTCAGTCAGAAGTTCTCGTCCCTTTTCTTCCATCTCCTTAAAAATAGAATTCAATCGTTCCCAAGAAAGTTCCCCGAGTCGCGAAATATAGCTTCTACTTAATTCAAAGGACATGGGCGCCAAAAGAAATCCAAAGGCAGAACATACACCGGCCGCAGGGGGAACGATAATCGTTTCCATCCGCAATTTTTTGGCCACCTGATAGGCGTGCACGGGGCCGGCTCCCCCGAAAGCCACCAGGGCAAAGCGCCTGGGATCAACGCCTTTCTCCACGGCGTGGATCCGCGAAGCATTAGCCATATTTTCATTAACTACCTCATGAATACCCCAGGCTGCTCTTTCCAAGGAAAACCCGAGAGGTTTGGCAATTTTTTCCTGAAGAGCCTCTTCCGCTCTTGGGCGGTCAAGTTTCATCTCTCCCCCTAAAAAAAAGTCTGGGTTGAGATAACCCAAAATGAGGTCAGCATCTGTCACTGTAGGCTCTTTTCCCCCCAAGCCATAACAGGCTGGCCCGGGATCAGCTCCAGCACTCTCTGGACCTACTTTGAGCAGCCCCAACGGACCGATAGAAGCAATACTGCCGCCGCCAGCGCCAATCTCAATCATTTCTATAACCGGAATTTTCACGGGCAGGCCGCTACCTTTTTTGAAACGGTAAACCCGCGCTACTTCAAACTCGTTCACCCGCAAGGGCTCACTATTTTGAATAATACAGGTCTTAGCCGTCGTCCCGCCCATGTCAAAGGAAATCACATTACTATAACCCATTTGCTTTCCTACCCAAGCTGCCGCCAAGGCGCCTCCTGCTGGTCCGGATTCGAGCATCCGAATGGGGTAAGCACTTGCTGTGGCTGGGGAGGTTATTCCCCCATTAGAAAGAATAATATAAAGCCTGCCGCCAAGACCCAATTCTAAGAGACCTCTTTCTAATATATCCATATAACGCCGCACCGCGGGCATTGCATAAGCATTGGCCACGGTAGTGGAAGTGCGTTCGTATTCCCGCACCTCCGGCGCCACTTCCGCAGAAAGGGAAACAGGAAACCCTGGGCGCTTAGCCAGAATAACCTCCCTGAGCATCTGTTCATGGGTGGGGTTACGAAAGGAATGAAGAAGAGAAATAGCGATGGACTCAACTCCCAAAGACAAAAGCTCATCTACGGCCCTTTCAGCTTCTGCAGGAGTCAAAGCGATCAAGACTTGCCCCCGATGATCGAGTCGCTCATTAACTTCCCGCCTCAGCCTCCGCGGAACCAAAGGTGCCGGCAGCTCCAGAAATATATCATAGATGTCATAGCGCATCTCTCGGCCAATCTCCAGCGCGTCGCGAAAACCTCGGGTAGTAAGCAGGCCCGTGAGCGCCCCTTTTCGTTCAATTATCAAGTTAGTCACTAAAGTGGAGCCATGGATGGCTTTTTTAATAGATTGCGCCTTGATTCCGTCCCGCTTAAGCATCTCGCTAATCACCTCAATTACAGCGCGGGCCGGGTTATCTGTAGATGTTAATTTTTTCCCTAAAGAGAGCTGTCCCGAAGACGGCTCCAAAATTACTACGTCAGTGAAGGTTCCGCCAATATCAATTCCTATTTGCAATTCTTGTTTCACCTTTATCTTCTCCGTTTTATCTTCCGGCAATCTGCTCCGGAAATAATTTTTATTCGCTAATTTGCCAATCTGAAGAATTTATTATTATGCAAGCGAGAAAGATTCGTCAAGTTTTTTCCGACCCTTCTTGGAATCCACCATGGAGGGGTGGATAAAATTTATACCTTACCAAAGATTTTGAAAAAGTGAGCAATGGTGGACTTTTGCCTTGATCTGGGGAGAAATTCCTGCTTAAATGATTTTTAGAGGGAGTTGCCTCCTATAGTTTTTTATTATTTTGGACAGCCCATGCATGAACTGGCTATAACCCAAAGCATCTTAGAGATAGCTCTTGATTATGCGCAGCGGAATCGGGCCCAAAAGATTCTGGAGGTCCACCTGCACATAGGCGAGATCACTGACTTTGAAGATGAATGGTTGCAGCGTTATTTTGACTTTCTCAGCAAAGATACGATAGCTGCGGGGGCTAAAGTAAGGATTGAGCGAATCCCTGCTAAAGGCCAATGTGCCAAATGTCTTACCGTTTTTCCCATAGATAGGACCACCTGGCATAATAAATGTCCCGCTTGCGGAGAAGAGAATTGGGAACTTATCTCCGGGCGGGAATTCCGAGTGGAAGCGTTAGAAGTTATCTAAATCTCCAGGATGGAAAATAACCCTAAGCCTGGGCTGTTGGTTGGGCCTTGCCCAACATGCGCCGTAATTCTTCTCCTTGAACAATTTCTTTTTCCAGAAGAAGTTTAGCTAATGCATCCAGCGTTTCCCGTCGCTCGGAAAGAATCTGTTTAACTCGTCTGTGCGCCTCTTCCATCACCCGGGAAATTTCTTCATCAATCTCGGCCGCTTTAGCTTCGCTGTAGGTTTTAGTGGGCGTAAAGCTTTCTGGCAAAAACATGGGACGCCGTTCCCGCTCGTAAGTTACCAAGCCCAAGCGGTCGCTCATCCCGTATTCCGTAACCATGGCCCGGGCAATATCAGTGGCTCTCTGCAAATCACTTTGAGCGCCCGTGGACATCTCGCCAAAGACTATTTCTTCCGCTACCCGGCCGCCTAAGAGCACAGCAATCCGATCTAAAAGTTCGGAACGGGTCATCAAATAGCGGTCTTCGGTCGGTTGTTGTTGGGTATAGCCTAAGGCCGCAATTCCGCGCGGGATAATGGAAATCTTATGGACCGGATCTGCGTATTGAACGCATTCAGCCACGATGGCGTGGCCCGATTCATGGTAGGCCACAATCTCCTTCTCCCGCTGGTTCATCATTCTTTTCTTCTTCTCTAAGCCAGCGATCACCCGGTCGATAGCCTCATCAAATTCTTCTGGACCGACCATTTCTTTGTTCTTTCTGGCGGCCAGTAATGCTGCTTCATTAACCAAATTGGCCAGATCTGCGCCTACAAATCCGGGCGTGCGCGCCGCAATTTTGTGCAGGTCGACATCTGGTGATAATTTGACATTGCGCGAATGAATCTTCAAAATAGCTTCCCGTCCATTGATGTCGGGACGATCTACTAAAACTTGGCGATCAAATCGTCCTGGTCGTAAAAGAGCCGGGTCCAAAATCTCGGGCCGGTTAGTAGCCGCCATGATAATTACGCCTTTATTCGATTCAAACCCATCCATTTCGACTAAAAGCTGGTTCAAAGTCTGCTCTCTTTCATCATGGCCACCCATGACATTGATGCCCCGGGCTTTTCCCAAAGCATCAAGCTCGTCAATAAAAATAATACAAGGTGCATGAGCCGTGGCCTGCGAGAAGAGATCTCTTACTCTGGCCGCCCCTACCCCAACAAACATTTCCACAAATTCTGAACCACTAATACTAAAGAAGGGTACTTTAGCTTCCCCGGCTACGGCTTTCGCCAGAAGGGTTTTTCCCGTTCCCGGTGGGCCCACGAGGAGGACGCCTTTGGGAATTCTTCCCCCCAAGCGGCGGAATTTCTCCGGATTTTTCAAAAACTCTACTACTTCTTGCAATTCTTCTTTGGCTTCATCAATCCCGGCCACATCGGCAAAGGTTACCTTAGTTTCATCCTCGGCATAAAGCTTAGCTTTACTCTTGCTAAAAGACATTACTCCATATCCGGGCCCCATCCTCTTTATCGCGTAACGCCAGATTAAAAAGAAAATGCCTAAAGGAATAATCCAAGAGAAAAGGTTGCTGAGAAATTTGCTTTGGTAAAGACCGGAATAATTTACTTTCCGCTCGTCCAGTTCTTTAATCAGATTAGGGTCCTCAACTCGCACGGCCATAAATTCTCGATCCCTCCCTCCCTCTTTCCCTTTAATTGTCCCGGTAATCGTCTCCGGCCCAATAACCACGTTGGTTATTTGCCCCTCAGCCAAATATTGTTTGAACTTACTGTATGAAATTGTCTCTACCCGGGGGGAAAGAAAATACTGTTGCAACAAAGTCAAAATGAGAAAGACGATCAGAAAATACCAAATACTGAAATGAGCTTTAGGCGGGAGAGATTGCTTTCTCTTATCATATTCTGGCGCTTTAAACAAAGAGCTCAGCTTTTCCTTAAATTTTTCTTCATGCTTTTGCTCATCTTCAGCCATATATATTGCTCCTCCGGCATCTTTACTCTATTTTTTCTATGGGCCCAGAAATTTTGGGGACATTAAGTTGAGGTAATTAAGATTTAATCTCGCGCAGCGTTTTCTCTATCTCCTCGGCCACGATTAAATCCGTAGCTTCTCCCCTTTCTTTTAGCTTAGTTATTATCTTCTTTCGGTCTTCCCCAGATTTATTCTGGGCGAATTTAAATTTGCCCACCATCTCTTCCACTCGCAAACCATACACCCCAGTGGCTGGAAGAATTTTAGCATAAAAGGGATCATGAGGAGTAATCTTTCGGTACCGCCCTTCGGGTTGATATTTAGCCATCAATTTATTAAGCACTTGACATTTTTCGTCCGGGTCAATAAACGAGCTAACTCGACCCCGGACAATCACAGACTTAAAAGTGCTAGTTGCTGCCGTAGCGTTATCTTCGGCCGTAAAATAAGAAGGAATGTACAAAGGAATCAGGACCGCCGCAAATACGGCGCGCGAATCTTGCTGCAAACAATGGAAGCGCTCGCCGGCCACGGCTCCATGCCAATAGATCCAACCATCTTCATACACAAAATTTAAAGGAGTTATGCGCGGCCATCCGTCAGCCCCATTGAAGGATAGGTATCCGATAGGGGCTTTATTAAGCACCTCCTCGATAAGCTGACGTTCTTTAACTTCGAATTCTTTCCTCCTCACTTTCCCTCCTGTGCCCAACTTTTTGCTGCCCAAATTTATGGAGAGGAAACTATTTGGGGGTCACTACGAGAACCACCCTCCGTTTGTCCTTAGCAAACGAACCTTAATACTTCCGCCCTTTTCATCGTTTATTTCCTCTCTCCTAAAGATAAGTTATAATAGCATATATGCCAGATCAGGAAAACAGAGAATTGCGCCAAATTATATTAAATCGCCTTCGGAGCGAGGGTCCTATTACCTTTGCAGATTTTATGGAAACGGTCCTTTACCATCCTCAAGAAGGATATTATTATTCCTCCCGGGAGAAAATTGGTGCTCAGGGCGACTATTATACCAGCCCTTACTTACACCCTATCTTCGGCCATCTTCTGGCCAGACAAATGCGGCAAATGTGGCAAATTCTTGATTATCCTTCTCCTTTTTGGGTGGTGGAGATCGGAGCTGGTAAAGGCCTGCTCTGCACTCATATTCTCCATTATTGCCAAGAGCACTTTCCCGAGCTCTACCAAGAACTAAATTACCTGATTTTGGAGAAAAGTCCTTTTTTTCAGAATGAACAGAGGAAACTTCTGGAAAAATTTTGCGCTGCGGGAAAAGTGCACCAAACTTCCCTCGAAGTTCTTCTAAAAGAGGCCAAGCAAGTAATTGGCTGCATCTTTTCCAATGAATTAATCGATTCCTTTCCTGTCCACCTCGTCTGCCAAGAAGGAGGTGAACTCCGCGAAATTTTCGTTGACTACGATGGACAAAATTTTGTGGAAGTCTGCGCCCAACCAAGCACCCCTTTATTGATTGAATACATGCAGAGTTATGCCGCTCCTCTTGCCGAAGGCCAAAGAGCCGAAGCGAATTTAAAAGCTTTAAATTGGCTGGCGGAAATAGCCTCAATTTTAAAAAGAGGCTTTTTGATGACTATTGATTATGGGTACGAAGCGGAAGAACTTTATCATCCTACGCGGCAGGACGGTACCCTCCTCTGCTATTATCAGCATACAACCTCTACCAATCCTTATGTGCGTTTGGGATATCAGGATATAACAGCTCACGTAAATTTTAGTGCTTTAATAAAAAAAGGAGAGAGTTTAGGTCTCCAGAAGAACGGGTTAATAGAACAATATAAATTTTTAGCTGCTTTGGGCCTTTTGCGGGATTTGGAAAATTTGGAAGTAAATCGTTACCAATTTGCGGCGCCGGAATTTTTAAAACAAAAATTGGCCATGAAGAGTTTCCTCGTGCCCGGAGGAATGGGCACCATCTTTAAAGTACTTATGCAAAGTAAAGGTGTAGAAGAAGCTTACCTAATTGGACTCCAAGATATATTTGCCTCCCCTTCCCGATTAAAGAAAATGTTGGCCACTGATCAGTCTTAATATCCCTCAAAAATTTTTTTCCTCACTTCCAACCTCCCCTTCCTGAGAATGCTTTATAATATCTTTGCCAGAATGCCTAACAACGCCGCCAACTCCTAATATATTGAAAATAATGACCTTGTCCATCTCGGAATTTCATAAATTCCCTTTTCCCCTCCTAATTTAAGTTGGGAGAAAAGGGGGGTGTTAAGGTATGAGGGATCTCACCGAAATAGAATTTTTTCTTGAATTCTGCCTTTAAATCAAGCTAAATTAAACCATACATTATTGAGCAAAGGAACCATAAAGACAGGAGAGATTACAATGAAGGCACCCTGGAGAGTTTTAGTTAGTGATAATATCTCACCAGAAGGTAGAGTTATTTTAGAACAAGCCAAAGGAATAGAGGCCGACATTAGACCAAAAGTCCCTGCCGAGGAATTAAAGAGGATAATCAAAGATTATCATGGCTTGATTGTGCGCAGTGCGACTAAAGTAACGGCGGAAGTAATTGCGGCTGCCCCAAATTTGCGGGTTATCGGCCGCGCCGGCACCGGAGTGGACAACATTGATCTGGAAGCTGCTTCTAAGAAAGGTATCGTAGTTATGAATACTCCTGGCGGCAATACCCTTTCGGCCGCTGAACATACAATTTCTTTGCTGCTTTCTTTGGCCCGGCATATTCCCCAGGCCACAGCTTCGGTAAAAGCTGGCCGATGGGAAAAAGAACGGTTTATGGGTACAGAAGTCCAGGGGCAAACCTTAGGGATTATTGGCTTAGGAAGTATTGGGTCGGTGGTGGCCAGACTGGCCGAAGGGTTGGGGATGAAAGTAATCGGTTACGATCCTTATTTATCAGCCGAAGTGGCCGCCAAGAGGAAAGTGGAAATGGTCACTTTGGATGAACTTCTGGCCAGGTCAGACTTTATTACCGTGCACACTCCCTTAACCTCTACTACCAAAGGCCTAATTAATGCCCCAGCCATGGAAAAGATGAAAAAAGGCGTCCGGCTTATTAATTGTGCCCGCGGAGGGATTATTGAAGAAAAAGCCCTTTACGAAGCTATCATCCAGGGAAAAGTTGCTGGAGCTGCCTTGGATGTTTTTGAGAAAGAACCTCCCGGAGCTAATCCGCTCTTGGAATTGGATCAAGTGATCTGCACTCCCCATTTAGGAGCTTCCACCACCGAAGCCCAAATAAAAGTATCTATAGCTATTGCTCAGCAAGTAGTAGAATATCTGCTCCAAGGAACAGCCCGCAATGCCGTCAATCTCCCCGCCGTTAGCCCGGAAACCTTAGCCCTTCTTTCTCCTTATCTAACTTTGGCTGAAAAGATTGGTAAATTTCAGGCGCAGATAAGCGCGGGCAGAATGCAAGAAGTATCCATTACCTACAGCGGGCAAGTAGTAGAGATGGATACCACGCTGATCACTATGTCTTTGTTAAAAGGATTATTAGATCCCATTATCGAAGAAAAGGTAAATTATGTAAACGCCCCCATTTTGGCTAAAGAAAGAGGGATAAAAGTTAAAGAAGCAAAAAGTAGAGAAGCCGAAGATTTTACTACTTTGCTAACAGTCCAATTACATACCGATGCCGGCCAGAATACCGTTGCGGGCACTCTCTTTGGCAAGAATGAACCCCGTTTTGTGCGCATCAATAAATTTGTGACCGAAGCTATTCCCGAAGGCAATATTCTCTTCATTCACAATCAAGATAAACCTGGGGTGATTGGTAACTTGGGCAGCCTTTTGGCTGCCCAGCATATTAACATTGGCCAGATGCATTTAAGCCGCGATAAAATTGGGGGAACAGCTATCTCTTTAATCCACGTAGATGAAAAAGTTTCTCCCGAAGTTCTAAAAGCACTTTTAAAACTTCCTTATATCTTGTCTGCCGTCCAAGTGGAATTATGAACTCTGAAGAAAGGGTGAAATTATATTGTCTTATAGCGGTGATATAAATAAATGCCCAGCTACCTCTTAAAGCTGGCTTATTATGGCCAGGAATAAAGCCTGGCTCGCCAGCTCCAACTTTGGAAGGCATGCCCTGGGAGTTGGTTTTTTTGGCAAAGGATTAATCCTTGCCTTAGGTTTTTAGGATTAGCGAAAAGGGAGGATTAAAAAATGGCCCGAGAAAGGTTAGTCGTCATTGGCGGAAATGCGGCCGGGATGAGCGCCGCCGCGCAGGCCCGTCGCCAAAGGGCAGATTTGGATATTATAGCTTTTGAACAAAGCCCGCATACTTCTTACTCCGCTTGAGCTATTCCCTACTATCTCGGCCAGGTGGTCGATGACTGGCACCTTTTAATAGCGCGTTCTCCCCAAACTTTCCGAGAAAAACAAGGAATAGATGCCCGGGTGGGCCAAAAAATTTCCGAGATAGATTTAAGAAAAAGCCAGGTCTTAGCGGAAGATTTAAACACGGGCAAAACTTATTGGGAACCTTTTGATCAGCTACTAATCGCCACAGGAGCCACTCCTATTCGTCCGCCACTCCCCCATATTAATGCTCAAGGAGTATACGCGTTAAATACGTTACAAAGCGGCTTAGAGCTGCGCCAAGCCTTGGATCAAAAGAAAATAAAGAACATCGTCATTATTGGCGGGGGTTATATTGGCTTAGAAGCCGCTGAAAACTTTGCCCGCCGCAACCTGGATATTACTATTATCGAAAAGATGCCCCAACTTATGAATACTTTAGACGCTGATATGGCGGAGCTGCTTATTAAACCTTTAAATGCCGCCGGGATAAAAATATATTTAAATGAAGCTCTAAAAGCCATTGAAACCTCTTCTGGAGCAGCTCGGGCCGTGGTCACTGAGCAAAGAACTCTTCCTGCCGACTTAATCCTCTTGGGCTTGGGAGTGCGGCCAAATTCTTCTTTGGCCGCGGCCGCCGGCATCCCCATTGGCAAAACCGGCGGAATAAAAGTAAATGAGCGGATGAAAACAGAAGTAGAAAAAATCTGGGCCGCGGGAAATTGCGCGGAAACTTTTCATTTGGTAAGTCGCCGGCCCTTTTTTGTCGCCTTAGGGACTGTGGCCAATAAGCAGGGAAGAATCGCCGGCCTCAATATTGCCGGCGGCCAGGCCACTTTCCCCGGGGTGGTAGGTACAGCCATGGTCAAAGTATGTGATTTAGAAGTGGCCCGCACGGGTTTACCAGAAAGAGAACTTCAAGAGTTAGGCTTAGCTTATGTTTCCGCTAAAATTGAGGCCCAAACCAAGGCGCGGTATTTTCCGGGGACGCAACCCATTACGGTGAAAATTTTTGCGGAGAAGGGGACTGGTCGTCTTTTAGGAGGACAAATCGTAGGCGGCGAAGGAGCGGGCAAACGGATTGATACCATAGCCACTGCTCTACATGCTGGGCTTAATGTAGAAGATTTTCTTAACCTTGATCTAGGTTATTCGCCGCCTTTTTCGCCGGTGTGGGATCCAGTCCTAATAGCGGCCCGACAATTAGTTCATCAAGTTTGAGAAAGTTTCCCGAAATGGTCACGTTTTACTTGCTCCCTTTAATAATCGGAAGGGTTTTTACCAGATGATTTAAGGAAAAGAAAAATTCTTTTAGATGGAGAAAGCCTGACAAAATTCAGGTCAAAATTTTTTGCCGGGCAAACTCCGGATAAATTTTTTCTAATTTTGCCCGTACGGTGGTCCGCAAAGTTTGCAATTCCTTATCTGTGGGCGAAAGGGTTATGGTTAGAGACGAAGGTACTTCTAAAGGAAAGCCCGTATTCTCCAGCACATCTGCCACAGTAATTCCGGGATGAAGAGACTCTAAATACCATTTTTTGTTCATCCTATCCCATCCTAATATGGCCTTAGGAGTTACTACTTTGGTCGGGCCGCCCGGCCGATAAACTCGCGCAGAAGTAATTCCCGGGGCGGTAACAAAATCTACTTTCTCCACAAAAGTGCGCCGCGTGTGTTCTGTACGAAAGAGAATTACCCGGCGAGCCATATAATAAAGCATGGCCGAGCCATAAGCTCCGGGAAGCCGCATCTTTGGGGCCTGATAATCTCCTAAAACATGCAAATTAATGTTTCCAAAGCTATCAATTTGCAGACCACTTAAAAAGAACAGGTCTAGCTCTCCTCGCTGGGCCAAGAAATGTAATTCACTGCTTCCGCCTAAGAAAGGATGGTACTCTTTGCTCCCTAAGATGATGATGGTAGCTTGGGGAGCATGGAGCTGTTCGGCCAATAGACAGCCGGCAGCGGGAATTGGAGAAGCAGCTCCTACCCCAACAGTTTCCAAGTTGCGGACTTCCCGCGAAATAATAATGGCCATCAATTCTTCGGGCGTATAGGCAAGGTGCGCTTCTTTCATAATTTCTCCTTTTGCCCGGGAGCTAACCAGCCCACTTTTCGAAAATATTCTTCTTCGCTATTAGTGGACCAAATATATTTTTTTAGATAATCATGAAAAGACTCTTCCGTGGCCGCGGAGACCAAATACTCTTGGAGGTGATCTTTATCCACGCCATATAGTGTTCCGCAAGAGCCGGGATGAGCGCCTCCAGGACAAAGTACTACTGCATCCACATCAAGGGCCGGCAAAAAAGTATTGGGATAAGCCTCCCGGGGAGTAAGTTCTCGGGGGATAATTTCTTCCGCGGTAACGATCACTCGCCGGGCAGCGCGAGCCAGCATTAAATCATCTCGCGGCCCAAAAGTTAGGGCATTTCCCCAGGGATCAGCCTGCCGAGCATGGAAAACTGCTACCTCTGGGCGGATGGGCTGAGCGATTACCACTTCTTCCTCGGGATTAAAGGGATTAATTGCGACCTTAAGATCCGGCCGAAATTTTAGTAAATCGCTATCTAAAAGTCCGCGCACGGCGATGAAGGGCAAACCTAATGATCCAGCCTGGACCATGGAGTACATGACGCCTCACGTATTATCTTTCATTTTTATCCCTTGTTTTTTTATGGCTCTTTGAAAATTTGGCGCTGGCCCATAATCCCCCAGAGAGCAGTAGCATGTTTCATACTCAGCCACTACTTCGGCGCCTAACAATAGATCGGCATATAGTCCTCCGCCAGGAAGAGTGGCTATCTTTAATTTCTTTACTCCTTGGCGCAATAATTCTCGGGCAAAAGACATTGGGCCACTCTCTAAGAACTGCGAGCTGAAGCCTAAAAGATCTCCTTCCCTTACCCAGGCCACGGCTTCCTTTAAAGAAATTAATTTTTCTTTCATGGGCCTGTATCCTCCTCTTTCTTTTCTTTATGCATATAACTATTATTTTATTTTTGGTCTGTCAAGTTATTTAATAATGGACCTGCGCTCGCTAGGCGCCCCGCCAGGCCGATGGAGAATCGCGCAACTTTGGTGATAAATATTTAATATGGCTTAGGGGGGGCAAGGAGGATAAAATTAAAAACGGCTTGCTTAATTGGTTTTTTTTAAATATATTTGGGCATGGAAAGATTTTTAAAAATAGAAAGGAGGAAAATATGAGCGAATATTTTTACGCCCGCGATGCCCGCAAACATTACCAAGACTTGCGCGAAGCTCAAAGCGACATGTTCCAGGCTTTCGTTAACTTTAATGCAGCTGTATTTGAAAAAGAAAGTGCTCTCTCCCGAAAAGTTAAGGAATTAATTGCCGTGGGGGTGGCGCACACTACGCAGTGTCCTTATTGCATTGAAGCCCACGTAAAAGCTGCCCAAAAAGCAGGCGCCACAGACCAGGAAATTGCTGAGGCCATCTTTGTAGCTGCCGCTTTGCGCGCCGGAGGAGCTTTTGCTCATGCCACCATTTCTATGGGCGTACTGAAAAAATCGGCTTAGTCATCACCGGATCCACTAGTTAGTTTTTGGACAAATAGATTAATATAGCCCAGGTAGAATCAAGCGGGAGAAAATAAAACAAATTAAATAGAAAATATTTCCATCTCCTTTTGGCATATATAGCCTTTAATATTTCCTTATGGATGGGTGCTCAGCCGGACGAATTGTTCCTCGGCCGGAACATTCCCTCTCGCGGAAACTAATCGATGCAGACGCTTTGAAGGTTCTTTACCGCCTCCACCACCATGGTTTTAAAGCTTACTTGGTTGGTGGTTGTGTGCGGGACCTGCTTTTGGGCAAAACTCCTAAGGACTTCGATGTAGCTACCGATGCCCATCCCCACCAAGTCCGCAAATTATTCCGCAATTGCCGCTTAGTGGGCCGGCGCTTTCGGTTAGTTCAGGTCTATTTTCGCGGGGGCAAGATAATTGAAGTTTCTACTTTTCGGCGGCGCGGAGAAGTGGCCGAGGACCAAAATATTCCCGAGACCAATAATTCTTTTGGCACGCCGGCGGAAGACGCTTATCGCCGCGATATTACCATTAATGGTATTTTTTACAACCTGGCTGATTTTTCCTTAATCGATTATGTGGGCGGCTTGGAAGATCTGCGCCAGGGATTAATTCGCTGTATAGGAGACCCAGAAGAAAAGTTTACGAGTGATCCTGGGCGCATGATGCGGGTTATCCGCCATGCTGCCCGGACAGGGTTTACTATCGAAGAAAAAACCTATCAAAGCTTGGTCAAGCATGTAAGTAAATTGAGTCTCTGTTCGCCAGTTCGGGTCCGCGACGAATTCTTGCGGGAATTAAAAGAAGGATCGGCTCAAGCATCCGTAAAACTCATGATAGAAACTGGCCTGCTCTTTGTTCTTTTTCCTTCCCTGATTCTTCCCTTATCAGAAAATGGGCGCCATGAGTTATTTCTAAGAATCCTGCAAGCGCTCGATCACTTTATTTCTTCTGGCCGAAAAGCCGGTGACGATCTTTGTTTAGCAGCCTTCTTGGCCCCTTTTGCGGACTACTTTTGCCCTGCCGAGCGGTTCCCGCCTGGCCGGGCTGGGCAGGTTCTTTATCAGCAAAAAATTAAACAATGGATTAGCGAGACCTTAGCTCCATGGGCGTTTACCGAAAACACTAAAGAAAAAGTAGCTCGCTTGCTCAGTCTGCAAAGAATTTGCCGTAGTTTCGCTGGGGGTGAAAAAATTTCTTTCCGCCTGCGCTGCAAAAGGTTTTTTAAGCAGGCGCTCAAATTATACAATCTAATAAATTTTCCTTAAATTTATAAGGGCAGGTCGGAGGCCTGCCTCTGGCCTGCCTCTGACCTTTTCTCGCCATGACGACTCAGTCACCCTTAGGGAGAAGGACTGGGTGAGGAAAATTATTAAAATTATTTTCGAGACATGCTCATAAATTCTCGAAGATTATTGAAGGAATTACAGTTGCCATTAAAAATAGATTTATGTTATATAGTTATGGGAGGAGATGAGGAGGATTTATGAGAAAGAAACGCTGGGCTATGCTCATTGATTTACGTCGTTGCATCGGCTGCCAAACTTGTTCTCTGGCCTGCAAAGCGGAATTTTCTGTCCCTTTAGGATGCTACCGCACTTGGGTGAAACAGATTGAGAAAGGGCGCTACCCTTATGTGCGCCGAGCATTCTTGCCCATCGTTTGCAATCACTGTGAAAGGCCCATTTGCTGCACGGTCTGTCCGGTTAACGCTACTTATAAACGCCCCGAGGATGGTATTGTGATGATCAACCCTCATCGCTGCATAGGTTGTCGTTACTGTATGGCCGCTTGTCCTTATAATGTGCGTTTTATAAATCCCCGGTTTAATATCGTGGAGAAGTGCGATTTTTGTCATAAACGTCTGGAGCGGGGTCTCTTGCCGGCCTGTGTGGAAGCTTGCCCTACCAATGCCTTAATTTTTGGCGATCTCAATGATCCTAATTCGGATATTTCTCGCTTGGTAGCCACTTCCCCTGTGCAAGTGATCAAGCCCGAAATGGGTACCTATCCGCAAACTTTTTATATTGATTTAGATGTAGATATTGTGGCCGCTAAATGAGGAAATGAAAAATAAGAAAGATACGCAATTGGGAAATGTAAATTATAACTCGCCCCCTCAAGAGGCTTTTGCCCAATTCGAAGCCAGCGTGCTTTTCTGCCCCCGTTGTCGGCGAGCCGTTCCGGTTCGGAAGCGCCTCTTACTCATCTTACCCGAAGGAGAAAAATACGAATATCTCTGCACCTTCTGCTCTGAGTCTTTGGGCTCCAAAATGGAGTTTGAGGAACGAGACATTAAAATCTTAATTTAGTTCTGTGAAATTTTTCCCCCGTTTTTAAACCTCTGGGGCCAGAAGCATTTTTATGAATCCTTTGGCCCCAGAAAATTTTTTAAATCAATATCTGTTTTCCCTTTCAAATACGGCGGCGGCACCCATGCCAAAACCAATGCACATAGAGACCAGACCATAACGTGCTTTTCTTCGTTTCATCTCATGCATTAAAGTAACGGTAAGCCGCGCGCCACTATTACCTAAAGCATGCCCTAAAGCAATCGCTCCCCCATTCACATTAACTTTTTCCATATTTAATCCCAAAGTACGACAAACGTAAAGCGCCTGGGAGGCGAAGGCCTCATTCAATTCGATAAGATCAATGTCCGCTAAGCTCAGCCCCGCCAGCTTTAGGGCTTTGGGAATAGCTTCTACAGGCCCAATGCCCATAATCTCGGGAGGTACGCCCACCACCGCATAGGATCTTAAAGTAGCCATGGGTTCTACGCCTAAAGATTTGGCCTTCTCTTTGGACATAATCACCACGGCGGCCGCTCCATCATTCAGGGGGGAGGAATTGCCCGCCGTCACTGTGCCGTCAACGGCGAAGGCCGGCCTTAACTTAGCTAAAGCTTCCATGCTGGTATCAAAACGTACCCCTTCGTCTGTGTCAAAAATGAACTCGCGAAAAGTCACTTGCCCATCCTCGGAAACTTCTTGCGTTTTTACTTTGATGGGTAAGATTTCGTCTTTGAACTTTCCTGCTTTAATGGCCGCCGCCGCCTTCTGATGACTCTGCCAGGCAAAAGCATCCTGTTCTTCCCGGGAAATGCCAAACCGCCGGGCCACATTCTCGGCCGTAATGCCCATGGCCGTATAACCTTCTGGATATGTTTCTATAAGCTTCAAGTTAGGGACCGTTTTGTTTCCCCCCATGGGGACCATAGACATGGACTCTACTCCCCCCGCAATAATAACCTCAGCAAAACCGCACATTATATGTTCGGCCCCTGTGGCTATAGCCTGCAGCCCGGAAGCGCAAAAACGATTGACTGTTTGCCCAGGCACAGTATAAGGAAGCCCCGCTAAGTAACCAACTAAACGGGCTACGTTCAAACCTTGTTCGGCTTCGGGGAAACTGCAGCCCAGAACTACATCATCCACTTCGGCCGGTTTTAATCCAGGCACGCGCTGCAACGCTTCTTTCACTACCCAGCTGGCTAAATCATCCGGACGAGTGTTCCTTAAGCTTCCCCGCGGGGCTCGACCTACGGCCGTACGTACTGCCGAAACAATGACCGCTTCTCTCATATTCTCCTCCTAATTGCGTAAAGGTTTATTAGTCTTGAGCATATGGGATATTCTTTCCTGGGTCTTTTTCTCACCGCACAGGCTCAGGAAAACTTCACGTTCGATGTCCAGCATATGCTGTTCGGTAACTAAGGCTCCGCTCAAAACATCTCCTCCAGTTAAGATATAAGCCAGCTTGCCGGCAATATACTCTTCATACTCGGTAATAAAGCCCCCTTGGCGCATGGTGTTAGCCATGTATTTGATTGCTGCCCGGCCGCCATCGCCCGCCACCGGAATAAGTCTGGGGCGGGGCGGCTGAAAACCTTCTTGCACCATAGCCAAGACCGTCTGTTTAGCATCAAAGAGCAGGTGGTCTACATTGGCCGTGATCTTATCTGTAGAACGGAGGAAACCCAATTTCCTGGCCTCTTCTCCACTCGTGGAAACTTTAGCCATGGCAATGGTTTCAAAAGCCTTGCGCAAGAAAGGAAGCAAATCTGGAGTAACCCCATCAGGAATGCCTTCAAGGCAGCGTAAATATACTTCTTTGTTACCCCCGGCTCCGGGCAGGAGGCCCACCCCAATTTCCACCTGACCCATATAGGTTTCTAAGGCGGCGCGAATGCGGTGGCTGGCCAAACAGATTTCGCACCCTCCCCCTAAGGTCATGCCGTGGGGAGCAGCAACAATAGGTTTTTCAAAATACTTCATGGCCATCGTGGCATCTTGGAGAGCCTTCACCGAAGCTTCAATCCCCGCCCAATTACCTTTCATGATTTCCGCCGCCAATAAAAGTAAGTTCGCTCCCACGGAGAAATTCTGGGCATGGTTGCCAATGACTAAACCCAAAAAATCTTTAGCGACGAGGCGCAAAGACTCGTGGATCATCTCAATTATCTCTGGGCCTATAGCATTCATATACGTATGAAATTCCAGGCAGGCCACGCCATCTCCCAAGTCAATCAGACTGGCACCCGGATTTGTCTTCACTACTTTGTTTTGTTCTTTAAGCGCCGGAAGCAGAATTAAACGGGGATTCTCGGGGACTTTTTTATAATCACCTAACTGCAGATCAAAAAAGAAAATTTGTCCGTTCCGTCGGCAATAAAAACTTTCCTTACCTTGGGCTAAAAGTTTCTCTACCAGAGGGGGTATAGTCTTCCCCTCTTTTTTCATTCTGGCTACTGATTCTTTGACCCCTAGGGCATCCCAAGTTTCAAAGGGCCCCAATTCCCAATTGAACCCCCATTTCAGGGCATTGTCTACATTATAAATATCATCAGCAATTTCCGGAATCTTACTGGCGGCATAAAGCAAAGATTCACTAACCACCTCCCAGGCGAATTGACCAGCTCGATCCTCGGCGTATACTAATGTTTTGATTTTAGTCGCTGCATTAGGAGCTGCCTTAGCGGCCTCCAAAGAAGGATATTTAACTTTGGCGCTGGGCCGATACTCTAAGGTTTTTAAATCTAAAACCAGAATCTCTTTCCCCTCCCCAGTTTTAACTTGTTTGTAGAACCCTTGGCCAGTTTTATCTCCTAACCATTGGCGCTCGATCATTTTTTGGATGAAATCGGGAATTTTAAATATTTCCCTCTTTTCATCATGGGGTACATTATCATAAAGGTTCTTCGCTACATGAGCAAAAGTATCTAAGCCCACCAAATCCGTTGTGCGAAAAGAAGCACTTTTGGGGCGCCCCATGGCTGGGCCGGTAATCGCATCCACTTCTTCAATGGTATATCCCTTCTCCATCATGGTTTTTATCAAGTAAAGCATGCCAAATATACCAATGCGGTTGGCAATAAAATTAGGTGTATCCTTGGCATAAACAATTCCCTTCCCCAAGACTCTTTCACCAAAATCAGCTATTAGTTTAATAACCTCCGGCCTGGTTTCGGGAAGAGGGATAATTTCCAAGAGTTTCATATAGCGGGGAGGATTGAAAAAATGGGTGCCCAGAAAATATTGTTTAAACTCCGCATCCATCTCAGCACAAATATCCTTAATGGGAATTCCCGAAGTGTTCGTACTGACGATCGTTCCTGGACGCCAGACCGCCGCTACCCGGCGCCAAAGGTCTTGTTTGATTTGGAGATTCTCCACCACAGCCTCGATAATCCAATCGACTTCGGCCAGGCGCTCTAAATGGTCCGAGAAATTTCCCACCTCAATTAAACTGGCTAATTCAGGAATGGCTAAAGCAGCCGGGCGAGCGCGCAGCAAATTTTGCTTGCCCAAGGTGGCTAAACGGTTACGTACCACCGGGTCATTTAGGGTCAGTCCCTTTTTTTCTTCTTCGGGAGTTAGTTTATTGGGCACTATATCCAACAAAATAGAAGGAACGCCTACATTGGCAAAGTGGGCCGCAATAGCGGCTCCCATTACGCCTGCTCCCAGAACGGCCACTTTTTTAATTTTCTTTTCCATATGCCCTCCATTCTCTTTGGCCTTAAATTTATTTTGGTATTCGCTAATGGACTTAAATTACTTCCTCTGTTTATTTAAAGTTTTTAGCCACCCCCTCTCTTTCAGCATTTTGGAGGATCTGCCGACAAACCCCGATAGATATCTTCAACTCTTTTTCGGTAATTCCTTGGGTTAAGGTCTGATAGGCTTGTCTGGCTACCCGATCAATTTTTTCTTGGATATTCTGGCCCCGAGGGGTGAGATAGATCTGGTAAACTCGGCGGTCCGTAGGGTGATCGGCCCTTTTGAGCAGGCCAGCTTTTTCCATCCGGTCAATAAGACTGGTCATGGTTGACTTTTCCAAATGCACTCGTTCTCCCAAATCGCTAATATTCAGTCCGTCTTCCTCCCAAAGGGCCTGCAGAACCGCAAAATACGCCACGGAGATATCATTTAATCCGTTTTCTTTAAGCAGACGGTTAACAAAATTATTCATGGCCCAAGTCGTCCGCGAAAGGAGAAAACCAACCTCATATTCTTTTTTCATCAAATTCTATCCTCGCTAAAAAAGTTCGTTAACATACTATATGATATAAAACTAAGAGTCAAGGAAATTAAACTCTGGCTGGCGATCATTTTTTAAATTCCAGCCTAATTCAGGCGGGAAGGAAAGAAGCTCCTTAAAATTGTTAGAAAGCAAGAATTTTACTTTTTTAAGTCTTGAACTCCGGTAAAAACTTCTCCATAATGTCTTTATAAGGAGGGAAAATGCGCCGAACAAAGATTGTTTGTACTATTGGGCCAGCCAGTCAAAAGGAAGAAATGCTCGCGCGCTTAATCCACAAAGGAATGGACGTAGCCCGCCTTAATTTTTCCCACGGTGATCCGCAGGACCACTACCGCATATTTCAGCGGCTCAGAAAATTATCCCAGAGGCTGAACAAACCCTTGGCCATTCTTCAAGACTTACAGGGTCCTAAAATGCGCGTGGGGATCATCCATAATGGGCAAGCGGAACTTAAAGAAGGCCAGCCTTTTATTTTAACTACAAGTCCTCTGCTTGGTTCAGCCCAAAAAGCTTATACGGATTACCATCATTTGCCCCAAGATGTAAAACCGGGCAGCACTATTCTCATGGGCGACGGCTATTTACGTCTAAAAGTACAGAAGGTAAGAGGGAAGGAGGTAGTTACAGAAGTAATCAATGGTGGCCTATTGAAAAGCCATATGGGCATTAATTTACCCGGCGCTAAGCTTTCTGCTCCTCCTTTAACCAATAAAGACAGGCAAGATTTAGCCTTAGGCCTAAGCTGGGGAGTGGATTTTGTGGCCATGTCCTTTGTGCGCCGTAGTCAGGATATCCAGGAGATTAAAAAAATCATGGCCCACGCGGGCCGAGACGTCCCTGTGATTGCCAAATTGGAGCGTCCCGAAGCTATCGCTAATTTAGAGGAAATAATAGAGGTTTCTGCTGGCGTAATGGTGGCCCGCGGGGACTTGGGCGTAGAAATGCCTTTGGCGCAAGTACCTCTTTTGCAAAAACGGATTATTTACCTGGCTAACCAAAAAAGAAGACTGGTGATTACGGCCACCCAGATGTTGGAATCTATGATCAGTAATCCCCGCCCCACTCGCGCCGAAGTTTCCGATGTGGCCAATGCCATCTTTGATGGTACAGATGCAGTTATGCTCTCCGGGGAGACCGCCGTCGGTAAATATCCAGAAGAAGCGGTAGAGATGATGGCCCAGATAATTACGGCAGCGGAAACCCAACCCCGGTTTTCGGCCGAGACTTTTCCCCACCCGAAAGGAGAAGAATCTATTCCTGATGCTATTGCTCAAGCAGCAGTACAAGCGGCCGAACGGCTGCGGGCGCGAGCCATTGTCGCTTTTACTCAGTCAGGTGCTACCGCCCTCTTAGTCTCTAAATACCGGCCCACTATTCCTATAATCGCTTTCACTCCCCACCAAGAAATTTGCCAAATGATGCCCCTTTACTGGGGAGTTTACCCCCAGATCATGAAGCCCCTTACCAATACGGATTTGCTCATCGAAAAAGTGGAAAAAAATTTGCTCCAAAAAGGAATCGGGCATAGAGGAGATATTATAGTTCTCCTTATGGGCGCGCCCATCTATAAAAAAGGGACTACTAACTTATTGAAGATTCTGAAGATAAGTTAATCATGGTCCGCCAAATAATTCATATCGATATGGATGCTTTTTACGCCGCGATTGAACAGAAGGACAATCCCGCTCTCCAAGGGCGGCCAGTAATCGTTGGCGGAGATGCTCAAAAGAGAGGGGTAGTCTCGGCAGCTTCCTATGAGGCCCGGGCTTATGGAGTCCATTCTGCCATGCCTATTTCCCAGGCCCAGAAATTGTGTCCTCAAGGCATTTTTCTGCCCGTAAGAATGGCCCGCTACCAGGAAGTTTCCCAACAGATCTTCCAAATCTTAGCGGAGTATACTCCCCTTTTAGAACCTTTGTCCTTGGATGAAGCTTTTTTAGATGTTACTGGGTGTGAACGCCTCTTTGGTCCTGCACGGCGCATCGCCCAGGAAATCAAAAGACGGATTTATGATCGCACTGGGCTTACTGCTTCAGCAGGCCTCGCCCCCAATAAGTTTCTGGCTAAGATTGCCTCGGACCTTAAAAAACCAGATGGCTTAGTGGAAGTGAAACCAGAAGAGGTGGCTGATTTCCTTCGCCCACTTCCTATCTCCAAACTTTGGGGAGTGGGCCAAGTTACCGCGGTTGCTCTGCAGAGATTAGGCATTTGTCAGGTAGGCCAGTTGGCCAATTTCCCCCCTGAAATTCTGGAAAAAAAGTTTGGAAAATTTGGTCGGCAACTTATCGCCCTGGCACGTGGCGAAGATGATCGGCCAGTTAGGCCCCCTTCCCCAGCAAAATCGATCAGCCAAGAGGAAACTTTTACTCCTGATCTGGCGGACCAATGGGAAATGAAAAAAGTCCTTCTGGCCCAAGCTGAACAAGTAGGTTTTGAGTTGCGTCAGCGGGGCTTAAAAGGCAGTACCGTGCAGCTAAAAGTTCGCTACCCTGATTTCCGCTTGGTTATCAGAAGCTTAACTCTTCCTTCCCCCACTGACCAAGGATGGGCAATATATAAAGTCTCCTGCCAATTATTGGCCAAGACGGAGGTCTTCCAAAAGAAAGCCCGACTTTTAGGAGTGGGAATTACCAACCTGCAGCGGGCGGATTACCCGCACCAGCCTTCGCTCTTTGCCCAGGAAGAAAAGAAAACTCAGGCGGCCTCCGTCATTGACCGCATCTGGAAAAAATTTGGCCCCCAAGCTATTCAAAGAGCAACTCTCTTGGAAAAAAAATAATTTATTCTGCGCTATCGTCTTCGCCAAAGCGTTCTTTAAGATAGATATAAATTTTTTCCCCTATTTGTAACCCTAAATCGATAAACTCTGGCCCATATATTTTACCCGTAGGGGAGCGGAAAGTATCTTTGATCCGCGCAATTCCTTTCATCCCCTTGGGGAACCGCTGAATTAATTTGCCTATGGAAGCCTTAGAAAAACGGAGCATTTCCCACAAAGTTAAAGTAAAGTTATCAGGCCCCCAGCGAAATTTGTCAGCATCATAAAGGGCATCGCTCACTATCTGTCCCAAGGGTGTATCGATCTCCTGAGGTTCCCCAAAAGCTTCATGATTGCTAATGGCTTGTGCCACATAATCCTCTTTTTCGGCCGGGAGAAAGTTTATATCTTTCAAGATCAACTTGGCCGCAGCAGCACCGGCTTGGGCATGATTTTCTGCGCCTCTCCGCAAATCATGAAGGAGCCCGGCTATTTGGGCTAAAAGGCCAGCTTCATAGCAATACTGCGGCTCAGCCAAATAAATTTTTTGCGTTTCTAAATAAGCCAAAGCGCCCGCCTCCAAGGCTACCTTTTCCGCATGATTCAGACCATGGCCAAAATCTTCACGCAATTCTTTATGAGCCAGTTCCCGACACTTTCTAACCCGCCAATCGTTTTCATATATGTTTCGAGAGATGCTCAGCCATTCTTGACAACAAGCATAAAAACGAGGGGGAGGAAAAGAGGCCGCAATTTCTTGGGAGGCTTTTATCATTTCCTGGTAAATATCGCCCATCCCCTCTCCCTTTAAACTAAATGGCTTTTTCTACTTTAATCTCCACTCTAACTTGGGCGGGCTGATTAGCTGCTAAGCGGATTTGCGGAAAATTAACGTCTATAGTCACCGGGATTTTCGTATCTCGATCAATGTAACTAAGGTCCACTGGCTCAGTAAATACTTCCTTTACTTTCTTTAACAAACTTTCCGGACCTTGGAGGGTTACAAAAGGTGGTTCTACCCAAACAGATTTTAAACGTAGCGGCTTGGGGAGTTTGCCCACCAGTTGAGCCTTAACTTGGATAGAGCGAGTCTTCACCTCTTCTAAACGCAGGCGAATGGTCTCGGGATTAATTTTAGTAACTTCCGTGCCCAAGGGAATGCTTATGTTCTCGGTGCTCAGGCGAATATAATTTAAACCCCGGGTGGAATGGGAAAGATCAACATGGGCGCGAATTTTATCAGCAGAAATATGCGTAATGACCCCCCGCGGACCGCGCAAGCCAACTTCTATTCTATTTACTAATTCTCCCGAAATCTCTACATTCGGCGGCAAATTACGATACTCTAAGGGAATAGTGAATAACATCTCCGTCCTTTGTTGCCCGGCAATAAATCCCCAAAGTCCTAAAGACAAGATCACCGCGCCTATCTTGGGGGCAAGATTAGTAGTAACCATAGAGGACCAAAGCTTTTCCCTCTTTTCGCGCAGCAGATAGGTCATTAATTTTTGCCGCAAATCATCGGGATTATTGATGAGACTAATTTTGCCATCTACGGCTAAGGAAATTTCTCCCCGCTCTTCAGAAACAATTAGGGCTAAGGCATCACTTTTTTCCGTAATGCCAATGCCGGCGCGATGGCGACTGCCATAAAAGCGAGGTAGATTAGGATTATCGGAGAGAGGAAGATAACAGCCTACAGATACTATCCTTCCTCCCTTGATAACCACTGCCCCATCATGCGCCGGAGATCTATGTTGAAAAATACTGGAAAGAACTTCATAACTTATCCGCCCATCGAGGGATATGCCGCCCTTAAGGTGATCATCCAATATATCATTTCTTTGAAAAACTAAGAGAGCTCCTACGCGGTTTTGGGCCAAGTCAAACCCGGCTCTTATAACTTCTTCCAATACCAATTTATCCAAAGGCTCCGGTCGCCCCAAAAAGAAACGCAGCGGGCTAATCCTTTCTAAAACTTGCCGGATTTCTGCTTGAAAGACCACGACCATGATTACCAAAATTACCGCCCAAAGGTACTGCAAGATCCAGGTGGTCATGAAAAATCCAAACCAAAGCGCTAAGAAATAAAAAATGGCCAAGGCCGCAAAAGCAAGCAAAATGCGCAAAGCCCTTGTCCCTTGCAACCAGGTATACAACCAATAAATAATGGCGGCTATAATGAGGATGTCCACCGCATCCTGCCACCGCATGAGGGAAAAAATTTCTTTGAAAAAGCGAGCCATTTTTCTTATTTCTTCCTGCGCTGCCCCTTTTTTATTATCATATTACAAGTCTTCTAAAGAATCTACTTTATCTGCTCTCTGCCTGCCTAAAAAGATTTTGCCTAAAACCCCCAATCATTACTCGGCGCAATAAAATTTTTACAAATACCCCTCTCGGCAACCTTCCTCCGTGGGCGGGTCTTGTCGACTCTGCCCATGCGCGACTATATCGCCATAGCGAGAAAGGACCAGAGGCGGGCCAGAGGCAGGCCAGAGGCAGGCCGGAGGCGGGCCAGAGGCGGGCATGAATGAAGAAGCATCGGCGGGAGAAGAAGTTGTTCAAAATCGATCAACGATTTTTCCGCAAAGGGCGGCGGATCGTTAAATTAAGCAAGATGATCAAGCTTCTAAATCCGCCCGCACCCATGGAAGAACCACTGCCTCATGATTCTGAATGAATGCCCGCCTCCGGCCTGCCCGTTCTCCCTTCACCAAAGTTAGCTACTCAGCCGCAGAACCTTGCCTACTACTTCTTCAGGATCATGTCCCAAGATTCTGATCATCGGTTCTTTACCCCAACCCCCCCGGTCATAAATTAAATCCGGAAATTTTTTGGCCCTCTCCAAAACTTGTTTGACCCCCCAAGAAAGAGAAGAACCTTCTAACCGGCTTATTTGCGCCGGCTCTTGGCGGCGATCAAAATGGCCGATAGTGAAACCAATTTGCCGCGCCTTCTGCAAAATGTCCTCGGCAAACTTTAAATTCATGGCCGAACGCATAGCTTGATCAAAGTTTATGGCTGTAAGAATTATACGCGCTATATGCTGGGAAGCACCAAACTCCGGATCGGAAATTTTAAAGACCTCCTTTCCCCATTTTATTAAGCGCCCGGGAAAAGCAGCCACATCTTCAATCTTAGTAGCATAAGGTAAGGCATAACCGATATTGGATTGGACTTCTGGGAAAAGGTGTCCTACTTTTTTCTCTTGCAATAAGTAGAAAGCTTTCTTTAGTTTTTGAATTACTTGGTATCTCTCTATTTCTTGGGCCACCAAAGCATATGGATTAACGGGGCCTTGACCTTTGCCTAAAGGTAAAGAAAATTTAATGGCGGCACTGATCAAAGCTTTTGCTTTAGTAATAGCTTCCCGAACACTTGCTCCCTTAGCCAACTCTACCGTGATAGCTGCGGCGAACGTACAACCTGTACCATGAGTGTGGGGTGTGGAAACTCTTGCCCCAGAAAATTCATAAAAATTCTGGCCATCGAAAAAAATATCTACCGGAAGGCCCATTAAATGCCCCCCTTTAATCAATACACTTTTAGCCCCCATTTGCTGTATTAAACGGGCCGCTTCTTTCATGCCCGATTGATTTTTAATTTTTTTGCCCACGATGATTTCCGTCTCCGGAATATTAGGAACAAAAACCTGGGTTAAAGGGAGAAGTTCCTTTTTTAAAGTTTCTACGGCTTCCGGCTTCAGAAGTTTAGTTCCGCTTTTGGCTACCATAACTGGGTCGACGACCACCCGCCGGATCCGGTATTTTCTAATTTTTTGGCAGACAACTTTGATGATTTCTGAATTTACCAACATGCCGATCTTCAAAGCATCCACCCCGATATCGGACAAAATAGCTTCCATTTGCTGCTCCACAAATTCTGGTGGTACTTCCCATACCGAAAAAATTTTTTGGGTATTTTGAGCAGTCAAAGCCGTGACCACACTCATGCCGTAGCCGCCCAGAAGAGCTATGGTTTTTAAATCTGCTTGTATTCCCGCTCCTCCCCCAGAATCAGAACCGGCGACAGTAATAATTCTTGGAACCATTGCCAACTCCTTTCCCTCTTTTAGCCTGCCGGCCAATGTTTTTTAAGTTATTTTAGCCTAAAGCCTCATCTTGTCAACTGAACATTAAGAGCCCAAAATTGACTTTCTGCCCAATAGATAATAGAATAAATCATAAATTACCCAACAGAGGGGAGAAGGACATGGCCTTAGGAAAAAGGCGTTTTTTTTATCTTCTTTTTTTTATGCTTATCAGCGGCTGTGCGACCATAAAACCTATCCTTCCTCCTCTGGCTAAGGATTTTCACCCCCCTGGCGCGGTGGCTGAATCCTATTATCATTTCCTCCTTGGCCAAATTTATCTAAAAAATGGTGATCTGGACGGAGCAATTAAGCAATATCAACAAGCTTTAGAAAGAGAAAAGAATTCGGCTTATCTCCATATCCACTTGGCCACTTTATATCTCAAAAAAGGCCTGCCGGAAAAAGCCCTAAAAGAGGCGGAAGAGGCTATAAGCATTAACCCGCAAAGTATCCCCGCCCATCTACTCCTCGGTGGCCTTTATTTAACAGGAAACCAAAAAGCCAAAGCTAGGCAAGCTTACGAAAAAGTAATCCAACTTGATCCGCAAAACCAAGAAGCCCTTCTCTTCCTGGGAACTTTGTCCGCGGAAGAGAAAGATTTTGGCCAAGCCGAAAATTACCTGCAAGCGCTTTTAAAAATTGACGCTTATTCTTTAATGGGCCATTATTATTTAGCCCGCATTTATGCCGAAACCAGAAGGTTCGCCGAAGCTCGTCGCCACTACCAAACTGTTTTAGAAGTTAAACCCCAGTTTGAACCCGCTTTAATGGACTTGGCTTTAATAAATGAAATCCAAGGAGAATATGATAAAGCCGTGGAGCTCTATAAAAGAGTTCTGGCCTTTAATCCGGCTAATTCCGAAGCTCATGAACGCTTAGCCCAGGTTTATATCCGGCAAAATAAACTCCAAGAAGCCCTGGATGAGTTTTATGCCGTAGAGAAATTGACCATCAACAATTGGGAGGTTCGCACTAAAATTGGCCTCATATATTTTGAGCAAGGCCGGCTGGATGAAGCTGCCGAACAATTTATTTTCGTCCTCTCCGCCCAACCAGAAAATGATCGGGTACGTTACTATTTAGGCTCAGTGTATGAAGAAAAAAAAGAATACGACTTAGCCACGAAAGAATTTCAGAAAATTTCTTCATCTTCCCATTTATTTGTTGATGCCCAGATTCACTTGGCCTTCATCTATGATAAACAAAATAAAACAAAGGAAGCTATTGCTGCTTTGCAAACCGCTATTAAAGCTAAACCCGACCATGCTGACCTTTACCGCTTTTTGGCTTCCTTTTATGAAAAAGAAAATCAATTTGCTGAAGGCATAAAAGTTTTGCAAGAGGCCTTAAAGGTTGCTCCCCGGGATGAGAAAATAATTTTTAACTTGGGTGTCCTCTACGACAAATCTGGGAACTGGCAGGAATGTATCAAGCAGATGCGGCAGGTCTTAGAAATAAACGCCGACCATGCCCAAGCTCTAAATTACCTAGGTTACACGTATGCGGAAAAAGGGATTAACCTGGAAGAAGCCGAAGCTTTGATTAAGCGAGCTTTAGAGCTAAAACCTGATGATGGGTATATCACTGATAGTTTGGGTTGGGTTTATTTTAAAAAAGGAGAAATCGACAAGGCGGTTGCGGAATTAGAAAAAGCCCATCGTTTGGCCCCAGATGATCCAGTTATCGCTGACCATCTTGGTGATGCTTATGCCGCCCAAAATTTAATTGAGAAAGCTATATTAATGTACGAACGGGCACTCAAATTAGACCCTAAAAAAGAGGAAATCCGAGAAAAGATAAAAAAACTCCAAAAAGACAAGAAAAATAAATGAGCAAAATTTTTTTCTTCTTCCTGGCGCTATTTTTTTCCCTAGCCAGCTGCGTTCCTCCCCGTCTCCTACCTCCGGAAAAACCGGAACCTAAATTTCTTCTTGATCAACTTAGAATTCGCGCCCAAAAAATTAGCGGGTTAAAAGGATTAGCCCGAGTGCGTATTATTAAACAAGATAAATCTTTAAGCAGCGACCACGTTCTCTTCTTCCGCCGGCCAGCATGGTTGCGGATCGAAAGCCTAAGCCCTTTAGGCACGCCTCAGCTTTACTTAGTGACTGACGGAGCAGAAATGAAAATTTACCACCCCGGGGAAAACAAATATTATTGGGGACCGGCAAATTCTCAGTCTATTTCAAATTTGCTGCCCTTCTCGCTGAGTCTGGACGATATAGTTTCTTTATTCTTAGGAAGCCCTCCGCTTATTATTCATGACACAGCTACAGTCTATAAATCTAATTCGGCCTACCTATGGATTTTAGAACTTCAGCAAAGTTCCCCGAACAGGCGCCAACTGCTGTGGATTGATCCCGAAGATTTTCTTATTCAGCGGGTGGAATTATACGCTGAGGAATTAATTTACCAAATGACCTTTGCCGAATTTCGGCAGATCCACCAAGAAATCTTTCCCCACAAAATTCAGTATATTTCTTTAACCAACCGCGTCCAAGTTGAATACAAAGAGATTTTCCTTAATCCCTCTTGGGAAAAAGATGATTTTCATTTGCCTATACCTCGCGGGGCTAAAATTATCCATTTAGAATGAATTGCCGAAAGATTAAATGGGCACTAACCAATTTCCTGCAGTTTTTTGCGGGCGCGATTGGCTTGGTCGGATTTAGGAAATCGCTTGATAACTTCACGCAAGATTAGCTTGGCATTAATAGTGTCTTTCATCTCTAAAAAAGCCAGTCCTTGCCGATACAAGGCATCGGGAACTTTGTTCCCTTTAGGGTATTTTTTGATAACTTCATCGAACTCTAAAATAGCTTCTTCATACTTTTTTTCGGCAAAATAGCATTCTCCTAACCAATAGTGGGCATTTTCCGCTAATTTAGATTTGGGGTAGGCTTCCAAAAATTTTTTGAAACCTTCTTTGGCGCTGCCTATGTCGCCTTTAGTAAAGTGATCATAGGCTCTCTTATAAGCCTCTTCGGGCGTGGCTGGAGGTCTTTCGGGAAGGACTTCTGCTTTTGCTTCCTTAGCCGGAGGTACTTTTTCCTCTACTTTAGGCTGTTCGCTAAGCGGTTTTTCTTCCTTCTTTCCTTCTTTACTCTCCTTTTCTGGTGCCCCTGCTTTCTTTTCCCAATTTTCTAAACTTTTATTTAAGGCCTCGACCCGCTTTTCTAATTCTTCTAATCGCCGTTGGTAGGTGTCGCGAATTTCTTTAGTCTCGCCGAAGGTCTTTTGGGCAAAATATTTTGTTTCCTCAAACCGTCCCGTTAAATTCTGTAAATCCAGCTGCAGTTTATCTATCCGCGCCCCCAGATCTGCTTGATAGCGGCGCATCGGCTGACTGGCCACTTCTACCTCTTTCTCCATAGAGGCAAACTTTGCTTTGGTTTCGGTAGAAAGAGCGGTGACTTCTTGGCGTAATTCTTCAGTCCTTCTACTCAAGGAATCCAGTTTGTTAGAAATATTTTTTAATTCGGTGTTGAAGTCATAGAGGTTGCGCTGCAGGGCCAGAATTTCCTTGGTATTATTGTTAGTGTCCCGCTGCAAATTCTCTAAGTCACTCTGGGAGGCACACCCTTGAAAAACGAAGCATAAGAAAACTATCAATAAAATAATTTTTTCTGTTTTGGGCATAATTAATTTTAAATTTGCCCTCTCCGGTAAAAGGAGAGGGCCACAAATTTCTGATCACTTATTTTATCTTCACAAATTCATCACGACGGTTTTTAGAGCGATTATTTTCGTCGGTATTGGGTACGGCTGGTCTTTCCTCTCCATAACTTATAGTCGAAATGCGCGCCGGAGAAATTCCCAGTCCTTCTAAATATTTTTTGGCGCTATTTGCTCGCCGTTCGCCTAAGGCTAGGTTATATTCTGAAGTACCGATATCACAGGTATGGCCTTCAATCTGAATTTTTTCGTTGGGATTTTTGGACATCCAAGTAGCCAGTTTTTCTAAGTTCTCTTTGGCTTTGGTGGATAGGCTATAATCATCGAAGGCAAATTGAATGCGCAAACTGGCCAAATCTATTGGTTCCGCAGCAGGCTTGGGCGGCGCAGCTTCTGCTTTCGGAGCGGGTGCGGGGGCAGGAGTTGGGGCAGCCGGAGCCGGGGCGGGAGCCGGGACGGGGGCAGCCGGAGCCGGGGCAGGGGTCGGTGCCGGCGCTGGGGCTGGCGCTTCTTTCTTAGCTTCCGCCTTTGGTAAGCCAGCCGCCTCTTCTTTAACTACTTGCTTCTTGGCACATCCCGTGGCGATAAACGCCATAGCCACAAACGAAACCAAGATAACTAACCAAACTTTCGAACTCTTCATCTCTTCCTCCTTATTTTAAGAATTTTGAATAAAAAAGCCCTCTTTTTATCTAACTATTCTTTGAAACGTGGCGACCAATTAGGATATGTATCATTTCCTGGCGAAAATGTCAACCTTTTTATTTGGGTACCTTCTAAATTTATTAGATATAAATGAGGTCCGCCTTCCCGGTTGGAACTAAAGACTAAGTGCCGTCCATCAGGAGACCAAGAGGGCGTTTCGCACCTACCCATGTTGGCAGTTAAAATGCGGAAGCCCGTCCCGTCAGGACGAATGACACATATATTATGGTTGCCGTCGATCAGAGAATCAAAGGCAATTAAATCACCCCGGGGTGACCAAGCGGGATGAGTATTATATTTGCCCTCAAAAGTGAGTCTTTGTACTTCTCTGCTGGCCAGGTCAAGGAGATAAATCTGCGGGGTGCCTCCCCGATTAGAAACAAAAGCTAATCTCTTCCCCTCAGGGGACCATGAAGGCGAAACATCAATGGCCGGGTGGTCGGTTAATCTGGTTAAACCCGAGCCGTCAATATTCATCGAATAAATTTCTGGATTACCATCTTTGCTCAAAGTCAAGGCTATTCGTTTTCCATCTGGAGACCAAGAAGGAGAAATGTTCAGTCCTGGATAAGAGGAGATACGTTTTTCTTCCCCATTCCGTAAATCTTTTAAATAAAGGTCAGGATTACCCATTTTATAAGACGTGAAAACAATCCGTTCTCCTTCTGGAGAAAAACGGGGAGACAAACAAATGGATTGATGTTTAGTTAACTGCCGTTGGTTGCGGCCATCAAAATCCATGAGGTATATTTCTTTGTGCCCCTTTAAGGCGGAAACAAAAACAATTTTCGTTTGAAAAAAACTTGGCTCCCCCGTGAGAGCTAAAACAACCTCATTGGCAAAACGATGCACCATGCGAGAGAGATCAGAAATCTCTCCGATGTATTTTTTGCCTACAATCAGTTCTTTTTTAATTACGTCGTAAAGGCGGGCTTCTAAGGTTAACGTATTATTCTGGTAAGTAATCTCCCCTTGAATCAGGGCCTCGGCACCTATCTGGGCCACTTTTTGGAAGTATGTTTCTTCCAGATTCTTACCTGGGAAACCAGATTTTGGAGAAGAAAAGGGCGTTGTTCTTTGGGGCTCCAAATCTTTGAGGTCTAAAAGGGAAAAAAAGCCGCAAAGATTTAAATCGCTATTTAAAATCTCCGTAGCCCGTTCCCCTAACTTCATCTCTGCCTGCGGCAGGTAGGGAGTTGAAAAAGGTTCAATAGCAATGGGAAATTTGCGGAAAGAAGGCGAGCGAATGTCAATATAAATCTTGGCGGCCGATCTTTCCATTCCCCAGGTTAAGAAAATAAAAAAGCCCACAGCGAAAATAAATAACTTTTTCATTATTTATCCCTAAAGTTCTGCCGGGGTGAAGCGCACACCTAAATCTAATTTATCCCCTTCCATGCCTGGCGGCAAAGGCGGCAAAGGGTTTGCTTTTTTGATCGCCCGTAAACAAGATTCATCCAAGTGCGGATTCCCCGACTTTTTTTCAAAATAAATCTCTTCAATCTGGCCATCTTTGGCGATGCGGATAGCGATGATTGTCTCTAAATTCTTTTTTCCCCGTAAAGCTTCTTCCGGAAGTACCCAAACACTGCGAATCCGCTGCCAAATTAAATTATAATAAAGCTTATGTTTAATAGACATAACTCCGGCCGAAGCCGCACTTGCTCCGACATTTGATTCCGTGGCCCCACTGCTGCCAATAGTCACCCGATGACGAATTCCTTCGATTGCTGAATTTATCTGTTCTGCCTCTTTAGAGCTGCGGATCCGCTCGATGGCCTCTTCCACATTCTTTTCTTCCTTTTGCCTGCGCAAACGTTCAATGGCTGTCTCTAAGCTCTTTTCTTCTTTCCGCTGGCGAATCTTGGCAATAGCTTCTTCTATTTTCTTTTGAGTTTCCTCTTCTTTCTTTGGGGGAGCTAAAGAAATAGGTTTTTCTTTTTCTTTAGTTTTTATCTCCTCCTGGGCCTTAGCGGGAGCAGAAGGCAGCGCCTTCTTCGCCCCTGCCGGTTCTTTAATGGCCGGTAGACTGGACGGCAGGCTTACCAGACGGACAGAATACACGGGAGAGTAGAAGGTTCTTTGTGAAGCTAAGTTGGGAAGGAACAGCATGGCGCCTATGGCTAAAACATGCAAGCATAGGGATACCACCAACATCTTCCCCATCGCCGGGGAATAACTGAGCTGTTGTTGGATATACAAATTGGGAGAGGTCTTCATTTCTTTTCAACTAAAGGTTCGGTGACCATGCCCAATTTTTCAATCCCTGCATTTTTAATTTCCGCCATAGTCTGCACTACAAACCCATATGGTACACGGCGGTCAGCCCGTAATAATACCTCCCGATTTAATTTAGCGGCTCCTGATTGTTGCAGTTTGCGCCGTAATAATAAAGGATCGACCTTTTCTTGGTTAATGAAAACCTCTTGCTTGGCATTTATAGTAATTACGATTCGTTCCTCTTGCCCTTCAATTGGTTTGGAAGTAGTCTGCGGCAGGTCAACATCAATTCCTTGTTGCATCATCGGCGCCGTAACCATGAAAATTATTAATAAGACCAAGATTACATCCACTAAGGGAGTAACATTGATCTCGCTCATTACTCTATTTTCACCTTGGGGAGCTGGCATAATTAATTTCGACCTTAAATTTTAAAAAATTTAATCCCGAGCCATGAAGAGTCGTTGTTTAAGCTTTCAAAAAGTGTCTCTTGACAATATTAAGAAATTCCGCCGAAAAATTTTCCATTTCGGCATTCAATACTTTAATCCTATTTATATAATAATTATAAGCCACCACCGCCGGGATGGCCGCGGCCAAGCCCGCGGCTGTAGCGATTAGAGCCTCCGAAATACCTGGGGCGACTACCGCTAAAGTAGCCGACCCGCGCAAACCGATCCCCCGAAAGGCGTCCATGATCCCCCATACTGTACCAAAAAGACCGATAAAAGGGGTGGTCGAACCCGTCGTTGCTAAAAACCCTAAGGCTCTTTCCAGTTTAGTCATTTCTGAAGTGGCTGCTTGGCGCATTGCCCGGCTAATATTATCAATGCCGCTCAACTCAATTCCCAAAGCAGTCAGATCAGCATCTTTCCGCGGGTTCTCTGGATTGTGGGTGGCTTGGCTAAGCTTGTTCAGTTCTACATAGCCAGCCCGAAAAATTTCGGCAGTGGGACTAAATCGCAACTTTTTGGAATCGGCAAAAATAGAAGAGAGTTGTTTCCCTTCCCAAAAGAGGCGCAGAAAAGCCCGCGACTCCTTTTCGGCTCGTTTAATCAAACGCATTTTTGAAAAGATAATTGCCCAAGAAAAGACCGAAAAAAAGAGGAGGATTACCAGAACTCCTTTTACCACTGGCCCGGAATAAAGAACCAGGTCTATAACACTGCCCCGAAAACCACTACCCAATTCGCCCGCAAAGAACTGCCCCATAACTTGTAAAAATATATAATTCAATCTTGCCCCCTTTTTTAATCTATTTTTCAATATATATAATTCAATGGTTTCCGTCAACTACACTTTTTCATGAGCGTCAATCATTTTTAAATTTGAATCTAAACCTGAACTGATAAATCTATGTCGAGCCAAGGCTTGCCTCTGGCCTGCCTCTGGCCTGCCTCTGGTTCATTCTCACCATGGCGAGACCCAGTATTAGGCGTGGGAGAGGGTTATAGAGAGGGGTTAAAAAGGGCCGATTTCATTTATTTAACGCTCTCATTAATATTTTTAAGCTTTTTAAACAAAGCCAACCTTGTCCCGGCGATTATTTGAGGATAAAAAGTTTGTCTTAGTTGGAAAAGATGAGATATGGCCAATAGGTTCCCTATATAATATGCTGAAAAGGTTATCCACCTGCTACTGGCGGGAATATACTAAGGACATCCCCAGGGCTTAAAGGATCAGTGAGTTGTCGATGAACTCCGTTAACTAAAGTGATCATGGGTAGAGAAGGAGATATTTTTAATTTTTCTAATACGTGACCTATTGTTATTCCTTCTTCTACTTCTAAGAAGCAAGAATATTTATCGCTTCCTGGTGGCAGAAACTCCCGAAAATTAGCGAAGAGCTTAACCTCGATCTTCATCGCCTTATATTTTTCCTTTTTTATTTTAAAATTAGCAACCACCCATTAAAAAATCAATTCAATTTTATTTTGAACGTTGATCACTTTGAAAATTCGTAACTAATTCAGGCGAGAGGGGAGAGGCTCTTTAGAAAGAGACTGCCTCGAAATGGGCATAATTGGCCGGAGGTAGGCCTGAGCCATACTGAGCTGTTTGTCATTATAGGTGGGGTTGCCCTCTCATGGCGAAGAAGTGGAAGGAGATAAAAAAGTTTTTACCTGTATTTTTTCGCCATCGGTTATAAAAGTAATGGCTCCATGGCGCTTGGTCATTAAAATCTGAGCATTAATTTTTTCGTATCTTTCTAAAATTTCTCGATGGGGAAGCGGATATTTCCCTCCGGAGCGCACGGAAAAAACAGCGTAAGTGGGCTTAACCTTTTCTATAAATGGCCAGGTACTGGAAGTTTTACTACCGTGATGAGGAACCTTCATTACTATAGTTTGCAAATTAGCGAATTTACCTGTTAGCTCACTTTCGGCTGCTGCTTCTATGTCTCCCGTAAACAAGAAACTCACTTCTTTAAAGGTAAGGCGCATAACTAAGGAGGCATCGTTTCCCCAAAATAAACTTTTTTCTTTATTCACCAAAGGAGGATGTAAAAATTCAACTTTTACGCCGTTTATATCTAAAGGCCCCATCTCCCGACCTTTTAAGTAAAGTCTTTTCCCTGCTAATTGCTTAAACTCCACCAAAGATACATCTCCTTCTCTGAACTCACCATTGCTCCAAACCTCTGCAATTTGAAAATTTTTAAGCAGGAATAGGAGTCCCTGTAGATGATCTGGGTGCGGGTGAGTATTGACCAAATAATCGATTGTCTTTCTCTTTTCTTTCCACAAATATGGGGCCACAATCCTCTCTCCGGGATCGAAACTGCCATCGGGAGAACCTCCGCCATCAATAACCATCACTTTACCCTGAGGGAAAAATAACACTATGGCATCACCTTGGCCTACATCGAGGAAAGTGACTTTCATCTCTCGATTGTGCGCCTGCGCATAGGAAGTATAAATTTGAAGAATGCTTAAGAAACCAATTAGAATGAAGAGAAGATAAAAGCTTCTTTTCCATCTTTTAAGATTTGCGGCTAATAAAATAACTCCGTAAATTAAAATTAATTCCATGATGGTGGGCGTACTTATGCGCCATGATGCCCCAGGAAGAGAACTAAAAAAATCAACAAAGGCCAGAGAAATTTTTAATAAAAAAACGTTTACATAATTTAGCCCTTCCGCCAAAGGCCTCGCCCAAAAAATAAAAAAGGCCGTGAGCAGACTCAGAATGGTGTTACCGAATCCTAACAAGGGGACGAGCACTAAATTGGCCAAGAAACCTGCTAAAGAGAGGCGATTAAAGTAATAACCCACAATCGGCCCGGTGCCTAAAATAGCCGCTGTGGTAGTTAAGAGACTGGTAATGAGGTAAAATAGTATCTTCCTTTTCCAAGTAGGTAATTCTTCCACCCAGCTTTGGTAGGGCCAGATTTTCCAAAAAGAAAAATATTCCCAAAAGCGGGGCATGAGATAGATAATGGCCAAGACGGCCAGAAAGGATAGTTGGAAAGAGATCTCGAAGAGAGCTCCCGGAGAGACTACTAAAATAAGAAAAGCAGCCAAGAAGAGGGCATCATAAAGATCTCGCCATCTATCTAAAAGCAAAGCTAAAAGCAGAGACAGCATCATGATGGTAGACCTTACGGCGGCCACTCCTAAACCAGCAATGAAAGTATAAAATATTACCGGGATAATGGCTGTGGAGGCCGCTACTTTATTTAAGGGGCAGCGCAGAAGTAAAGAAGGGAAAAGTTTCATGATGAAGCGAGCAACTCCAAAGAAAAAAGCAGCCACCAAGGCCACATGCAACCCCGATATAGAAAGAATATGGTTCACCCCTGCCACTATAAACTTCTCGTTGGTTTCGCGATCAATTTCTCCTTTCTCCCCCAAGACTAAGGCTTTTATAATTCCGCGGTAAGGCCGAGGCGCATTGACTTCCCAAAAATTTCTAATCTTTTCCCTACCTGCTTCTATAAAATGAAAGAATGGATGGCCGGCCTGCTCACCCACCTTTACTATTTCAGAGCCTGATTTGACATATGCGGTAACCCAAATTCCGCGTCGGGCCAAGAATTTCTGATAATCAAAAGCTCCAGGATTAGTTGCTCCCCGAGGAAGGTAAAGCTTCGTTACAAAACGAATTCGATCTCCATAACGCAAATCATGATTTCTATCCGGAGCAGTGAGCAGAATATTCCCCACTATTTTTAAACTTTCTCCTTGTCCGCAAATTCTTTCGCCGCGGACATAAAATCTGGTTTTCTCCCCGCTCACTTCGGGAGGTTGATAGAGGACTCCTTCCAGAATATACTTTTCTTCCCCCGCAAAATGGTAAAGATGATTAATAGGAAATGAAGGATGAAGCAGGCGGTTAATAAATAAAAACCCCAAAAGAAAAAAAATGAAGAGAGCGAGGAATAGGGCCGGCTTTTTAGGGGAACCAAAAACAGAGATGGTGAGCAAAATTATCGCCAACAAAATGAGCAGAAAAATCCATTTCAGGGGCAAGAAAAAGTAATTACCAATAAAAATTCCGGCTATATAAGCCAAAAGGAGCAGAGGAAACGGCCTTTTCATACCCGGCAATTTCTATCCTTTATCCTTGGTTGAAGGAGTTAATAACTTTTATTCATCCCGGGTTTAGGTCAAATTTAAAAATGATCGAAGCTCAAGCAAATAGGGAATTGCTATTGTATAATCATTTTGTTAATATATGAAGTAAAAAAATTAGCCGAAAGACAATTCCGCAAAAAGGGGCAGAATTTTATATGGAGAGAGGGGCAGATTAGCGGTTAAGCCGAGCATAAATCTTCGTTTGTCAAAATAATCTTTAGGAGGCAGGGGATGGGCATAATAACTATTCGTGGGCAACTGGGAAGTGGCGCACCAGAGATAGGTAAGGAGGTGGCCGCTAAACTTCATTATGATTATTTAGACCGAGAGATTATCGCCGAGGTAGCGGCCCGGCTGCACCGCCAAGAACAAGAAGTCATAGCTAAAGAAATGCCACCCCGTAGTTTTTTAGGACGTATAGCCAAGGCTCTGGAGCACAGTTATGATTTCGGGGTAGGTTTTGAAGGTGCTTACCTCCCTTCCTGGCAGATGCCTCTGGATGACCGCCGCTATTTACAGGCCTTAGAATCTGTGATCAAAGAATTAGCCCAAAATCAATCCTTGGTGATTTATGGGCGGGGAAGCCAATTTATTTTAAAAGGATTGCCCACCGCCTTGCATATCTTTGTAGTCGCTCCGCTAAAGCTCCGCGAAGAGCGCTTAAGGCAAGCTCGCCACCTCGATTTAGAAAGGGCGCGGCAGGAGATCGACCATTTCGACAATAGCAATCGCGAATTTATCAAAAGGTATTTTAAAGCTGATTGGGAAGATCCGGCGTGTTATGATTTAGTTATTAATACAGAGTATCTTTCTTTCTCTGCCGCCGCCGCCATTATTATCGAAGCCCTGGCCCATAAAAAATGAAATGGAAATGACCTAAGGAAAGCAGCTTAAATTTCCGCAATTATTTTAGCTAAGTCCTGATCAACCTCTTGCAGCCGCTCTCTAAGTTCCGTTTGTTCGGCCACCGCCCTCTTTTCCAGATTCTTTTGTTTGCTGCGCAAGCTGGAGATTTTCGCTTCTAATTGCCCTAAAAGAATTTCCCAATTTAAAGGATGCGAGGCTTTGGGGGAGGAAACTAGGCGCACTGGCTCCTCGGGGGCCAACAATTCTATTTCCTCCAGATAATCCGGGATATATACCTGAAACCCAAAACGCTTTTTGATTTGTTCCGCAAGGGCCTGCTGGGCGGAAAATTCGCCATGGACCAAAAAAACTTGCTGGGGTGCTTTTCGCAAATTACTTAACCAAGCTAATATTTGGCTTTGGCCGGCATGGGCGGAGAAGCCATTGATAGTAAAAATGCGGGCTTTCACCGCAATATCTTCATGAAAAAGGCGAATTGTTTTAAGCCCATCCACGATCTTCCGTCCGGTAGTGCCCTGAGCTTGAAAACCCACGAAAACTATACTCGCCCCTTCCCGCCAAAGATTATGCCTTAGATGATGGCGAATTCTTCCCGCTTCGGCCATGCCACTGGCCGAAATAACTATAGCGGGGCCGGAGAGATAATTTATGGCCATGGAGTCTTGGACAGTTTCGCTATAGCGAAGTTGGGGTAAAGAGAGGGGGTCTTCTCCTTTGGCTATCAGCTGTCGCGCTGGCCGATCCAGATACTCTTGATAATCGCGGAAAACTTGGGTAGCGCGGATGGCCAATGGACTATCTAAATATATCGGCAGGTCTGCCGGAAGGCGGCCTTCTTTGGAAAGGATATACAAAGAATATATGATCTCCTGGGTTCTCTCTACCGCGAAGGCGGGAATAATGACTTTTTCGCCGCGCTGGTAGCTATAAGAAATTGCTTCAGCCAGTTCATCTAAACTTTCTTTTTCATTTTTATGGTCCCGGTCGCCATACGTAGACTCCAGAAAAAGAAAATCACATTCCTGGATAACACTAGCGTCTTCTACTAACAATTGGTCAGGCCGCCCTAAATCTCCTGAGAAAACTAATTTACCGGGGTGACCGTTGGCCGTCCACTTTAATTCAAGCATAGCCGAACCCAAAATATGGCCGGCATCTTTAAAGAGGACTTGTAATCCGGGAAAGGGGGCAAAATGTTCGTTGTACGGTTTCTCTACAAAAAAGGGAAAAGTAGCCAGGGCATCCTGCTGGGTGTATAAAGGATAGACGTGTTTTTCCCCCCGCCGGAGATTTTTTTTATTGCGCCATTGCGCCTCCGCCTCCTGGATGTGCGCACTATCCAAGAGCATGATCTCTAAGAGTGCCCGCGTCGGGGGCGTGGTAAAAATTGGTCCGCGGAAACCTTTCTTGACTAAGCAGGGCAACAAGCCCGAGTGATCAATATGGGCATGCGTCACCAGAACAAATTCTATTTCGGCCGGCCGGTAAAGGTCAATTTCCCAATTCCGCTCCTCTATCTCTCCGCCACCTTGATGCAGCCCACAATCAACAGCCCACCGGTGACCCTGGGCCTCCAAGATAAAACAGGAACCAGTTACTGTTCTTGCTGCCCCTAAGAATTGAATTTTCAATTTATCCTCGGCGCTAAGGGAAGGCACCCTTAATTAGCTCAGGAAGCAATGCCTTAGAAAATTGAGCCCTAATTGGCTTACAAATATTTAACGACTAAATCCCCCACTTCTTGGGTGGTATAGCCCATCTCCCCGGCAGCCAGGCTCTTCAAATGCCGGCTCAAAACCTGGATCATAGCTTTTTCCACTCGCTGGGCAGCTTTCTTTTCTCCCAGATAATCCAGCATCATTTGCCCCGCGGCAATAGCAGCCATAGGATTTATCACATTTTTGCCCGTATATTTGGGGGCCGATCCCCCCATAGGTTCAAACATGGAAACGCCTCCAGGAGTGGGGTTGATATTCCCGCCGGCTGCGATACCCAAACCTCCCTGAATGATGGCTCCTAAGTCAGTGATTATGTCGCCAAAGAGATTATCCGTCACAATCACATCAAACCATTCTGGATTCTTGACCATCCACATGCACAAAGCATCTACATGGACATAGTCGGTTTTTATTTGGGGGTAATCTTTGGCCACTTCGGCAAAAGTTCGCGCCCAAAGGTCCGAAGCATAATTGAGCACATTAGTCTTGGCGGCCAGAGTGAGCTTCCGCTCCTTATTCCTTTGCCCACAGTACTCAAAAGCATAACGCAAACAACGTTCTACTCCCTTGCGCGTGTTGATCGATTCTTGCACGGCTACTTCATCTGGAGTGCCTTTCTTCAGAAAACCACCTGCGCCTGTATAGAGTCCTTCAGTATTTTCGCGGATGATCACAAAATTAATATGTTCCGGGCCTTTATCCTTCAAAGGAGTTTCTACGCCCGGATAAAGTTTTACAGGCCGCAGGTTAATATACTGATCTAAACTGAACCGGATACGTAAAAGTATCCCTTGTTCTAAAATTCCCGGTCGCACTTGCGGATGGCCAATGGCGCCTAAAAAAATGGCCTGCACCCGGCGCAACTCCTCCAGAACTGAATCAGGAAGAGTCTCGCCTGTGCGCAGGTAGCGTTCTCCTCCTAAGTCATAAAAAATGAAATTAAATTTTAAATTTTCTTTCTCGGCCACGGCCTGCAGGACTTTTATACCCTCCGCGACCACTTCTGGACCAGTTCCATCACCTGGGATAACCGCTATCTGGTAAGTCATTTTCTCTTCCTCTTTATCCTTTCATCTTATATTTTTGGACATAATTCATTAATCCCCCAGCCTCGATCAGTTCTTGCATGAAAGGAGGAATTGGCTGAGCGCGGTATATTTTCTTTGTCCGCAAATTTTCGATAGTACCTTGGGCACTGTCAATTATTAATTCATCTCCGGAAACGGTTTCTTCCGCAGCTGCCGCACTTTCGAAGATGGGCAGGCCCATGTTAAAGGCATTCCGGTAAAAGATGCGGGCAAAACTCTTCGCCACCACGCAGGAAATTCCCGCATACTTGATCGCTAACGGAGCATGCTCGCGTGAAGAACCACAACCAAAATTCTCCATAGCCACCAAGATATCACCCGGTTTGATCTTGGATAAAAAATTGGGGTCTATATCCTCCAAGAGATGAGTGGCCATCTCCTGGGGATCAGTAGTATTGAGGTAACGGGCAGGAATAATGGCATCTGTATCTATGTTGGCTCCTAATTTCCATACTTTTCCCTGGAAAACCATGAACCCTCCTTTAATCAATTAGAAAAATTTTAAGCTGGGAGGCCCAACTCTTCTGGACTGCCAATCCGTCCTAAAACGGCCGAGGCCGCGGCAATCGCTGGATTGGCTAAATAAACTTCGCTTTGCGCATGACCCATACGGCCGACAAAATTACGATTGGTCGTCGATACGGCTCTTTCTCCCTCGGCCAGCACGCCCATATAACCGCCTAAGCACGGCCCGCAAGTGGGAGTGCTAATGACTGCTTTCGCCTCCAGGAAAATTTCTAAAAGGCCTTCTTTCAGGGCTTGCTGATAAATTCCCTGCGTAGCCGGAATAATTATCAAACGTGTATAGGGCGCTCTTTTTCTACCTTTGAGGACACGCGCCGCTGTCCTTAAATCTTCTAAACGCCCATTGGTGCAAGAACCTATGACTACCTGATCAACGGGTACATGGCCCACAGCGCTAATGGGTTTTACATTCGAGGGTAAGTGGGGGAAAGCTACTTGAGGTTCGATACGGCTTACTTCAATATCGATAATCTGGCTATATTTGGCTTCGCCATCGCTATAGATAAATTTATAAGGCCGCTTGGCCCGCCCTTGGACATACTCTTTGGTAATTTTATCCGGAGCAATAATGCCGCTCTTACCCCCAGCTTCAATGGCCATATTGGCCATGGTAAACCGGCTATCCATAGGAAGATTGGCAATGGTCTCTCCGGCAAACTCCATCGCTTTGTAGAGGGCTCCGTCTACACCAATCTGGCCGATGGTATAAAGAATTAAATCTTTCCCATCTACCCAAGGACGGCGCTTGCCATGATAATTTATTTTGATCGTCTCCGGCACGCGGAACCAGGCTTCTCCGGTAATCATAGCGGCGGCGAAGTCCGTAGAACCAACCCCGGTAGAAAATGCGCCCAAGGCTCCATAAGTGCAGGTGTGACTATCCGCCCCAACGACCAGGTCGCCCGGAAGAACTAAACCTAACTCCGGCAGCAGGGCATGCTCTATCCCCATTTCGCCGACTTCGTAATAGTGGGTGATTTGTTGTGCTTGAGCGAACTGGCGCATGAGTTTACATTGTTGGGCGGATTTAATATCTTTGTTGGGCACGAAATGATCGGGAATGAGCACAATCTTCTCGGGATCAAAGACCTTTTGCGCGCCCACCTTATAGAACTCTTCAATCCCTATGGGAGCAGTAATATCATTGCCCAGCACTAAATCTAAGCGGGCGTTAATAATCTGACCAGGTTCAACTTCGCGGAGACCGGCGTGCTCAGCTAAGATCTTTTCCGTAATCGTCATCGGCCGGATCATTTAATTACCCCCTTTACTCTCTTGTGGTACTCTAACTTATTGAGCCCATTAATATAAGCTTTGGCTGCGGCCATGATTATATCAGTATGGGCCCCTTGCCCCGTAACCCGGGTGCCCCCTTCTTCTAAGATTACGGTGACTTCTCCTTGGGCATCCGTCCCGCTGGTAATGGCATTCACCATGAATTTGATGAGGCGACTCTTGGTTTTAATGATTTTGGAAATTGTTTTATACACTGCATCTACCGGCCCATCGCCGAAGCCCGCATCTTGGATGACTTTACCCCCTATTTCCAGTTGCACCGTGGCCGTGGGTACAGTAACCGAGCCACTGACCACATTGAGGTTGACTAATTTGTAAAAATCAGGAATCCGCAGAATCTCATCGGCAATAATAGCTTCTATATCTTCGTCAAAAACTTGTTTCTTCTTGTCCGCTACTTCTTTAAACCTTTGGAAAGCTAAATTAAGGTGCGCTTCACTTAATTCATAACCAAGAGCTTTAATTTTTTCCCGGAAAGCATGGCGGCCAGAATGCTTACCTAAGACCAAAGTAGATTGCGAGATACCCACCGCTTCAGGCCGCATGATCTCGTAGGTGGTTTTTTCCTTCAGCACCCCATCCTGATGGATTCCGGCCTCATGGGCGAAGGCATTCGCTCCCACGATGGCTTTGTTGGGCGGAACAGGAATACCGGTAATCGTCGAAAGCAGCCGGCTAGTGGGATAGATCTGTTCGGTAATCACATCTACTCGATACGCGAAATAATCCCGCCTCGTCTTTAAGGCCATCACAATCTCTTCTAAGGAGGCATTGCCGGCCCGTTCGCCAATCCCGTTTACGGTACATTCCACTTGGCGGGCTCCCTTTTCCACGGCGGTGAGACTATTGGCCACCGCCATCCCCAAATCGTTATGACAATGCACCGAGAGAATGACTTTATCTATATTTTTAACTCTTCCCTTAAGGAAGGAAATTAATTGGCCAAATTCGGCCGGGATTATATAGCCCACTGTATCCGGAATATTGATGATGGTGGCCCCGGCTTCGATAGCTGCCTCAACCACTTGGGCTAAAAATTCCGGATCGGAACGGGTGGCGTCTTCGGCCGAAAATTCAACCTCCGGCGTATACCTTTTGGCATAAGCCACAGCTCGGCCGGCCTCTTCTAAGACTTCTTCTCTGCTCTTGCGCAATTTATACTGTAAATGGATATCCGAAGTGGCAATAAAGACATGGATTAAAGGGTGGCGAGCATATTTCAATGCTTCCCAAGCCCGATCAATATCCTCCGGCGTAGTCCGGGCCAGACCAGCAATCTGCGGCCCTCTAATCTCCTGGGAAATTCTTTTAACCGCTTCGAAATCTCCCGGAGAACTATTGGGAAATCCTGCTTCGATGACATCGACATTCAGCTTTTCTAACTGGCGGGCAAAGCGCATCTTTTCCTCAATATTCATGCTCGCCCCAGGAGACTGTTCGCCATCGCGCAGGGTCGTGTCGAAGATACGTACTTTCTCCATTCTTTTGTTCTTACCCCCTTTTTAAGATAACTGCTCTTCCCTTTTTACAAAAATTTCTCTCTTCTCTCTTTCAGACTATTAGGCGGTTTTCTCTTCAGGTAGCAGAGGTTTAGACAGCCGCCGTCGCCGAAAAAGAATAATAGATACACAAGGACCAGAAAGGGCGTAAACCGCAAAAAAAGCGAAAAGGGTAAACTCTGGCTCATAGGCTACCACCACAATAACTAAAATCGCGATTACCAACCAATGAAAAGGTTTACGCCGGACTAATTCCAAATCTTTGAAGCTATAATATTTTATGGTACTAACCATTAAAAAAGCTAAGATGTAAGTAATGATTAGAATAGGCAAATGCTTGCTTACGCCTGTATCTCCTAAATTATAATAAAGGATAATAAAGGTAGCGATCAGGCCAGCGGCGGCTGGAATAGGCAGGCCACTGAAATAGCGGCTCTCCACATTTGTTACTTGAATATTAAAACGGCCCAGGCGCAAAGCTCCACAAACTACGTATAAAAATGCCGCCAACCACCCAAAACGCCCAAAAGGCTCCAGGGCCCAAGCATACACCAAAACTCCCGGGGCAACTCCGAAAGAAATTACATCGGCCAGGGAGTCAAATTCTACTCCAAAACGAGTCTGGGTGTTCGTGTAGCGGGCAATTTTGCCATCAATTCCATCCAAGAACCCGGCAATTAATATTAAAATCGCCGCCGCATAAAAGTCTTCCTGCAGGGTGCGCACCAGGGCAAAAAAGCCACAAAAAAGACTGCCCGCGGTAAAAAGGTTAGGGAGAATATACACGCCTTTCCTGATGCTATTGGTCCGTCTACGTCTTTCTTTTCGATCCCTTCTCATGGCAAAAACCCCAAAATAGTTTGACCCCCCAAGACCTTCTGGCCTATTTGCGTGATCAGCCTGGTCTGGGCCGGTAAATATAGATCCACTCGTGACCCAAAGGCAATCAAGCCGAATCTTTGCCCTTTGGCTACTTCCTCGCCGCGGCGCACCCAACAGATAATCCGGCGGGCGATTAATCCCGCAATCTGGATAAAAACTAAGCGGGTGCCATCAGCGGCCTCTAAAAACAATGTATTCTGTTCATTAATAGCCGAAGCCTTAGGTAAATTGGCCCTAAAAAACTTGCCCGGTTGATAAAGTAAATCAACTATCTTTCCTGAAAATGGAATGCGGTTTATATGCACATCAAAAAGAGACATGAAGATACTTACTTTGAGAGCTGGACCCTTAAGGAATTTTTCTTCTATGCAGGAATCCACCTGGATCACTCGTCCATCGGCCGGCGATAGAATTGCTTTTTCCTCGCTGGGAATCGATCTTTCTGGGTCGCGGAAAAAATAAATAACAAAGATGGTGAGCAGCGAAAAAATTACCGCCGCGCTATTAATTTTGCTGACCCAGAGAAAAATACTAACTATGGCCAAAGGGAGAATAAAAATTATTCCCTCTTTGGCCACCGGCACCCGATAATTAGCTCTAATCACGACCTTCCTTTGGGTTTAATCCAAGGCATCATGGCCCTTAATTCTTTTCCTACTTTTTCAATAAGATGTTCCGCTTCCTCCTTCCGGCGGGCATAAAAGAAGGGCCGACCAGCTTGGTTTTCTAAAATCCAATTTTTGGCAAAGGTCCCATCTTGAATATCTCGCAAGAGTTTCTTCATGGTCTGCCGCGTCTCTTGCGTAATTATTTTGGGGCCAGCGTAATAATCGCCGTATTCTGCCGTATCGCTCACGGAATAACGCATCCACCCCAGGCCCCCTTCATAGATCATATCCACTATGAGCTTGAGTTCATTTAGGCATTCAAAATAAGCAATTTCTGGCTGATACCCCGCTTCCACCAGAGTATCAAACCCCGCTTTGATCAGCTCGGTTACGCCCCCGCAAAGTACCGCTTGTTCGCCCAAAAGATCTGTTTCGACTTCTTCTTTAAAAGTAGTTTCAATCACACCCGCCCGGGTGCAGCCAATACCTTTAGCATAAGCTAAAGCCGTTTCTTTAGCCTTCTTGGTATAATCTTGGTAAATAGCTATCAAGGCTGGAACTCCCGCACCGTCTTCAAACATGCGGCGGACGAGGTGTCCGGGGCTTTTAGGGGCAATCATGATTACATCCACATCCTGGGGAGGAACGATTTGGTGATAATGAATATTAAACCCATGAGAAAAAACTAAAGTCTTTCCCTTTTTCAAATGGGGCTTGACATCTCTTTGAAAGAGAGCTGCTTGGACATTGTCCTCAGTTAAGATCTGGATAAGATCTCCTTGAGCTGAGGCTTCATCGGCTTTCACTGGTTTAAAGCCGTGTTTTTTAGCTAATTCATAGTTTTCCGTCCCCTCCAGCTCCGCAACCACTACGTCTATTCCGGAATCACGTAAGTTAAGAGCCTGAGCGTGGCCTTGGCTCCCATAGCCAATAATAGCCACTTTTTTTCCTTTAAGTACGTTCAAATCGGCATCTTTGTCGTAATAAATCTTGGCCATCCTTTTCCTCCTATGCTTTATTTTTTATTCTTCGCTAATTTTACTACTTTCATTTCCTCCATTTTTTTTCACCCGGCTAATGGCTACTTTGCCGGTGCGTACTATCTCCATAATTCCTAAGGGCACTAAGAGATCGATGACTGCCTGGATCTTCTTTTCGTCGCCGGTAATCTCCAAAGTAAAAGATTTAGGCGATACATCCACTACCCGTCCCCGGAAAATATCGACGATGCGCAACACTTCCGCCCGGGAGGAAGATTGGGCCGAAACTTTGATCAAGGCCATCTCCCGTTCCACGTAATCAGTGCCGGTTAAGTCTTGGACTTTAATCACATTAACTAACTTGTTGAGTTGTTTGATAATCTGCTCGATTATTTGGTCGTTGCCCCGGGTCACTAAGGTCATCCGGGAAATAGTAGGATCTAAGGTTTCAGCTACATTAAGGCTCTCGATATTAAAACCGCGGCCGCTAAAAAGTCCAGAGATCCGGGAAAGAACTCCAGGTTCATTGTCAACTAAAACGGAGATGACATGCTTCATATTATCCGATACCTTTTAAAGTAAAATCATTTCCGTTAGGGCTGCCCCCGCGGGTACCATAGGGTAGACACATTCTTCGCGGTCAACGATAAAATCCATGACCACGGTTTGCGGAGTAGAGAGGGCGGCGCGAATTACCGGTTCTACTTCTTCTGGCTTGGTGGCCCTCATCCCTACTGCCCCATAGGCTCCAGCCAATTTTACGAAATCGGGGACTAATTCGAATATAGTATGGGAATAGCGGCCATCGCAAAAAAGTTGCTGCCACTGGCGGACCATTCCTAAACAGTGATTATTGAGCACCGCCACTTTCACGGGCAACTTATACTGCACGGCTGTGGCTAATTCTTGGATGTTCATCTGGAAGCTACCATCGCCCGCAATGTCTACCACTATTTTATCGGGGAAAGCCACTTGCGCCCCAATGGCGGCTGGAAATCCATAACCCATGGTCCCCAAACCTCCAGAAGTGAGCAAAGAACGGGGTCTGGTAAAGGTAAAAAACTGTGCCGTCCACATTTGATTTTGGCCTACTTCGGTAGTGATAATAAAATTATCCCCGGCCATTTCTCTGAGGATTTCGTTTAGCTTCTGGATGACAAATTGCGGCTTGATTCCCGAAGAATTCTTATAATTTAGGGGGGCGGCCTTGGCCCAAGCGTCAATCTGCTTTAGCCATTCGCTATGCATCTTGGCGGAGTCCGGGGGGGGTCCTTCTTCCTCTAACGCCTTCAGGAGGGCGCGCAGAACGTTTTTCGCATCACCCACAATGGGAATATCTACTAATACGTTTTTGGAGATAGAAGTGGGATCAATATCAATGTGGATTTTTTGGGAATAAGGAGAAAATTTTTCCACTTTTCCGGTGACGCGATCATCGAAGCGGGCCCCCACGGCAATGAGTAAGTCACAATTAGTTACGGCCATATTAGCCTGGTAAGTTCCATGCATGCCCAGCATTCCTAAGAACAAAGGATGGTTGCCCGGAAAGCAGCCCAAACCCATGAGGGTGGTAGTTACGGGAATGGCATATTTTTGGGCTAAGGTGGTCAGCTCTTTGGCCGCGTTGGCGATGATCACCCCTCCTCCGGCATAAATCAGGGGCTTTTGGGCTTTGGCTATAAGTTTGGCCGCTTTCTTAATCTGGCGCGGATGGCCCTGATAAGTGGGATTGTAACCCCGCAGTTTGATCTTGGCCGGATAATTATACTCAGCAGTATCAGCGATAACATCTTTAGGTAAATCTACTAAGACAGGCCCTGGCCGCCCCGTCCGCGCTAAGTAAAAAGCTTGTTTGATGGTTATAGCTAAATTATTAACGTCCTTAACTAAAAAATTGTGTTTGGTACAAGGCCGGGTTATGCCGACAATATCTGCTTCTTGAAAAGCATCATTGCCGATGAGCATCGTGGGCACTTGACCACTAAAGACGACTAAAGGCACGGAATCCATGTAGGCCGTGGCTATCCCAGTTACCGCATTAGTTGCTCCTGGCCCGGAAGTAACTAAACATACCCCTACTTTGCCCGAGGCGCGCGCGTACCCATCCGCGGCATGCACGGCCCCTTGTTCGTGGCGCACTAAGATATGGCGAATCTCTTCGGCATATTTCAGGAGGGCATCATAAATGTTTAAAACGGCCCCACCTGGAAACCCAAAAATTACCTCTACCCCTTCTTGCCGTAAACTCTCTAAGAGAATTTCTGCTCCAGTTTTTTTCAAAATCTCACCCCAATTTATTTGGCGACCTGTATTTGGCCAGAATAGCCTCGATCCGATCGCGACCCGCGAGTTTTAATTTCTGAATTCTTTTGCGCTCTACTTCTTCCTCAGGAGTAAGATATATCCTTCGGTTCATCTCTTCCAATTTTTTTTCGAACTCCTCGTGCTCTTCCACGTAACGTTTCAGCTCCGGATCCACGTTTATATATTTCTGAATAAGTTCCAGATCCTTCTTTTCCATTTTTTCTCCTCTTTTTATTAAGGAGGCTCTTGCTATTTTTAAAAATAAAATAATATACTAATGAACACCTTTTGTCAAATTAGCGCTGAATATTTCTCATTAACCCTAATTATTTACGGAGGGCAAAGCATGATTTTTTTAAAAAGAGAGGCGGAGTTATCCTGGCAACCTCATCCTTTTCTCCCCATCCAAATTAAACCTTTCTTAACGCTAAAGGACGATCAAAGCCCCCTCACTTGCTTTTTGGTTAAAATCCCTGCGGGTGACGAAATACCCGTCCATATCCACGAAACCCAGGAAGATATCATTTTCATTCTGGCGGGCCAAGCGCGGATGTGGATCGAGGGTGTGGGAGAATTTCCTATTTCTAAAGGATCTCTCATCCGCGTTCCTAAAAACACTCGCCACCGCATCTTTGATGTCCAAGAAGAAATCTTGAACTTTGATGTCTTTGTTCCTCCTCTCTTCTAAGATTAAGGTTTAGGCCTATTTAATTTTTTCTTCTCCCCTACCTACCTGGGAGCATTTAACATTTAATTGAGGCCTAAAGCAATTATTAAATGGCCGGACGAAACGGCCAAGACTTAAGAAGTAATCTCGGCTATGACTTTTTCCATAGCAGCCACTGGATCAGGGGCCATCCGTATGGGCCGCCCCAAGACAATATAGTCAGCCCCGGCCGCCATAGCTTCTTTAGGAGTCATCATCCTTTTTTGGTCATCCTTCTCCACTTGACTGAAGGCGGGGCGGATTCCGGGAGTTACGATAAAGAAAGCAGGTCCACACTTCTGCCGGATGGCGCTAATCTCCTGGGGTGAAGCTATTACTCCATGAAGGCCAGCTGTCTGGGCCAACTCTGCTAATCTAACTACCCTTTCTTTGAGGGGACCAATCAGCCCTATTTGGCTTAAATTGCCTTCATCGAGGCTGGTAAGAATGGTTACCCCTAAAATAAGGGGCGGAGCACAATGCAATTCTTGCGCTATTTGCTGACAGCTTTCTACGGTTTTATGCATCATTTCCCAGCCCCCGGCCGCATGCACGTTAAGCATGGCCACGCCATGTTTAACCGCTTCGGCGGCAGCCCGGGAAACTGTCTGGGGAATGTCATGGAATTTTAAATCCAAGAAAACTTTTCCCCCTTCTGCTTGCACCACTTTTAGGGCTTCTGGGCCATAGGCCGTATAAAGCTCCAGGCCAATCTTAAAGAAGCCCACTTTATCTTTCAGCAACTTAACAAATCTTCTGGCCTCCATCAGATTAGGCACATCTAAAGCGAAGATAATCTTCCGGGTAACATCCGCCAGACTCAAGGTGGTCGCCGACTCAGCCATTATCTCTTTTCCCTATATTTTTTTCGTTTTTGTTCATCAGCAGCGCAACTTTCCCAGCGGCAATTTCCCGCAAGGCCAAAACTACTTCTTTATTATCAGCCTGCACTCTTGGTTTTGATCCTTTAAGCAGCTGTTTAGTGCGCGCCGCCGCCATTAACACTAAAATGAACCGGTTAGGCACTCGGCGCAAACAATCTTCCACTGTTATGCGGGCCATGGACTATACCTCCTTTTTCTTAACAATCTTGGTTCAAAATTTCGGCCAATTTATCTTCCTTCCTTGCCCGGCGACATTGCTCAGCCAGGATAATTGCTTTTAGCTCTTCTTGGGCTTTCTCTAAGACGTCATTTACGATAATATAATCATACCAACGGGCTTCCCAAATTTCCACTTTGGCCTTATTTATGCGGGCCGTATACGCCGCAAGACTTTCGGTGTGGCGCTGGCTAAGTCTTCTCTTAAGTTCCTCCAGCGAGGGGGGGAGAATAAAAATAAAAACTCCCGGCCAATTTTGTTCCCGCAATTGCTTTGCTCCCTGCCCATCAATGTCCAAAATTACGTGCCGACCTTCTTGCAACTTTTTCTCCAAAATGGCCCGGGATGTTCCATAATAATAGCCATATATTTCAGCCCACTCGGCCAAATCCCCCCGCGCTATCATGGCCTGAAATTCTGCCTTGGTTACAAAATAATAGTCTTTTCCTTCCTCGTCTCCTGGTCGAGGAGGTCGGGTGGTGTAAGAAATCGAATAATAAAGGTCAGGGAAAAGACGAGTCATGGCCTGACAGAGGGTGGTCTTTCCCGCTCCCGAAGGGGCAGATACGATAAACAAAATGCCTTGTTGCGGCCTTACCACCAAAAGTTATCTTCCTCCCTCCAAGTTTTTATTAAGCTGTCCTATTCCACATTTTGCACCTGTTCCCGCATTTTCTCCAATTCACTCTTTATCTCCACGACTAATTGGGCCGTCTCGGCATCACTTGCTTTCGCCGCGATAGTATTTGCCTCGCGGTTAATCTCTTGGAGAATAAACTCTAATTTGCGGCCCATGGGCTCCGCCCGCCCCAACATTTCTCGAAATTGGTGGAGGTGACTCTTCATCCTGACCAGTTCTTCGCTAATATCGCTCCGTTCCGCCAGATAAGCGATTTCTTGAGCCAGGCGTGCTTCATCAACCTGCTCCTCCGGACAAAATTCTTGCACTTTTTGGCGGAGATGCTGCTGATAATTCTGCAGGGCTAAGGGAGCTCTTTCTTCAATACGGCGCACGAATTCGGCCACGGTTTGCAGGCGCTGCTGGAAATCTTGGGCCAAGATATTCCCTTCTTCTTGGCGCATTCTATCCAAAGAGCTTAAGGCCTCTTCTATAGCAGCTTGTAAAATAGTCCATTCCTTTTCTAAATTTGCTTCAACTTCTTGGCGCGTAAAAATTTCCCGAAAGTTAATAAAGGTCTCCAAGGTAATCTCCCCCGGAATACCTAATTTTTCTTGGAGCGTCCGCAACCCTAATAAGTAGTCCTTAGCCAACTCTAAGTCCACTTCTAACTTTTGTTCCGCCAGAGCAGCATCACTCATCTGCACGAAAACTTCTATTCGCCCGCGGGAAACTCTTTGTTTAACTAATTGGCGCACCTGGCCTTCCAAGGAATTTAGCCGGCGGGGAAGATGGATTTGTACATCGCAATATCGATGGTTAAAAGACTTTATTTCCACTTCTACTTGTCTATCTTCATCTTTCCATTCTCCTCGGCCATAGCCGGTCATAGATTTGATCATGATATCCCCGCTATTCTTCTGCCCATTTTGGCGACAACCTCTTTAGCTGCCAGAGATACTTGCGGCGCAAGAGGTTAATCAAGTCTAATAAGGGCGCTGAAGCATAATCTGGATAGGTCCAAGACAAAGGCTGAAAACTTCCTTTCTTAAATATTAAAGTCAAGTCGCCATAAATTCCTTGGCCTAAATAAATCCGATGACTATAATCCTTTCCTGTCGCCAAAACAAACTTGGCGGCAGCTAAATATCCCGGGTCAATATTTACTTTGCGCCCGCCTTTTTCATTAACCAAGCGCTTTTCTAATTCATTGGTCCAAAGTTTTATCGCCACTATAGAATCTGGGCAAATTAAAGGTTCAAAACTCACTAAACGACGCTGCAGATTTTTGCCCATCTCGGGCTCATAATAATCAGTAAAGTCAAAAGCTAAGGGTTCACTGACTAAATCGACTGGTCCATACTTTTCCCCAGTGGCCTGCACCGCTTCTTGAAAATCATTTTCTTGATTATAAAGAAAGCTCATTACTAATTTAACTTTCTGGGGCGCCTGCGGCACACTCACTCATCTCTCCTCTTCCTGGGGAGTTAAAAATTCCGCTTCTTTACCCGAATCCCATTTTTTACCGCATCTTCCAGCTCCGCGGATTTGACCGTAGCCGTCCCCACTTCGCCAACTACAATTCCAGCGGCAATATTAGCCAACATAGCCGCCTCTTTTACGGGAGCTCCGCAAGCCATAGCCAGGGTCAAAACTGATATGACTGTATCACCAGCGCCGGTCACATCATAAACTTCCTTAGCGACGGTAGGTATATGGGTCACCTCTCCGTTATCCTGAAATAAGCTCATCCCTTTTTCTCCGCGAGTAATGAGCACTGATTGCGCCCGTAAACGCTCCAAAAGGGTCTGGCCCACGACCATTAGATCTTCCTCATTCTGAATCCAGCGGCCAGCTGCTTCGGCCGCTTCTAAATGGTTAGGCGTGATCACGGTTACTTCGCCGAAAAAAGGAAAGTTTTTAACTTTCGGATCCACGGTAATTATTTTTCCCGCTCTCTTGACTAAAGCCCGAACTTGCTCCATCAAAGGTCCGCAGATAACTCCCTTACCATAATCGGATATCAACACGGCATCTATTTCCGGAAGCCAGGTTTGCAGAAGATTTATTATCTGTTTTACATTCTCAGGAAAAATCGGGCGGACAACTTCGCGATCATAACGAACTACCTGTTGATGATGGGCTATTATCCGGGTCTTTACCGTAGTTACGCGCTGTGTTTCCATGATTATTCCCCGGGTATCTATGCCCATTTTCCGCAGGTCATGAATTACTTTCCGCCCCATCTCGTCATTACCCACTACGCCAGCCAGGAAGACTTTCCCTCCTAAAGTAAAGATGTTGTTGACTACGTTGCCCGCTCCTCCCAAACAAAGGTTTTCCGAAGTCACGTTAACTACCGGGACGGGGGCCTCTGGAGATATGCGGGAAACATTTCCCCAAATATACTCATCGATCATCAAGTCCCCGATAACCATGATGCGGGCATTTTTAAAACGGGGAATATAATCTAATAATTCCTGGTTAGCCACGCTTACTCGCTCCTTTCTTTGGCCCTGGCCTTTAGTACATAATCTATTTTATTTAAAATTTTTTCTTTACCCAAGGAGAGAAAAATTTTTTCTAATTCCGGGCCTTTTATTCTCCCAGTTAAGGCGGCCCTGATAGGCAAAAGAAGCGCTTTTCCGGAGATGCCTAAAATTTGGTTTAGATTGCCCATCATCTGCCGATAACTGTTTTGGTCTACTTGCCCCACCTTTTCTATCTCCGCCCGCCAGGCGGCCAAGATTTTTAAATTCTCCTCTTTTTGCAAAAGTGTCCAAGCTTCTGGTTCCTGCGGTAAAGTCTCCTCCCAAAAAAAGGCGATCCGCTCCGCTAACTGGGCCAAAGTGTCTACTTCTTCCCAATATATCTCCACCACTTTGGCCAAAATCGGCTCTTCGGTCGGGGCCATTTTTAACCCTTTCTTTTCTAAGAACGGCCGAACCAAAGCCACTTTCTTCGGGCCGGCTACTTTTTTCAAATGTTGGCGATTTATCCATTTCAATTTGGCATAGTTGAAGACTGCTGGACTCTTGGCCACTCTCGCCAAAGAAAAATGGTTAATCAATTCAGCAAGCTCGAAGATTTCTTGTCCTTCTTCCCCCGACCAACCTAAGAGCGCTAAATAATTGAGCAAGGCCTCGGGCAAGTATCCTTCCTCCCGAAAATGAGCTACCGCCGTAGCTCCATGGCGTTTGCTCAGGGGAGCCCGATCTGGCCCTAAAATTAAGGGCAGATGACCAAAAAGAGGAGGAACAAAACCTAAGGCACGATACAAAAGAATCTGTCGAGCTGTATTGGCTAAATGATCCTCTCCCCGAATTACGTGGGAAACCTGCATTAAGCTATCGTCCACCACCGCGGCAAAGTTATAGGCGGCGAGGCCGTCCGACCGCAGAATAATAAAATCCCCGATGTCGGCGCCGGCGAAAGAAACTTTGCCCTTGATTAAGTCCCGGAATTCAATATTTCTGGTGCTAACCTGAAAACGTAAGGAAGGAGCACGTCCAGCTTTAAGGAGATCGTTTTCTTCTTGGGGGGTTAAGTTTCTGCATCGCCCATCGTACCGGGGAGCTATTCCTCGGGCCAAAAAATGCTTTCGCTTCGCTTCTAATTCTTCCGGGAGACAATAACACCGGTAAGCAAGGCCTTTCTCTAAAAGTTCTTGCGCATACTGCGCATAAATGTTAAGCCGTTCTGATTGGCGGTACGGTCCGTATAAACCCGGCCGATCTGGACCTTCATCCCATTCAATTCCTAACCAGCGTAAGTCCTCCATAATCGCTTGTTCAGCCTCTCTACTTGACCTTTGCTGGTCGGTATCCTCCAAACGTAAAATAAAACTTCCTTGATTTTGCCGGCAGAAGAGGTAATTGAAGAGGGCAGTGCGGGCATTGCCTACGTGGAGTAAACCTGTGGGACTGGGGGCGAAGCGGACCCGAATTTTATTTTCCATATTATTATTTTGGGGAAGATAAAAGAGCTACCGCATAGGCAGCAATTCCTTTTCTCTCTCCCACAAACCCTAAACCTTCCGCTGTAGTGGCTTTGACATTAATCTGCTGGGGAGAAATTCCCAATGTTTGGCTAATGTTTTCTCTCATCTGCCGGGCATAGGGGAAAATCCTTGGTTCTTCAATGATCACTGTGGCATCTAAATTGGCCACTAAATACCCCCTCTGGGCTATCAAAAACTTTACCTCTTTGAGCAGCAGTAAACTGGAAATACCTTGAAAACGGGGATCATGATCTGGAAAATGTTGGCCGATATCTCCGGCACCCAAAGCCCCCAACAGACTATCGCAAATGGCATGTATTAAAACATCCGCATCCGAATGGCCGGCTAGCCCTTTTTCATAAGGAATTTCCACTCCGCCCAAGATTAATTTTCGGCCGTCTACTAATGGATGCACATCATATCCGAACCCTATACGCATATTTTTATTTCAATTTTTCCTGCTGTTGATATTTTAGCAAAGCTTCGGCTAAGAGTAAATCTTCAGGAGTGGTTATTTTGAAGTTAAGACGCGAACCTTCAATTACCCGCACAGGTATGCCCAATCTTTCGATTAAAGCCGCATCGTCCGTGCCGAAGAAATTTTCTTTGTGGGCTTTCTCATGCGCATAAAATATTAAGCTATATGTGAAAGTCTGCGGGGTCTGGACAAACCATAAAAAACTGCGTTCCAGAGTTTTGACCACCTCTTTCCGGGGAGAGATTTCTTTGACAGTATCTTCGACCGGCAGAGCAGTAATTACCGCCTGAAAGTTTTCCATCTCGGCTAAAGTATTTTTGATTAATTCTGGGGAAACAAAGGGACGTGCTCCATCATGAATAACCACTATCTCTGCCTCCCCCGCTACCGCTTGTAAACCAAGAAATACGGAATCTTGCCGCTCTTCCCCTCCTGCTAATATGCGCCGTACCTTTTTTATCTCCTTCTTCTGCAAAATCTCTTCTTCCCAAAAAGGAACTTCTTCAGGCGGAACTAAGGGAATCACCTCTTGAATTTCCCTACAGGTTTCGAATTTGAAGAGGGTATGTTTGAGCAAAGGAATTCCCCCCAGGAGCAGAGAAGTTTTCGGAACTTCGCTCCCCATTCTTCTTCCTCTTCCTGCTGCCGGAACTAAGGCCACCACTCGCTTCATATTTCCCTTTCCTCTATCGCAAATCTGATCATTCGGAAAGTTTTCTTCCGCAGATAAAGAAAAACCCAGAATTTCCTGAGAAATTCTGGGTAATTTCTCCACTTGGAAACTTTATTTAATGATTAAAATTCTGGTAAAAATTTTCCGGGGCATCTTCTTTCAAAATCGTGAAAATCATTCTCCCCGCTGTAGTTTGCAATACGCTGGTTACTGATACATCTACATTCTTGCCCATATAACGCTTAGCATTATCGACTACCACCATCGTCCCGTCATCTAAATAAGCTACTCCTTGCCCAGGTTCTTTACCTTCTTTGAGAATTTTTACATTCATCACTTCCCCGGGCAGGACCACGGGTTTGAGGGCGTTGAAGAGCTGATTAATATTTAAGACGGGTACTCCTTGTAATTCGGCCACCTTATTTAGATTAAAATCATTAGTGATAATCTTGGCTTTCAAATCTTTGGCCAAGGCAATCAGCTTGGCGTCAACTTCCTGAATTTTAGGGTAATCTTGATCAATAATTTTTACTTCCACATTGGACTGCTTCTGCATCCTATTAAGAATATCTAATCCCCTCCGTCCCCTGCCCCTTTTCAGAGGATCAGAAGAGTCAGCGATGTGTCTTAATTCTTGAAGGATAAATTGAGGAATGATAAATGTTCCCTCCATGAATCCTGTATCGCAGATATCAGCGATGCGCCCATCGATGATCACGCTGGTATCTAAGACTTTATGGCTATTACTGCCCGAACCACCTTCTTTAGCAAACCAAGGAAGCGTACTCCATTCAAATTCTTTCCCCTTCTTAATTCCTAAAAGTAGCCCCAGATAACCTAAAATGCTGTTGATTAGCAGGTAACCGGAGAAACTTGCTTCAATCTTTTCTAAAAAGCCCGCGAAAAAGGCGCCAACCAAAAGATTGGCCATCAGCAAACCCAGCACAAATCCCAAGGCCCCGCCAATGATTACCTTAAGAGGAGCTTTTCTTATCTTTCTTTCTCCCCATATAACCAACAGCCCAATTACCAACCCAATACCCAGGCCCCAGTACGGAGAATTTGGCCAAGAATAAGCCTGCTGACCGATAAAATAACCACTGCCACTGGTTATGATCAATAAAAAAATCCTGAGAATAAAAATCCCCACTTGGTTTCACCTCCTTTCTTTAGTTTTTTACTTAAAATAGAAGAGCTTTTAGGTATTAAAGATGCTCATGAGGCGAAGGCGGATTTTTTCCTCCGCCGTATTTTTGGCGATGGCTAGCTCCTTGACCAAGAGATTTTGGGCCAGGTCAAGCATCTGCCTTTCTCCAAAAGAAAGGTCTTTATCCTGTTTCAAGTGCACCAGATCTCTTAAAACTTCGGCTACTTCAAAAACTGACCCAGATTTGATTTTCTCCATATATTCCCGGTAGCGGCGATTCCAAGTCTGGCAGTCAACTTTTCCGTTTCTCTCAGCCAAGATTCGAAAAACCTTAGGAATCTCTTTTTTATCGATAATTCCTCGTAAACCAACGGTTTCGGCATTATCGGTGGGGATTAAAATGGTCATATCCTTGTCAAGGATACGCAGAACATAGAATGTCCTTTTTGCCCCAGAAATCTCTTTAATTTGGATATCTTCGATAATCCCCACTCCATGCGCAGGATAGACTGCTTTATCGCCAATTTTAAACATTTACTGCCTCCCTGCATCTTTTCTAACGATTTTATAATATCATTGAAATTGGGCTTAAGTCAACATCAATTCCTCCTCCCTCCCCTGGCTGCCTGACCGTCGATAATTTTTAATATTTCTCGCCAGCGGGAAACAGGCGGGAGGGGAGAGCCGCTCTCCATTCCGCCTGAATTAGGCTGGAATTTAAAAACTGATCGACGGTCAGGCAACAAAGTCATTGACTTTGCCCTCCAGGAAAATTTAAGATAAGTTTATGCTCTTCAAAATTCTCCGGGGAGGTAAAAGGCCATGGAATTTAAAAGTATAGACGAGTTATCCCTGCGCCATAAAAGGGTATTTATTAGGGTAGATTTTAATGTACCAACTGATGAAAAAGGACAAGTTACAGATGATACACGCATCAGAGCCTCGCTCCCTACTATTGAGTTCGCTTTAAATCAAGGAGCTAAAATTGTATTAGCCTCCCATCTTGGCCGCCCTTCCGGAAAAGTTGAGCCTAAATATAGCTTGGCGCCAGTGGCGCAAAAGTTAAGTGAACTTATAAAAAAAGAAGTCAAATTAGCCCCGGATTGTGTTGGCCCGGAAGTGGAAAAAATGGTCGCCGCGCTCAACCCCGGAGAAATACTTCTTTTGGAAAACCTGCGCTTTCATAAAGAAGAAGAAAAGAATGATCCCGCTTTTGCTGAAAAATTAGCCCGCTTAGCGGATATTTATGTCAACGATGCTTTTGCCGTCTCCCATCGGGCTCACGCTTCCGTAGAAGGGATAACTAAATTCTTCACCGCAAAAGCTGCCGGTTTTTTAATGAAAGAAGAACTTAATTATTTATACAAAGTCATGGTCGCCCCCGCTCGTCCCTTAGTAGCCATTATTGGTGGAGCAAAAGTTTCTGGAAAATTAGAAGTTTTACAAAATTTAATCCTCTTGGTAGACAAGATGTTAATCGGTGGCGGAATGGCCTTTACCTTTTTAAAAGCTTTAGGGCTGGAAGTGGGCAAGTCTCTGATGGAAGAGAATCTCTTATCCACGGCTAAGGAAGTCCTAAAAACTGCCCAACAAAGAGGGGCCAAGGTTTACCTACCAGTTGATTGCGTAGTTGCCCAAGAAATGACCCCTTCTTCTCCTCCCCGCGTCGTTCCCGTAAAAGAAATTCCGGCCGATCTTATGGGTTTGGATATAGGCCCGGCGACCATTACTCTTTTCCAAGAAGCTTTGCAGGGGGCCAAAACTATTTTATGGAATGGGCCTTTAGGAGCTTTCGAAACGGTGCCCTTTAACAAAGGAACGTTGGCTATTATTCAGGCAATTGCGGAATCCGGAGCAGTTAGCGTAGCCGGAGGAGGCGATACCAATTTGGCCCTTAATCAATCTGGCTATGCTAATAAAATCTCTTATATTTCCACTGCCGGCGGTGCTTTTTTAGAACTTTTAGAGGGCAAAAAACTTCCTGGTGTAGAGGCGTTGCGCAGTCCAAAATAAAACGAGGAGGATGAGAATGCCGCGCTTCCCCTTAGTAGTGGGAAATTGGAAAATGTATAAACGCATCTCTGAAACAGAAGAATTCTGTGCTCAGCTAAGAGTGCAATTAGCTGACTTCTCCGGAGTCCAGGTGGCGGTAGCCCCTCCCTTTACTTCTTTGGCGGCGGCCGCCCGTGTTCTAAAAGGATCTCCCATTATGGTTTCAGCCCAAAATTCTTTTTGGGCCGAATGGGGCGCCTATACTGGGGAAGTTTCTCCCCTAATGCTTTTAGATGCCGGTTGTCATTTTTCGATCATCGGCCATTCTGAGCGGCGCCAATTCTTTGGCGAGCACGATGAATCCATCAATAAAAAAATATTGGCGCTGCTTAAAACTGGTCTTACTCCTATTTTTTGTGTGGGCGAAACTCTTCCGGAAAGAGAAGCAGGAAAGGCTTTTTCTATAGTAGAGAAGCAAATCAAGGCCGGTTTGGCCGGGGTCAAGATAAATAACCCCCCAGAGTTGGTAATTGCCTATGAACCTGTTTGGGCCATAGGTACGGGAAAAACAGCAACGCCGCAGCAGGCCCAAGAAATGCAGAATTTTATTCGGCAGATGATTAAAGAGCTTTTTTCTCCGCAGTCAGCAGAAGCAATCCGTATTCTTTATGGCGGGAGTGTGAAACCTAATAACATATCAGAAATTATTGCTCAGGAAGATGTAGATGGAGCTTTAGTGGGGGGGGCGAGCTTAGAGATTAATTCATTTATCCAGATTATTAAAGCGTGCGCTGGCCAAGGTAGAAAATAATAGAAAAAAATCTTCCCCTGAGGAGCAAAATATGCTATATATTAATTTTTAAGGGGGTAAAAAATAATGTCGCTTGCTTTAGCTATAATTCATGTGGTCATATGTTTTTTACTGATCATGATCGTTTTGCTCCAAACTAGCCGCGGTGCTGATATTGGGGCGGCCTTTGGGGGTGGATCGAGTCAGACTCTCTTTGGTTCCGCGGGGCCGGGAGGCTTTTTGACCAAGATCACCACGGGGGTAGCTATTATTTTTATGATTACCTCCATTAGTTTGGCTTATATTTCCAGTCATAAGACTGGTTCTTCCATAATCAAAGAAACTCCGCCTAAAAAGACTGTGCCTGCTCCGCCACCTGTGCCAGTAGAAAAAGGAACCCCTATAACTCCAGCTCAACCACCGGCTAAATAAAAGGAGGGGAGCGGGAAAAAGGACAAGGAAAATTTGTAATGCCGAAGTGGTGGAATCTGGTAGACACACCATCTTGAGGGGGTGGCGAGCTCCGCTCGTGCGGGTTCGAGTCCCGCCTTCGGCACCATGATTAAGAAAGGGCTGTAATTTTTGAAATTACAGCCCTTTCGTTTTATGAGAAAAGAAATTTTCCTTCGGGTCCTGCGATAGAACAATTGGCGTGCGCCAGCAAATCCATAGGTCTTAAAATCCATTATTTCTAAAGCAGCCTTTGCGGTAAGAATTATGAGATCACCCTAACAGATCTTACGTCCATATTTCTTTTTGATAGGCCTGAGAAATCAAATGGGTCCAGAATCTGCCGGCCACCAATCTGGAAAATTAATCCTCAATTATTTAAAGTCCTTTTGCTGCTTCTAAATCAAGGCTCTGAAACTCCTTACCAAATTGGCAATAATTTCCATAGGATTTGTTTTATAGTTGGCTTTGATAAAGTAGCTTCAAATTCCAAAGAATGGGCCACCTGTCCCATAGGTACTTTCTTTGAGGTGTGGTTTCTTTTTTAGGCTTATCCATCTTGGTAAGTTTGCTATCCGCCATAAACTTCCTTCCTTTATGGTCTAAATTGTCGAATAGTGGCGGATAGCCCCTTAATTTCACTTCTTTAATATCGCCGAGAAAATTTCATCCTTCGATAATTTTTTAGTACAAAAATACCAGTCATAACATTTTAAATCCTCTTTACCTTCCATTCTCTCCCTGGCCACTCCGCAAGAACCAGCTGGCGGAACAATTACGTCATCGCCCGGCCTCCAATCGGCCGGGGTAGCAACCCCAAACTTATCCGCCGTCTGTAACCCTATTAAGATTCTATAAATCTCATCAAAATTTCTTCCTAAACTTAGAGGGTAATATAATATAGTCCTTATAACACCATTAGGATCAATAAAGAACACGGCTCGCACAGCTTTGGTTGAGCTCTCCCCTGGTTGGATCATCCCATAAAGCCTAGCTACATTCATGGTAATGTCTTCGATAAGGGGGAATTTTACTTCTACATTCTTCATGCCTTTATATTCGATCTTTTCTTTTATGTTCCTTAACCAGGCAATGTGACTGTAAAGACCATCCACCGAAAGGCCAACCAACTTACAATTTGCTTTATTAAACTGCTCTTCCAGAGTGGCAAAAGTCATAAATTCGCTTGTACACACTGGAGTAAAATCTGCAGGATGACTAAAAAGGATAACCCAACTTCCTTTGTAGTCTTCTGGGAAATTTATCTCTCCCTGGGTGGTAACTGCCTTAAATGAAGGTGCCTTATCTCCAATTCTGGGCATTGGTTTTATTTGAGTTGCTGTTTGTTCCATAATAGTTTCCTCCTTTTTATCAATATGGAGAACCCCAGGGTCTCCTTTTTAAAAACTATTTTTCTTACATTTATCACAGATCCCATCAAAGATAATTTTAGAATCGATCACGACTAATCTCTCATCAAGCACCTTGGGAATATTGATATCATCCAGTCGCTGGTCATAAATATCGATAATCCTATGACATTTTATACAATAAAAATGATGATGCCTCGCTACCACTCCATCATATCTCCTAAAGTCCTCTTTCCCTTCCACAATCTTTGCCAACCCGACCTCCACAAATTTTAGCAGTGTTCTATTAACAGTATCAAAAGAAACATTAGGAATCTTCTTTTTCACCCTTCGATATATCTTGTTGGCAGTGGGATGTTCATTGCTTTCAATTAGCTCTTTGAATATCTGCACCCGCTGAGGTGTTAATTTTAGATTATTCTTTTTACAGGTGTGGTAAAATTCAGCTAAATTAGTTTCTAAGGCCCGTCTTTTTTTCATAATAAATATTATATAATAATAATTCTTATTTGTCCAAGATTATTTTTCTGCAAATAATTCCCATTTTCTAAATATTTTCTCCCCCGCTATTAACTGCCCAATTAGGCCAACTCCTTGGCTATGGCCTTTTGCTCTGCTCGATTTGTTTGGGCGATACCGCAGGAGCAGTAAAATCTGTGCTCAAGCTCGAGGGTCATAAGGTCAGCATAAGCTGGACTCTCTTTCTATCAAATAGTCCAGAGGAGCCAGGTATCATTTCAGAGCTGACGGACCGCGTGGAGGACATCTCCGCTCAGAAGAATGGCCAAAAAAATTAAAAAGATTCTTAGGCTAAAACTTTTGGAAGATTTTATGAATAAAAAAGCCGCTCTCGCGTGGGGCTTTTGGGGGCAGCTTATTTTGGAAATTTTCAAATCTTGTTAGGGGATTCTTTCAATTTTATTTTCTTCCGCCATTCCCTTTTCTTCTTCATGAAAGAGTAAAGAGCAAGGAGAATAGGAATGCCCAAGCCAATGATTATGATAAAAATCCAAATGATTGCGCTGCCCATCCTCATCCTCCCTAAAATTTTTGCTATTTTCGGGTTTAATTCAGGATGGCGTGGACACGATTAATTTAATCATCGGCTCCTGTTATTTCAAGATTTATAAATTCCCGGTTCTCCTTCTTATTTTTTTCTGGCCTGCTCTTTAAGCCAGGTGGTCCACTCGGCCAATCCTTCTCCTGTTTTGCAGGAAAGACGGAAAATAGCCAACTGGGGATTTATCTGCCAGGCTCTTTTTTCTATCAGCTCAATATTACAGTCGCAAAAGGGGAGCAGGTCTATTTTATTTATGATAAGCACCCGCGATTCCCTAAACATTAATGGATACTTTAAGGGTTTATCATCGCCTTCGGTGACGCTTAGAATCATGGCTTTAAAATCTTCACCTAAATTAAATTCCGCCGGGCAGACCAGGTTGCCTACGTTCTCGATGAAGAGCAGATCCAGATTATCGAGGGTCATATTTTTTAGGGCTTCCTGAATCATATTACTGTCCAGATGACAGGCTCCCCCGGTGTTGATCTGCACTACTTGGGCTCCTGTTTTTTCAATCCTTTCCGCATCATAGGTAGATTGTATATCCCCTTCGATAACTCCAAAGCGCAAATCATCTTTTAACGATAGGATCGTCTTCTCCAAAAGGCTTGTCTTTCCCGCTCCCGGAGAGCTCATTAAATTTATGACCAATAATCCTTGCTCATAAAAAAGTCTACGGTTTTCCGCAGCCAGACGTTCGTTTGCTTCCAATATATTTTTAACTACGGAGATCTTCAAAATCCTCTCCTTTTATTTAACGGCCACAAAAAGCTTGGCCGGACGTTGAAAGCCTTCTTCTTGGGCCAGGTAATCTAAATAAAGGGTAAGATAATCCTCAACTTCCCAATCGATAGGTTTAGCCCTTTCCCGCGAGTCAATAGTCTTCAGATAATGACGACAAAGAAAACAAACATCCACTCTTTTATCTATTTCACCTTCAACTTGAAAATAAGAAAGCTTTTGTTGATCTTCATTCTGGCAATAAGGACAGCGCAGACGTGGGTAAGTCCACTCGGTAAAACATAGCGAACAATGAAGAACTCTTTGGCCCTCCTCTTTTATTTCCCCCAGGCCTGCATACCCCCCGCAGAAAGGACAATATCCATAAGTCCAAGATATTTCTTTGGGTCTCTCTTTTTGCCATTGTTCGGCATATCTTTCCAAAAAGGGGCGTAAAGTTTGGATGGTAAAGAAGAAGAGGAGAATGCCTTCTTGACCCAATTCCTCATATAAACTTGCTTCGGCCACTCTTCCTTTACAAAAATCATGCAAAAAAGGACGAAAAGAAAATTTCTTTTCTTCTAAAATCCTATGCAGAGCTTCGTACTTTTGGGGGGTCTGGGTGCTAAAAATCTTTAATAATTCATAAAAATATTTCTCGGCTCTTTCGAAGTCCAGCGGAAGGGCTCCTAACTCAAAAAAAGGAAAGCCTTCTTGGAGATGCATTTTTACATTGCTCTTTTCCAAGAGAAGGGGGGAAAGGTTCAACTTGGCCATCATTTGCCTCTTGGCTTCCCATAGCTTCTCGGCCAAATTCAAAACCTCTCGGTAAGCAGGCATCCTTTCTTTCATTTCCTGAAATCTTTTTAAATTTTGTTCCATAAACAGGGGATCCTTTTGTAAATCAAATATGCCTAATTTTAGGTCAATTTTTTCCCTTCGTCCAGCTAAGAAAAAAATAATCGTCTAACTGCTGGAAATTTCCTTTCAGGCTATCCCAGGGTAGGTAAGGAAAGGATGTATTTAGCCTCCATTTTCCAAGTTAGCAACGATCAGAAGAAAAAAGGCTTACTCAAGAGAGTAAGCCTTTTTCAGCGACCAGATATTCCTTTTTAAATCGACCTTCGTCCGGCCTCTACGTCTCTAAGCCATTTGGGCCGATGTAACTTTGCCCAGGCTTTAGTCACGTACCCATGACCCATGACCTGAAAAGTTCCGGGGTTACCGTAAGTTCCCAGATAAAAATGGATCACTAAGAAAGTGCCCAAGACCAGTACTCCGAAAACATGCCCCACATACAGCCAGCGCGTCAACGCCGGAGGGAAAATTGGGAACCACATAAAAATTCCCGTGCCCACCATGATAAACCAGAAGATGAAAAGAACGATGAAGAAGGTCTTCTGGCCCGCATTGAACTTTCCGCATTCGGGCACTTTCTCCACTTCCCAAAGATACCCACCCAGGACCCGGAACCATTTTTTATCATCTTCATCAAAATAGAGGGTATCCTTGCCCCAAGCGATCAGCGCGAAAAGGAAGGCGATCCCAAAGATGATCCCGTCAATATTGTGCAGCAGTTTCATCGTGGCATGTCCACCAGGAAAGAAACGGGCGACAAAAGAAAGGGAGTGGAACATCAACCCAAAACCGGTGAGAAAGAGAAAAAGGCAACTCAACGCTAATACCCAATGGACAACCCTTTCATAGGTCGTGGAAGCTAATATTAGATTCTTACTTTTTGGTTTGGCCATTTTCATTCACCTCCTTCTTCAGGACGCTTGGGCCCTTTGATCACGTAATGGAAGAAAGTGCCGACTAAAGCGGCTCCAATAGCCAGTACAGATAAGGGTTTGAGAATGTCTTTCCAAAGGATGAGGGAGATGGGAATAGAAGGATTGACCACCATCCTTTCGTACATCCGCACTTTCTCGGGTAAAACGTAAATGACATGGGTTCCCTGAACATATTTATCGCCATAGACGGTAGCGTCACCGCCTAAAGCCTTGGCCCGAGCATAAGCTCGAGCTATCATTACGTCTTTATCCCCAAAAGTTATCGCTCCAGGGCCGCAGACCTTGGCGCAGGCAGGGATAAGCCCATGGGAAATGCGATCCCAGCAGAAAGTGCACTTATAAGCTTTGTTGTTCTCCGGATTTATGCGCGGAATCTCAAAGGGGCAGGAATTGACGCACATTTTACAGCCAATACAAAGCTCGGAATTGATCACTACTGCCCCCTCGGGAGTTTTCACAATGCATCCAGGTACTGGACAAGCCCGCTGACAGCCCGGGTCAGTACAATGTAAGCAGGCCTCGCGCCGGAAAAGCCATTTTACTCCGCCATCTTTGAGGGGGACTTCCGTAAAGCGGATTAGATTCCAAGTAGCCCAAGATAGGTCAGGGGGATTCTGGTGAGTGCCGTGCTGCTGCGTCTTTTCTGCCGGTAATTTATTCCACTGTTTGCACGCTACCTGACAGGCGCGGCAAGCCGTACATTTGGATACGTCCACTAACATTACTTTCTCAATCATTTTACTTCCCCCCTTTCTTCTCTACGTTCACCATGAACGCTTTGGACTCTGGAATCATGGTATTGGCATCCCCAATGGTCGGCGTAAGTAGATTAGCGCTATCTCCCCCATCTGGAGGAGTAACCCAGCCAAAGTGCCAAGGTATTCCTACCTGATGGACTGTTTGTCCAGCTATTTTAAACGGCTTAAACCTATCCGTTACGATGGCTTTGGCTTCTACTTCCCCGCGGGCAGATTTGACGATCACTCGATCGCCACTTTTAATTCCTTTCTCCTTCGCTAATTCTTTAGACATTTCCACAAACAACTGGGGCTCCAACTCTAACAGCCAAGGAGTCCAGCGGGTCATTACCCCGGTCTGCCAATGTTCGGTTACTCGGTAGGTAGTACAGACTAAAGGGAACCTGGGATCGCAGGATAAGTATTTATCTGCTCCTGCTCCTACCCCTGGTTCGCCAAATAATTTGGCTGTGGGATTGAACTTCTGCGAGGACATGAGATTCTTTTCAATGGGGCATTCTAAGGGTTCATAATGCTCAGGGAAAGGCCCATCGGCTAAGCCTAAGCCAAATAGACGCGCATGACCTTCAGGCAGCATAATAAATGGATATATCGCCCCTGGTGGCTGCGGTCCATCAGGAACATCTCCTACCCATTTTGTTCCATCCCACCAAATTACCGCTCGTTTCGGATCCCATGGTTTTCCTTCCCAATTCACCGAAGCGCGGTTATAAATTATGCGCCGGTTAACCGGCCAGCACCACGCCCAACCAGGGTATAAGCCTATTCCAGTAGGATCTGCTTTGCCCCGGCGGGCGGCCATATTTCCGGCCTCAGTATAAGAACCGCAATACAGCCAGTTGCCGCAGATTGTGGAGCCATCGTCTTGGAGAAAAGCAAAGCTCGGCACCTGCTGACCAGCCTTGACTACCAGCGTCTTCACCTTGGTTTTCGGATCTTCTACTTCGAGGTCTTTGGTTGTATAACCGTTGATTTCTTTGGCCACATAATGGGGGTTGGGATGTTTAATGGATCCATCTGGACCTTTGGGGCCATAATTCCAAGAGAGGTTGAGAATGGGTTCTGGGAAAGTTCCACCTTTTTCTTTATACAGTTTCCGCACTTTCATAAAGAGTTCATGGATTATTTCCAAGTCGGGCAAAGCCTGTCCCGGTGGGTTTACCGCTTTATACCGCCACTGCATCAATCGGCCAGAATTGGTAAGAGAGCCTTCTTTTTCGAAAGAAGCAGCACAGGGGAGCATAAATACTTCCGTTTTAATCTTGCTCGGATCCTTTCCTGGACCTTTCCAGAATGAACCAGTTTCGTTATCGAAAAGATTTACATTAACCAGCCAATCTAAATTCTCTAAGGCCTTGCGTACTTTGCCCGCATTAGCTGAAGAACAGGCTGGATTTTGCCCCCAGGCAAAGAATCCCTTTATTTTGCCTTTGGCCATCTGGTCGAAGAGCATAAGCCACGAGGCATTCTGTCCGTCATCGAGTTTAGGTAGCCACCCGTAGCCAAAATCATTCTCTTTAGTAGCATTTGCCCCATACATTGCTTTTAAGAAACTAATGATGTATTTGGGACGATTCTTCCACCAGTTCAGGCTTTTGGGATCTTTGGTCTGGGGCGTATATTTTTCTATATAGTCTTTTAAAGTCTTGTCCGACGCCCGCGGCACAGGATTGTAGCCAGTTAGGATATGGAAAAGTAAACCATAGTCGGTTGACCCTTGCACATTTGATTCTCCGCGCAAAGCATTAACTCCACCTCCAGCCATCCCCATGTTGCCTAAAAGCAGTTGAATAATGCACATGGTGCGAATATTTTGAGTGCCCACCGTGTGTTGGGTCCAGCCCATGGCGTAGAGAATAGTCCCTACTTTATCCGGCTTGCCGGTGGCCGCATAAGCTTTGTATACTTTTAAGAGGTCTTCTTTCGGAGTCCCGGTTATTTGAGAGACAATGTCCAAGTTGTACCGCGAATAATGTTTCTTCAACAACTGGTAAACACAATGGGGATTCTGCAAGGTCTTGTCCATTTTGGGTAGGCCATTGGCCTCCAGCTGATATTTCCAAGTGGACCGATCATATTTTCTTCCTTTGGGATCATAGCCGCTGAACAACCCGTCTTCGAACCCAAATTTCTCATCAATTAAAAAAGAAGCATTAGTGTACTCCACCACGTACTCTTTCTGGATTAAATCATTATCCAAAATGTACTTAATCATCCCGCCTAAGAAAGCAATATCTGTTCCCGAGCGCAGCCGCGCATAAATATGAGCTTTGGCTGCGGACCGGGTAAACCGCGGATCCACACAGATTAAAGTAGCGCCTTTTTCTACAGCTTTATTCACCCAGCGGAAAGATATGGGATGATTTTCTGCAGGATTTCCTCCCATGATAAGAATGACGTCAGCATTAGCGAAATCATTCCAGTGATTACTCATTGCTCCCCGACCGAACGACTCTCCCAGAGCCGCTACTGTGGGGGAGTGTCATATCCGGGCCTGGTGTTCAATGTACACCAGGCCTAAGCTACGCAGAAATTTTTGGTAAGCATAACACTCCTCATTATCCATAGCGGCCGAACCAACGGAAGCAATAGCATCTACCCGATTTACCGCATCTCCTTTTTCATTCTTGGAAATGAAATTTGCATCCCGGGTAGCCTTTATATTCTCGGCAATCTTATTCAAGGCCCACTCCCAAGTTACTTCTTTCCATTCTTTAGCATAAGGAGCCCGATATAAAGGCTTGGTTAATCTGTTGGGATTATCGGAGAGCTGATAGAGAGAAGCGCCTTTAGGGCATAGGGAACCTTCATTTATCGGATGGTCTGGGTCCCCTTCCGTGTTTACCACTTTTCCATTTCTGGTGTGCACAATTATGCCGCATCCCACACCGCAGTAGGGACATATAGTCGTTGTTTCTTTAGTATAGGAAATTTTAAAAGGCTTGGTCTGGGCCAAGGAGGGTGTCGCCCCTATCCCCAGCCCGCCAGCAAGCGCAGTTGCTCCTGAGATCTTAAGAAAATTTCTTCTGGTGACCTCCATTTTCTTCTCCTTCCTCCTTGAGTTAATTTCCCAGAAACTAAATATCTACAAGTTAATTAATCCTCACCTCCTTTAATTTATAATTTTTTGCTCAGACTTTTATGCGCTCCTGGTGAGCATAAATTTTCATGCGGTGACCGCGAACGTATCCAGCCAAAGTTATACCTAATTCCCGGGCCATTTGCACGGCCAAATCAGTAGGGCCGGAATAAGAAAAAATAAAAGGCATTCTCCTTTTCGCTGCCTTCACTAAAATCTCCGAAGAAACTCGGCCACTGGTCAAAAGAATCTTCCCTTGCGGAGAATATCCTTGGAGAAAGGCCCTGCCTAAAACCTTATCAACCGCATTATGTCGGCCTATATCTTCACAGAAAATTTTAATTCCCTCCGGATCAGCTATAGCCGCTCCATGGACAGACCCACTCTGGCGGTAAAGCAACGACCGCCGATTTAACTCTTGCATTAAATCAAAAACCATGCCTCCGGAGATCTTCTGCCTCGACCGAATTTTCGGCATATCCAAAGCATCTAAAACATTATAATAGATAACGCCGCGCCCGCATCCGGAAGTGATCGTTCTTTTTAAAAAAAGCTTTTCTGTTAAAGAGGTGCGATATTTAACTTTGATACGCACAAATCCCTCTGGCTCTAATTCAATGGATTCCACTGGCTTATCTTCGCGTAGCCATCCTTCGGAAAGCAAGAAACCTACGGCTAACTCTTTTAAATTTTCTGGAGTCGCCAGAAGGGTTATGATTTCCTTATCATTCAAGAAAATAGTTACGGGCTTCTCCGCGATGATAAAACTTTTTTCTCGTTCCCTCCTATGCTCATTAATTTTCTCGATTTGCCAAATACTCAGACTTTCTTTCATCTGGCGGCTAATGAGCGCTTCCCCCTTTTAACCCAATGCGTGTCTTAATTATCATTCTCTTAAATTTTTGTCAAGTTTTTTAAATCATGCACCGCGTTGCGGGCGGCATCAGCCAAAAGAGCAACATCACTACTATAAGTAACAAAGCGCATTCCTTTTTGGATCCAATTTTTAAGAGCGGTCAAGTCAAAGAGATGTATGCCGGAAAAAATTCCTTTCCGCTGGCATATTTCTATAACTCTTTCAATAGCGGCAATTTCTTGCGGGTGGTTAAGGTCTCCTGGTATGCCTAAGCTAACGGATAAGTCAAAAGGACCGACAAAAACGGCATCAATTCCGGAGACGGAAGTAATCTCTTCTAAATTGGCTATGGCCTGCGGAGTCTCCGCTTGCACAGCAAGGAAAGTATCTTCATTGGCCTGTTTTAAATAATCAGCCGCTACCACCCGTTGATACCGGCTATGGGGACGTCTTAAAGCCGCTCCCCTATTCCCCCCAGGAGGATATTTAGCATGAAAGATTATTTCCTGAGCTTGTTGTTTGGTGTTGACCTGGGGAATAAGCAGACCGGCAGCTCCGGAATCAAGGGGTTTCAATATAGTTTCTCGACGTATTTCTGGAATGCGCACCACGATGGGCAATTCAGCTCCGCGCGCCGCAGCAATCATATCGGAAATAGTCTCCGGGGAATAAGCGCCGTGTTCATTATCCAAAATGAAAAAATCAAAGCCGTTTTGGGCCAGCATATAAGCGATGTTCGGATTGCGCAACTCTGAAATCATTGTGCCCACCAGGAGCTGACCATCGCTTAGCCGCTTTTTTAAACTAACCATTAAACTTCCCCTCTCTGGAAATTAATAAAAGGCCGCCCTTCTCTGCGGCATTTTTAACAAATTATGCCTTCATTCCCCTTTCCTTGACAAGAAAAAAAATCAACATTATATTTTTTATGTCCATTGCTTTATACCTTAAAATTCTGCAAATTCTGCAAATTTTCTTCCTTAAATTCATTATTCACCTACTTTTTACCCAAGTTCTTTGAAAGTTATTGATGGCGATAGAAAAATCTCCTTATTTTGGCCATGAGGGGAGGAGCAAATGTCGAACTTCTATTCCCGAGGCAATGATCAAATAGGCAAAGGGCGGATTTATTTTGTAGGCACCTATATTCCCCGGCAGTGTGGAATTGCTACTTTTACCCACGACTTAGCCCACGCCATTGGCGAAGAAATTGGTTCTGCTGCCTGTCAGGTGGTGGCTCTAAACAATCGCCCCGAGGGTTATGATTATCCTCCGGAAGTAGTCTTCGAAATTTCCCAAAACCAAATCCATGACTATCGTTTAGCCGCAGAATATATAAACCTTTCGGGCGAAGGGATAGTTTGTTTGCAGCATGAATTTGGTATCTTTGGCGGACCCCAGGGAACTTATATTACCCATTTCTTGAAGAACCTGAAAAAACCCGTGCTGACTACTTTGCATACGGTCCTTAAAGAGCCAGCCCCAGAGTACCACCAAGCCTTAATCGAAATAGCTCAGCTTTCCCAAGGCTTAGTAGTTATGAGCCGCCACGCCATAGATATTCTGCGAGAAGTATACGGCATTCCCGATTCCAAAATTTTTTTTATTCACCATGGAGTACCCGATGTGCCTTTTATCGATCCCAACTATTACAAAGACGAATTTAATGTGGAAGGGCGCTTAGTACTTTTAACTTTCGGCTTATTAAATCCCAATAAGGGTATTGAAAATGTCCTCGAAGCTTTACCAGAAATAGTGGCCAAATATCCCAAGGTTGCCTATATCATTCTTGGAGCTACCCATCCGGAAATCCGCAAAGTCCACGGAGAATCTTATCGTCTTTCCTTACAAAGAAAAGTGGCGCGATTAGGGTTGGAGCAACACGTATTTTTCCATAACCGTTTTGTCTCTCTGGCCGAACTATGCCAATTTATCGGGGCTTGCGATATTTATATCACTCCTTATCTTTCCCGCGAGCAAATAGTCAGCGGCACCTTGGCTTACGCTTTAGGCATGGGGAAAGCGGTCATCTCTACTCCTTATTGGTACGCCGAGGAGATGCTCCAAGAAGGCCGAGGCAAATTGGTTGATTTTGGCGATATAAAAGGGCTCCAGCAAGCCATTATCGACTTGATAGAAAATGAGATCGAACGGCATCAAATGCGCAAAAAAGCCTATGAGTTCGGCCGTTCTATGACTTGGAAAAACGTGGCCCGCGAATATATAAAAGCTTTAGGCGAAATTAGGGGACCCTATCAACTGAGGTTAGAATCCACCTCCCTCAAAGGTCGGTTTATTCCCCAGGATACAATACCCGAGATAAAGCTGGATCATCTCTTTCGCCTCACCGACGAAACCGGAATTATTCAACACTCTATTTATGGTATCCCCGATCGCCAACACGGATATTCCACTGACGATATAGCTCGGGCTTTGGTCGTCGTTTTGATGGCCTATGATCAAATTAAAGATGAAAACTTCCTCAAACTAGCCAACATCTATATGGCTTTTCTGCGCCATGCCCAGCTGGCTAATGGTCGTTTCCATAATTTTATGAGCTATAGCCGCCAGTTTACAGATGAAGAAGGGAGTGAAGATACTCAAGGAAGATCTATTTGGGGGCTCGGCTGCGCCGTGCATTTAGGCCCGACCGAATGGTTCAAAATTTTAGGGCGCGAGCTTTTAGAAAGAGCCATAGGTAACCTAAAGCTGGCCCACCCCATGGCCAAAGCTTATACCATTCTGGGCCTTTATCATTACTTGCAAAAGTACAAAGGCGCCACAGTGGTGAAACGCCTCTTGCAAGAGATGGCTGATTCTTTAATCGACCATTATCAGAAATCTACTAAACCCGGCTGGCGCTGGTTCAGCGATTCCGTAACTTACGGAAATGCCAAAATCCCCCAAGCTCTACTCTTAGCTTATAAACTACTAGGCAATGAAATTTACAAAACGGTTTCCTTAGAGGCTTTAAATTTTCTAACGGCCGCCACTTATAACGGCGAGTTCTTTGATTTCATAGGTAATGCCCATTGGTATGAAAAAGGGAACGGCCGCTCCTTCTTCGATCAACAACCGATTGATGCCGGATACGCCGTGGAAGCTTATATTTTGGCTTACGAGATCACCACCGACCCAACTTTTTTAGAACTCGGCCAAGCAGCTTTTGAATGGTTTTTAGGGCGCAATCGGCTGGGAGTTAGCCTTTACGACTTTGCCACAGGAGCCTGTTACGATGGTCTAACTCCCCAGGGACCGAATTTGAATCAAGGGGCTGAGCCGACGATTGCTTTTCTCTTAGCTATTCTTACTATGTCTCAGCAGCAAGTCCTCAAAACCCTCGTGCCTCGAGAGGGAATTAAATCTAAATGGGAAATGGATTATCGGGAGGTGAACAATATTGTTGGCGCCCCAGTCTCCCCCGCCGTCAATAAATAAAGAGGAACAAAAAATTGTCCGAGAGTTCGAAGAGGCTCTAAGATTAAAAAATTTTGTGCGGGCTGAATTGCTGGCTCGGCAGCTCAAAAAGCCCCACCAGGAAATTAAAGAACTGCAAAAAAAAGCACTGCAGCAATTTATTGTGGAATTTCGCAATGCCGAAGGAGTATTAGCTTTAGCCCAAGAATATAAGCTCACCCCCGCAGAATTAGGAAGTTTTTTTCGGCAGCTAATGTCTCCATCACCCTCAACCAAACAATTTGATATAAAGACTATGAACTTTCTTAATCTGCAGGAGTGGCTCCAGAAGCACTTTTCTTCTTTTCTATGATCTCCTTTCTCCCCCTTTTCCAAAAGAGGAGAAAGGAGAATTGTTTTATTTTTTAAAGGGCCCTGATGCGGAATTCTCCCTGCTCATCCGTATAGCGCTCAGTTTTCACCCCTTCCAAAACGGTCAAGCTAATTTCAGCCCGATAAGCCACAATGCTGCCCGGCTCCAAATGCCCGATATAGGTGGACTTTGTGTCCCAATCAAAAACGGTGATATGGACATGGGCATCTCCACCAATCACCGAACCTTGGACACTGGCTAATTCGATTGGACCCGTAAAGTTCCAGTATTTATCGAGGGAAGGGGTTTCGGTACGGGTGATGGTATGTAGATGCACTCGTTGCAGAGAACCAATTCCGCCGGTAATGGCCGCCGTGTTAATTTTTTCTTTAGTGACCACTTCTTGCAATCCCTCTAAGAGCAAATCGCCTCGGTCAAACATGATTAAAATTGTGCGCGGCGCAGATTTGGAAACAAAATATTGCATACTTTTCCTCCTTTTAAGAAAGATTTTTGGCCAATTTGCTTATCGAATTGGCCATTAAATCCGAGGGGCCATACTTAATCTGCCCCTTCAGAATTACTGTTTGCACTTTTTGTAATGAGCTAATATCTTCTAAAGGATTCCCCTGCACTCCCACTAAATCAGCATCTTTGCCAGGCTCTAAAGTGCCGATGCTTTCGGCCAGTCCACAAACTTCCGCGGCAGCCCAAGTTGCTGCTCTAATAGCTTGTTTAGCGCTGGCTCCCATATCCACCAAATCCTTAATCTCTTGGGCTAATTTCCCATGATGAGCATCCGTACCTACAGCAAATTTAACCCCACTTTTGACTATGGCCTCCATCCTTGGCCTCACCTCTGCTCGCTGTCGTAAAAAACCCTCAGCAAGTTCGCGCGGAAGTGTTCTTAAACGATCATCATTCAGAAAAACGCTGGGAGTCATAACTAACCACCTATCAGCTTTAGCCAAAAGCTCTATATCCTGATCAGTAAGAAAATAACCATGCTCAATGACATCTACTCCGCCTTCGATCGCCCATTTAAAGCCGGGACCACCAATGCAATGAGCACTTACCGGTACGCCTACGCGATGGGCTTCCTCTACAGCCACCTGTATCTCCTCTTTCGATAAGTAACTGGGTAATCCCTGGGGACCGCGCAAGGTGCCGGTAATAAAAATCTTGATTATATCCGCGCCCGCCAATAAATTTTCCCGCGTGGCCGCTCTAATCTCTTGGGGGCCGGTAAAAGGATAGCCCACATAACCATGCCCATGCCAAGCGCGCATACCTCTGGTGGCTACTACCAAGCGGGGTCCTTCTAATCTCCCCTCGTTTACGGCTTTCTTAAACTCCACATCCAAGAAACCTTTATCCCCTAAACAACGCGAAGTAGTCACGCCGGATTGCAAATCAATCTTCATGGTCTCTAAGGCCCTGACGGCCAAAGCGGGGAGCGGATCGTTCATCTTCTGCAAATAGTTATCTAAGCGCGTGTCCAAGGAAAGATGATTATGCGCATCGATCAAACCGGGCAAGAATGTTTGTTCTTTTAAATTTAATACTAGCGTATCTGGGCCCTCGCTTATCTCCTCGGCTTGACCCACTGCTTTAATCTTTTCTCCCTCTATAAGAATGCCGCCATTAACCAAAGGAGGCGCATCTTTACCAGTAATCACCAGGCCCGCTTTTATTAGGATTTTCCCTCTTTCTGTTAAATTGCCGCCTTTTGGCCTATTAGCGCCCATTCCTTAACCTCTCTTTCTATTTCCCCTAAAAAATGAAAAGAAGTTGACCCTCATATTTCTCAGCTAAGCGGCTCGATCATCCTCTCCAGAACTTTTACCAATTCATGCACTTCTGCCTTCTCCAAGCCCATGGAGATAGCTGCCAAATAATATTGATAAGCAGCGGAGGTAACTATTAAGGGTAAATTTACTCGGCGGGCATCGTTGATAACTAAGCCGATATCTTTCCACATCTGCCCTAAGCCTCCTACTGCCGGCGCATTATCAAGAATGCTGGCGCTAAGAAACCTAAACCAATCACTGCCCGCAATTCCGCTACCCACTACTTTACACACCAAACGTGGATCTAAGCCTTCTTTTTTAGCTAAGGTAATTACTTCAATCGTCGCCGCTAAAGTGGTGGAAACTAAGAGCTGATTACAATGTTTAACTAACTGCCCCAAACCCGGCTTTTCCCCTATATACGTAATCTTCCCTTGGACCTCCAAAAGAGTTCGACATTCCTCGATAAGCTCTTTAGGACCGGCAGCTATGATGGTCAAAGTGCCCGCTTCGATCCGCGGCGGTCCCCCAGTAACCGGGCAATCAATGAAGCCCACCCCTTTTTTCTGACACTGCTCTGCTACCCAGATCAAATTATCTTGGTCAATGGTGGACATGCAAATTACTCGCGTATCTTTATGACAACCGGCAAGGATACCGTCTGCGCCGGTTACTACCTCGATTACTTGTTGGTCATTTAAGACATAGACGATTATCTTCCCCGATTTTTCGGCCACTTCTTTACTATTTTTTAAAGCCACCCCGCCTGCCGAGGTAAATTCCTTTATAACTTCCGGCCTCCGCGCATAGCCCATTACTTTATATCCTAAGCGCAGATACTTCTTGGCCGCTGCCATACCCATCCTTCCCAAACCAATAATTCCTATCGTTTCTGCCATATTGACCTCCTTTTCTTTTAAAATTTGCTTTTCTCAAAATTACTTAGCGTAAAGCAAGCTCAATTTCCAAAGCAGGTTTAATATTATAATATTATCATCTTATTTTGTAGCAAAAAATTTTGTTATCAGTCCCCCCTCACTAAATAGGCGAGATTTTTTAGTGAGTCCATTTTATTCGCCCCGCACCCTGCCCCCGCGGTCGGGTGTCAGTATGACAGTCGTTCCGACTCTTATCGACTCTCCCCACCGAGACTGTGTCGCAATTGTTAGAAAAGGGCCCAGGCAGGCCAGAGGTGGGCCGGAGGCAGGCATGAATGAAGAAGCATCGGCGGGGAAAGAAGATGTTCAAATTCGGCCAACGATTTTCCGCAAAGAGGGGCGGATAGTTAAACTAAGCAAGATGATTAAGCTTCTAAATCCGCCCGTACCCATGGAAAAACCACTGCCTCATGATTCTGAATGAATGCTTGCCTCCGGCTTGCCTCCGGACCCCTCATTTTGAACAGCCTTTCCCCCTCCCGCCCTGAATTGCACTTAAATCTAAAAAGCGATCGACGGTCAGCCCCACTTAATCTTGACATTCCTTTTAAAGGTCTATATAAGTTTTTTACCCAAAATTTTTAATAAAGAGGAGAACAATGGATTTTTTAAGCCCGATAAGCAAACGAAAAAAAATTAAAGTTTTATTCCTTTCCTTATGCTCCTTGATAATTTTTAGCAACTCCTGTGCTTTAGAAAAGAAAAAAGAAAGGCCAGCGCCCGTATTTATGCCAAGTTCACAGCACCAACATTGCCAAAAAATTATTGGCCCACCGCGGATAGAACGTATTTCTGAACATGTTTGGCTGGCCATCGGTTATGATTTGGCTAACACCGTTCTCATTCATACCAGGGCCGGCAATGTGATCGTTGATCCCGCGATGAGTCCAGAGGCAGCCCGTACCATTAAAAACAACCTTTTATCCTCTGCCCCTCCAGGGCCAATTAAGGCTATTATTTACACCCACAGTCACATCGATCACACGGGGGGAGCCTCTGTTTGGGAAGAAAAAGATATGCAAATATGGGCTACGGCCTCATTTCGAGAGCATTTTTTTAAACAATACAGTTTATTCCTTCCGGCCGAAATGAGGCGCGCCCGCCGGCAATTTGGGTATCACGTTTCTGAGGAGGAGCTGCCATGCTCCGCCATAGGAGCCCGGAGTAAAATTGGCGCAGCTTTGGAGAACGGGACGCTCCTCCCTACCCACACCTTTACTGGCTCCCATACTTTAAAAATTGGCCAGCTTACTTTGGAGCTTTATGAAGCACCTGGAGAAACTCATGATCACCTCTTCATCTGGATCCCCGAAGATAAAACTTTAATCGCCGGAGACAATTTTTATTGGTCCTTTCCTAATCTCTATTCTATAAGAGGAACGAGCCCTCGGCCTGTAGATGGCTGGATCAAGAGCTTGGACGCTATGCGAGCTAAAGAACCCGAGCATTTGGTCTTAAACCATACCAAACCAATTCACGGTAAGGAAAAAATTCTTAAAGCTTTGACTGATTACCGCGATGCCATCCAATGGCTTAGGGATGAAGTAGTCCGCCGAGCCAATAATGACGATGATTTAGACAATATAGTAGAGAATATCAAACTACCTCCTCACTTAGTCGCCCAAGATTATCTCCAGGAACTATATGGTCAGGTTGATTGGTCAGTAAGAGCAATTTATACGAACTATTTGGGATGGTTTGATGGAAGAGCCGACCAGCTTTATCCCCTCCCGGCAAGTAAAATTGCTCGGGAAGAAGTGCAACAATTAGGCGGAGCGGAAAAGGTTTGGAAATTAGCTGAAGAAGCTTGGCAGAAAAAAGATTGGCCTTGGGCTATTCATTGGTTAACCAAATTAAGGAAAAGCGGAGCCATAACTGAGGATAAGGAAGGATTTTGGAAAGAAAGATTGGCTGCCTGTTACGAAAAGTTGGCTGCCCAAATTTATAACACTAATGGGCGGGCTTATCTTTTGGAAACAGCCTATGAATTCCGGCACGGTATTTCCCCACCAGAAATGCCTAAGCTCAATCAAAGACTTATAGACCAAATCCCTTTGGAGACCATTTTTCAACAACTGCCCATCCGTTTAGAACCCCGTAAAGTTATGGACGTCCACGAATCAGTTTATTTTGTTTTTCCCGATGAAAATAGACGTTTCATTGTCACCGTAAGGAAAGGAATCGCTGAGATTGCCCACGATGTCCCTCTGCCTGGGACACCTGAGCCGGTGGCCATTGTGCATATGGACAGTTATACTTACCGCTGCTTAGCTTTCAAAATCTTAACCCCTTTTTCAGCGTATATGAATGGGCAAATAAAAGTAGAGGGTAGCTGGTTAAAATTTTTAAAATTCATGAGTTATTTCCAAAGATAGCAGATAAGATAATGAAGTGTTAAGTGTTAAAGTGTTAAGAAAAAGAAAAAATTGGAATGATGGAAGAATGGAATAATGGAGAAAATGGTGAGGCGGGGAGCAAGGGGCAGGGAGCAGGGCGAATAAGAGTGCTGCAGTTGGGTAGTGGAGCAATTAAAGGCCAATTGGAAAGCGTAGCGAGTTAGTGTTGAGTGTTACAAAAAGGGAATGAAGGAATAAAGGAATGTTGGAATATTGGAATACACTCTCCTCTTTCTTAAAGAGGGGATGGGGGAGATTATAGGACGCAGATGAACGCAGATTTTTAGGATTAAAAAAATTATTAAGAAAAAGGAGGACTCTCCCAGAGCTCGCCGAGCACACAGAGAAAGAAATAAATAAAAATTTTTAAAGAAAATAAATGGAATATTGGAATGATGGAATAATGGAATAGTGGGCTAATATTCTCGATGGTTTTATTCCCTTTAGAAAATAATTAATCTCTGTATTACATACTTGCAAAACCTTTAAATTTTATTAAGAAAAAGGATAGCTCTCCCAGAGCTCGCCGAGCGCCCAGAGAAATAAATAAAAAAATATAAAAAAATATAAATTATTGCTCTGCGTTCTCTGTGGGCTCTGCGAGAAATAAATTTTTGGTTGCGGCTTTGCCGCGCTGTGTGCTCTGAGTCCTCTGTGGCTAATATTAAGAAAATAATCCTCTCCGCCCTCAGCGTGCTCGGCGGTGAATTTAAAAAAGATCAAAAAATATCTTGCAGGGCCTTTTCCAAGTGGGGATATTGAAATTGAAATCCATTGTCTAAAAGTCTACGGGGAATAACCCTCTGCCCCTTGAGAATAACAGAGCCAAATTCTCCTAAAAATAATTTTACTAAAAACCCAGGAGCAGGCATAAAAGAAGGTTTATTTAAAACTTTGCCTAAGGCTTTAGCCAATTCTTTATTTCTTACTGGGTTAGGTGCACAAAAATTAAAAGGACCGGATAATGTGGGTTGCTTGCTCAGAAAAATAAAAGCTTCGGCTAAATCTTTTATATGAATCCAGGAAAACCATTGGTTTCCATCCCCAATCGGCCCTCCCAAATATTTTTTGAAAAGAGGAACCATCTGCCCAAGAGCCCCTCCTTTTTCTCCTAAAACTATCCCAAAGCGGGTAATAACCACACGTACGCCTTTGTTTCGGGCTTGGAGGGCTTCATCTTCCCATTCTTTGGCTACTTGCGCCAGGAAATCATTCCCTGGCGGCGATTCTTCGGTTAATTCTTCGTCTTTGGTAAAGCCGTAATAGCCTACAGCTGAAGCACTAAAGAGAGTGAAAGAATGACGCAGAGGAGCAGGTATTGCCTCCACAATATTTTTAGTGGTTTTAATCCTACTCTCCCTAATGGCTTTTTTATGTTCTTCTGTCCATTTGGCAAAAATGGAAGCCCCCGCCAGATTAATTACCGCATCATGATGAGAAACTTTCTCTTGCCATGGCCCCTTTTGGGTGGGGTCTCCTGGCAAATAAGTGATTTGGGGATGGGTGACTTGGGGTTCCTTCAAAGAACGGGTTAAGACAGTTACTTCATATCCCTCCCTAACCAAACGAGAAGTTAACTGCTTCCCCACAAAACCTGTTCCGCCAGTGATCAAAAATTTCATCTTAATCTCCTTTTAATATTTCCTATGCTTTTAATATTTCTAATGAGCTAAATCTTTTTATTTTTTTCTTTTATGCTTATTGGGAATTAAGAATTTTTTTAACTATCCCTTAGCCGAAAACTGGCGGATAATCGACCATCATCTCTTTTATAATAGTCTATCATATCTCCCTTAAGATGATAGTTAAAATTTATTTTGCTCGAATTATTATTACTCCCCTTAATTAAATGTTTACATTTATCCCTCCCACCCTCCCCCGTGGTCGGGTTTTATCCACTCCCCCCTGGGAGACCGTGTCATAATTTATAAATAGCTAACTTTTGATGAAAGGGCTAAAGACAAGCCACCAGGGCTTACCCTACAAAAAATGCCCAAAATCAATTTGTAGTCCCTTACCTCAATTAAGGCAACCCTTAAAGAGATGAGCTACAAATTTTTCAAAAAGATTTTTTTAGAGAGCTCATAAAGAAGTCTCCGAAAAACCGACCTTTCAGTCATTCCCGCGAAGGCAGGAGGGCAGAAATGCCTTGAAAATACTGGATTCCTGCCTGCTTCAGCCTGCTTCAGCCTGCTTCAGCCTGCTTCATGCTGGCGCAGCAATGACCTAATTACATCCCGAGGGACTTTTGCAGAGATCTCATAAAAATTTGTTGACACAAATTTGCCATTGTGATAATTTTGGTCATTCGTTTAATATTTTTATAAATAAAATATTGTTTTAGATATAACCTTGTTTTTGCTGAACTTTTTAAAATCAATATTAAAATTATTCTAAGTTATTGAAATTTTAAATTATTTTAAATATTCCCAGCTTTTATAATTTGGGAATGATATTTCAACAAGGTCTTTTCCCAAATAAATTTAGTCATTTGTTTAACTAATTATTGCTTGCTGGCCATGAAAGCTAAAGACCGAATTTTAAAGGCTGCTGACCGCGTATTCGGCGAAATGGGGTTTGATGCCGCTACCGTAAGGAGAATTGCCCAGATTTCTAAAACTAATAAAGCTCTAATCCACTATCATTTTGGCAGCAAAGAGGGGTTGTTTGCCGGCGTACTTGAGTATTATTTTAATTCCTTGGCCCAGACTCTCCACGGCGCCATAATTAGCAATGGCCCTCTTTCGGAGCGCATGATTCGTCTCTTTGACCGCTACCTGGACTTTCTGGAAAAAAACCGCAATTTTGTCCATATTATTCATCGCGAGATAGCTGGGGGGAAACAGAAAGAAAAAGTTATCGCCCACATGACCCCCCTTTTTCAATTTGTGCTGCAAGGGATTCGGGAAGCTTATCCCAAAACCAAGGCTGGAGATTTATCAGCCGAACAATTATTGATTAGTGCCTACGGAATGATCATTATTTATTTCACCTGCAGTGGCATTGTAAAAAATCTAATCGGAAGTGATCCCCTGAGTCCCAAAAATCTCAAGATTCGCCGCCAACACTTATACCAAATGTTTGCCATGATCATTCGCAACCTAAATTTAGCCGATAAAAATGCGGCTAAGTTGCTGAGGAGGCTTTAATGCAAGAGGTTTTTATCGTCAGCGCTGCCCGAACTCCCTTTGGGAAATTCGGCGGATTGTTGAAGGATTTTTCGGCCATCGACTTAGCCACAAAAGCCGTATTAGCCTCTATGAAGAAAATAAATCTAGCTCCCTCTTTGGTGGACGAAGTTTATATGGGAGTAGCAGTGCTTGCTGGAGTTGCCTCTGTAGCCGCTCGCCAAATTTTGTTTACCTGTGGTCTTCCACCCACCACACCTTCGCTCACCATCGACCGGGCCTGCTGTTCCTCCACAACTTGTATTGGCTTAGGATGGCGGAATATTGGTCATGGTCATATTAATACGGCGATAGTGGGGGGGATGGAAGCTATGAGTCAAACCCCGCTAATTGCCCGGGGCATCCGTTGGGGGATTCGCTTAGGAGGCCTAATGTTGGAAGACCCCCTATTTCTACGTAATCCAATTCTAAATATTCCTTTAGCCGTGGGCGCAGCCGAAGTCGCCTTGCAGTACGGCGTAAGCAGAGAAGAACAAGACCAATGGGCTTTAAGAAGCCATCAGAGGTATTTTTCGGCGTGGGAAGCCGGAAAGATTAAGGACGAAATTGAGCCGTTAGAGATTCAAACTGGAAAAGGAAAAACATGCTGGGTCGATCGTGATGAATGTCCACGACCAGATACTAATATGGAAAAATTACAGGCCCTGCCTACAGTATATGGCAGCAAGACCATTACCGCTGGAAACGCTCCCGGGTTGGGCGATGGAGCTTCGGCCTTAGTTTTGATGTCCGAGGGGAAACATAAAGAATTAGGGTTAGAACCTCTGGCCAAGGTTCTAACCTATGTAAATATTGCTGGCGATCCGCTCTCTTCCCCTTATTTGCCAGCTCAGGCTATCCAAAAAGCGCTTAAAGTCCTGGGCCGGAAGTTACGTGATTTAAGACTATTGGAAATTAATGAAGCCTTCGCCGCCACCCCCTTAGTGAGCACGCAGGTTCTGAGTAAAGAAAACGCCATGACTCTTGCCGAACTGCGGGAGATCACCAATGTAAACGGGGGAGCTGTAGCCATTGGTCATCCCACCGGAGCGAGTGGCGGAAGAATCGTGATGACTTTAATCCATGAACTGCGCCGGCGGGGAGGAGGATTGGGAGCGGCGGCCATCTGCGGAGGCTATGGCCAAAGCGATGCAATTATTGTGGAGGTAGAGTAGTTTGGGAAATTTTTAAATTCATAAGCCGGCCTAAGGTCCAATAAAGGAGGATTTTATGTGGCCAGATCAAAAAGAAATTACTTATTCCCTGACCTATAAAGAAGTCTTAGAGATTTTGAAATTAATTGATGAATCACCCTGTCAGGAACTGCGTTTAGAATTGGCCGGATTCAAGCTGGAAATTATTAAAGGGAAAGAACTTGTCCGCCAACCGGGAGAAGTTTCTTTTAAACCAACTCCCGCCATGTCCCCTCCGGCTTCTTCATCAACCGCTCCCTCGATAAGGAATGAACAAGCCGCCCCGGCTGAAAAAAAAGAAGAAACATCTGTAATAGGCCTCTCAAGTCTCTCCGAAACAGTTCAAGTATCAGGGGTGGAAGTTAAATCTCCGCTAAGTGGAACATTTTATCGCGCCCCTGCTCCCGGAGCTCGTCCCTTTGTGGAAGAAGGAGATGAGGTAGAAGCAGGAGAACAGGTGGGGATTGTGGAAGTAATGAAGTTAATGAATTCGGTGAAAAGCCCGGTAAAAGGCAAAGTGCGCAAAATTCTCGTCGCCAACGAGACCATGGTTAAAATGGGCCAAACCTTAATGATCATCGAACCAATTTAGAATTTTGATGAAAGAAACCAAGCGGATCAGGACGTTACGGCCAATCCCAAGCAAATAAAGAGAGGAGATGAAGAATGGGAGAAATTCGCTTTAATGAAGAGACGCTCCGGGACGGTCAACAATCGCTATGGGCCAATCGCATGACCACTAGCTCCATGTTACCAATTGCCGAAACAATGGATCGCGCGGGCTTCTCCAGCATTAATATTATGAGTGGTTCGGCGTTCGAAACTTGTATCCTCTATTTATACGAAAATCCTTGGGAGCGTTTACGGCTTTTATCTCAGCACATGCCGAAGACTGACCTGCAAGTCCTGATTCGCGGGCGTAGCGCTTTTGGCTGGAAGCGCTTTCCTAATGATGCCATTGAACTTTTAATCAAATGCCTAAAAAAATGTGGGATTAAAGGTTTGGCGGTATTCGACGGGCTGAATGATCTAAATAACATTAAATGGCACATGCAAGTGGCCAAAGAAATCGGATTACAGATTCATCCCGCTCTCGTTTTTGCCCTCAGTCCGGTGCATACCGATGAATATTATGCTGGAAAAGCGCGGGAGTGCGCAGAAATGGGCGTTGATAGTGTTACTCTGGCAGATGCCAGTGGCCTGTTAACCCCCGAAAGGGTTAAGACCTTGGTACCAGCAATTAAAAAGGCCATTGGCCATTTGGACTTGAGTTTTGTCAGTCACTGTGGAACTGGTTTAGGAACCTCCTGTTACCAAGAGGCTATGAAATTGGGGGTCAATGTTCTTTCTACCGCAAGTACCCCTCTTTCTCAAGGTAATTCCATCCCTTCGACCTGGGAGACTCTCTCCTTTGCCCGCGAGAATGGTTGGCAAGTAAACTTGGATGATTTTTTAGTTAAGAAAATTGATGATTATTTTTACTGGGTGGCTTATCAAGAAAAAAAGCCAATTGGGCAAAGGGTCCCCTTTAATCTCAACTACTATAAGAAATATGCTGCCCATCAAATCCCAGGTGGCATGATGTCCCATTTGGCCAGCCAATTAAAGAATCTGGGACTCGAACATAGACTTCCTGAAGTTCTGGAAGAGGCCGGCCGGGTCCGGCAGGAAATTGGGTATCCAGTAATGGTCACGCCCTTCTCCCAAATAGTTGCGGTGCAGGCGGTTTTCAATGTGATCCAGAAAGAACGCTACCGCACAGTTCCCTCAGATTTATGTCTATATGCCCGGGGCTATTATGGAGAATTAGCTGCTCCTATCGAACCTAACATCAAAGACCGAATTTTAGAAGGAGAAGATCCCACGCCCATTGATCCAGCAGAAAATTACCTGGAACCGCTTGTTTCTAAAGCTCGGCAAGAATTCGGCACCTCCCTTTCTGATGAAGAACTTCTCTTATCAATTTTTTTTAGCCGGAGTACCTTGGACAGATTTCGCCAAAATAGTAAAGAAATTAAATTCCCCACGGTACCGCTTCCCTTAACTTTCTTAATTCAAGAATTAGTAAAGAGACCACAAGTGCGGAAGTTCTCTTTCCGCAAAGGGCCAATGCATTTAGAACAAATTTGGTAGAGTTTTTCATATTAGAAAGGGGGTTGAGATGCCGGTAAATAAAGAAAACTCCGACAATTATTTGGTACCTAAAGGCTATGCCTATTATACCTTCGGCTTGCTATTTCTTCTTTATATGTTCGATTATATCGACAGGATGGTGGTAGTTTCTTTATTCCCCTTTCTGAAATCAGAATTCCACCTTTCTGACACCCAGTGTGGCCTGCTTGTCTCCACAGTTTATTGGTCTATAGTTCTCCTTTCTGTCCCTGCATCGGTGATCATAGACCGCTGGAGCCGAAAAAAGAGTATAGCCCTTATGGCCATTTTTTGGAGCGCGGCTACCGTGGCCTGTGCCTTTACTAAAACTTTTTGGCAACTGTTTATAGCCCGGACGGCCATCGGGGTCGGAGAGGCAGGCTATGCCCCCGGAGGGACGGCCATGATCTCGGCTCTTTTTCCAGAAAAAATGCGCTCGATGATTATTGGGTTATGGACGGCGGCTTTGCCTTTGGGTAGTGCTGCAGGAATCATGCTCGGCGGATATATAGCCGTAAAATATGGATGGCGACATGCTTTTGGAATCGTGGCCCTACCGGGCTTTATCGTAGCCCTCCTTTTCTTTTTCGTCCGGGATTATAAAACGGTTAATTTAAAAACAAAAGTCTCACCCGATGATCTCAGCGAGCGGACGGCGAAAACCGTAGAGATTGCTCGTCAATTTATGCGCACTCCATCTTTGCTTTTGACCTACGCTGCTTTTGCTGGATGTATGTTTCTCACCGCCTCTTATTTAAGTTGGTTACCCACCTATTTTCATCGCCTGGAAAATCTGCCCATGGAAAAAGCAGCCTTTAGAGGAAGTCTGGTAATGATCTTAGCTATTGGGGGATTTCCTTTAGGGGGAGTTCTGGCTGACCGCTGGCGTAAAAAAAGAGGAAATGCCCGGATGCTCTTTCCCGCCCTTTCTTCTTTAACCACAGGGATCATATTTTTTGCCGCCTTCTATTTTTTGCGGGGCCCTTATCAGTATGCTCTAATTCTTTTAGGGGGCATGGCAGCAAGCGCTTTTTCTCCTGCCGCCATAGCTGTAACCCAGGATGTAGTTCATCCCGGATTAAGAGCAACATCCTACAGTTTTTGCGTGATATGCCAAAATTTGTTAGGAAGTTCTTTAGGTCCTCTTTTTGTAGGTTTGATCTCCGATCATTACGGCATTCATGAGGCGCTCACTATCGTTTCCTTTTTCGCCATTCTGGCGGCGGCCCTTTTCTGGGCTGGCTCTTTTTTTTACGAAGCGGATTTAGCCAAAGTGGAAAAAGTCCCATTAACGGCGGAAAATTGATGGATATAAGATATGCCAAAATTTTCCCGAGTATTGATAGCCAATAGAGGTGAAATAGCAGTCCGCATTATCCGCGCCTGCCAAAAACTGGGCTTAGAAACTGTCCTAACGGTCTCCGAGGCAGATCGGAAAAGCTTGCCAGCTAAAATGGCCGATAAAATAGTAATTATCGGGCCACCCAGACCCATCCAGAGTTACTTGCGGATCGATGGCCTTATAACCGCCGCGACAAATAGTGGGGCCCAAGCAATTCATCCCGGTTATGGATTTTTAGCGGAAAGCCCGGAATTCGCCGAGGCCTGCGAGAAACAAGGCCTTATTTTTATAGGACCAAAAGCTCACCATATCCGCATGATGGGCGATAAAATTAAAGCTCGAGAGTTGGCCAAGCAGTTAGGTATTCCGGTCATTCCGGGTTCGCCCCTTTTAGCCACATTATATGATGCTGAAAAAACAGCCGACCTCTTAGGCTACCCAGTATTGATCAAAGCGGCAGCTGGTGGGGGAGGACGCGGAATGAAATTGGTGGAAAATCCAAATGAGCTCAAAGCCAATATCACCGAAGCAGCCGCTGAGGCCCGCACAGCCTTTGGCGATGAGCGCCTCTTTATGGAACATTATATTGCCAATGCCCGGCATATCGAAGTTCAAGTTATGGGAGACCACTGGGGTAATTTGCGACATTTTTTTGAACGAGACTGTTCTTTACAACGACGGCATCAGAAGATGTTAGAAGAAGCACCCTGTCCAATTTTGAGTCCAGAAATGCGGCAGCAAATATATCAAGCAGCCCTCACCCTGGTCCAGCATATTAAATACGTCAGCGCTGGCACAGTAGAATTCGTATGGGATCAAGATCTTAATAAGTTTTATTTTCTGGAAATGAATACGCGCGTGCAAGTTGAGCATCCAGTCACCGAGATGATTACGGGCGTCGATTTAGTAATTGAGCAAATCCGCGTGGCTAGGGGAGAGGAAATCTCTTATAGGCAAGAGGAAATTGTTATCGATGGACACGCCATCGAATGCCGAATAACTGCCGAGTCCTCAGAAAATGGTTTTCAGCCTTGCCCTGGAGAAATTACCGGATGGAAAGCACCTGTAAATCCTCAGGTCCGTTTAGACACTCACTGCTATGCTGGCTATGTCGTCCCCCCTTTCTACGACTCCCTCCTGGCGAAGCTAATAGCTAAAGGCTCAAACCGTTTAGAAGCTATCGAAATTATGGATCAAGCCTTAGGCGAATTTCATATCTCCGGAATAGACACAACTATCTCTTTTTACCGGAAAATAATGCATAATGAGCAATACCGCCGCGGACAAATAAACACCAAATGGATTGAAAGAAACTTTACTCCTGCTTCAGAAATGGGGAGCAGAAAATAGCCATGAAAAAGGACTGGGTTCAGGATAAGGTAGTAGTAATTACCGGAGGAGCTGGCGGGATTGGTACCGCTCTGGCCTGGCAATTTGGGATGGCCGGAGCCAAGATAGGCCTTATTGATATAGACAGCGAAAAAGTTGAAACTAGGGCAAAGGAACTCTTAGCAGGCGGCGTGAAAGCCCTTGCTCAGAAAGCCGACCTTACCAACCAATCAGAAGCTTACGAGGCCATAAATAATATCATTAACCATTTTGGAGGAATTGATATCCTTATTAATAATGCCGGTATCTCGCATCGCGGGTCTTTTCAAGAAGCAGAAATAACGACTATCCGGAAAGTCATGGAAGTAAATTTTTTCGGTGCCCTAACCTGTACAAAAGCAGCCCTCCCCACCATCCGGCAGCGCCAAGGCATGATTATAGTAATTTCCAGCATTGCCGGAATCGCCCCGCTTTTAGGCAGGACAGCCTACTGTGCCAGTAAACATGCCTTGCACGGACTTTTTGAAACCCTGCGCGGCGAGCTCCAAGAGCATGGTGTTCACGTGCTGATAGCCTGTCCCGGATTTACTAAAACGCAATTTCAAAAAAAAGCCTTAAACGGCCAAGGCCAAATTTGCCCTCAGCCGCGCACGATGGTTGGCTCGGAAGCCTCCCCTGCCCAGGTTGCTTTAGCCATTTTTAAGGCAGCTAAAAATAAGAAAAGATTAATCGTACTTAGCTTCGCTGGTAAACTTTCTTACCTGCTTTTTCGATTCGTTCCCTTTTTGTATGAAAGGTTAATGACTAAAAGATTAGCCAAAGAAATTCAAAATTTAAGGAGGAACATATGAATTTGGGTCGCTATGTAACTCGGAGTGCTAAATATTTCCCGGAACAAACGGCCATATTTTTTGAAGGGAAAAAAATATCTTATGAACAACTTGATAAAAGAACCAACCGTTTAGCCCGAAGTTTTTACGCCCTGGGCATGGCCAAAGGAGACCGGGTGGCTATCCAAGCTTGGAACCGGCCGGAAATTGCGGAAACAGAAGTGGCTTGTTATAAAGCTGGTATGGTGCGCGTACCCATTAATGCGCGTTTATCCCCCAAAGAAACTTCAGAAATTATCAACAATGCCCAGGTAAAAACAATCATTGGAGACAAAGAACACCTTGAGCCCCTTTGGGAAAATAGAAAATCCTTGCCCACTGTAGAAAATTTTATCGATCTCGATGAAGTCATTCCTGGAATTAATGGTTATGAAAAAATTCTCGCTCAAAGCTCTGCAGAAGCCTTCGACATCGAAGTGGAAGCTGATGATCTGGCAGTCTTAACTTACAGTTCTGGAACAACCGGAAAATTGAAAGGGATCATGCAAAGCTATGGCAATCGCTTGGCTATGATTCGCAAAGCTCTGATGTTTCCGGAAGTACGGATCAAGCCAGGTGATATTTTTATTCATGTTGGTCCAATCACCCATGTCTCCGGAATGCTGCTCATGCCATTATTTTTTACTGGCGGATGCAATATAATTATCAGACGCTTCGATCTCGACCTGCTCTTAGATACGATCCAACGGGAGAAAGTTAATTATACAATGGTGGTGCCCACGATGATTAATTTTCTCCTCGCTTATCCCAAACTAACCCAATATAAATTTGACAGTTTAAAAGGAATATTTTATGGAGCTGCCCCTATATCTCCTATTAGAGTGCAACAGGCAATTGATTTCTTCGGACCAATTTTATTCCAAGGATACGGGATGAGCGAAACCACCTCATTTATTACTGTTTTGACGGCAAGCGAACATAAGGAAGCCCTTAAAAAAAATCCAGGACGCCTTGGTTCATGTGGTCGGCCGGTTTTTGAAACTGAGGTGCGGGTGGTTAATGAAAAAGGAGAAGATGTGCGTCCTGGGGAAGAAATTGGAGAAATAATTGCCCGGGGCCCTGACATTATGAAAGGATATCTTAACGATCCCGAATTAACTCAAAAGACTATTATTAATGGCTGGATACAAACAGGAGATATGGCCAAGGTTGATGAAGAGGGTTATATATACATTGTGGACCGCAAAGCCGACATGATTATCAGCGGGGGATTTAATATTTACCCCTCCGAAATTGAACAGGTTCTTTATAAACACCCCGCCGTCTTAGAAGCGTGCGTTATTGGCGTGCCTGATGATAAATGGGGAGAGGCTATTAAAGCCGTGGTGGTCCTGAAAAAAGGACAGTCGGTCACCGAAGAAGAGCTAATCAACCATTGTAAAGCCACTCTTTCCAGCTTCAAAAAGCCGCAATCAGTTGATTTTGTTGCTGAACTGCCTAAAAATCCCAACGGGAAAATTGCCCGCAAAGTAGTAAGAGAAAAATATTGGGCAGGCCAAGACCGCCGGGTTAATTGAACAGCCCATTAAGAGCCTGGGTCTTATTGGAGAAATCTCTTGAGCGATGATAACCATCCCGGTGGGGAAAGGCTATCCGGCGAATTGATTTAAAAATTTTTTTGCCTTCCTCCTGATCCCTCATGAGGGGAAAATTCTGGTTAAAGTTTTTTTACCAACTGCCGAAAATAACTTTAAAAAATAATATTCTTGCGCCTACTAATCACCGCATGAGGAGAAAAAGATGACCGCAATGGCGGCAGAAAAACCAGTAAGAGTTCTTAGCGTTGATGATGAAGAAGGGTATCAAGCTCTCTTAGCAAGCATTTTTAAGAGAAATAATTGGGACTATAAATTTGCCGGATGTGGTAAGGAAGCGCTGGAAAAAGTAAAGGCTTGGAGCCCCGACCTTATTTTCCTCGACCTTATGTTGCCCGATATAAATGGTTTTGAAGTTTGCTCGCAAATCAAGAGCGACCCCGCAACTCAACATATTCCAGTAATTATGATAACCGGACTGGCAGATAACGATTCAAAAATCAAAGGTCTTAATGCTGGGGCAAATGATTTTATCGCCAAGCCTTTTGATGTTATGGAATTAATGATCAAAGCGAATAATCTTTTAAAACTAAAAGAATTTGAAGAACTTAAAGTGAAAAATGAAATCCTTACGGAGATGTTCAAAGCCATCGAGGCGGCCAAAAAAGACTGGGAATTAACTCTAAACTGTTTAGAAGACATCGTTCTACTGGTAGATAAAAATGAAAAGATCCTGCGTTGCAACAGAATCTTACTGACCCTCACGGGGAAATCTTATGCTGAGCTCCTCTATAGAAATTGGCCAGAGGTCCTCCAGGAGAATGGCTTCCGGCAAATTTCTTCCGGTTCTAACCAAGGCGAATTTTCTCACCCCCTGGGTAAATGGTTCTTATACTATTCTTACTCAGTCAAAGAAGCCGAAGGAACGAATATCGCTAAGGTGATCACCCTCAAAGATATCACGGAAAGGAAAATAATAGAGGGGCAGCTCGTGCAATCCCAGAAGTTGGAGGCGATTGGTCATTTGGCTGCGGGGATCGCTCACGAAATTAACACTCCTATCCAATATGTGGGAGATAACACGCGCTTCTTGATGGACGCTTTTAAAGATCTACATAAACTTTTAGAGGTTTATGATAATTTGGCTGAGGCCGGGCAGTCGCATGCAGAGCTCCAAGAAATCCTGACAAATGTAGCGCTTCTAAAAAAAGAGATAGATCTTCCTTACCTGCGCGAAGAAATTCCCAAAGCAATCAAGCAGTCCTTGGAGGGAGTGGAAAGGGTAGCCAAAATTGTGCGGGCCATGAAAGAATTCTCCCATCCTGGCCCAAAAGAAAAAACCCCCACGAACCTCAATAAAGCTATTGAAAATACGGTTACCGTGGCCCGAAATGAATGGAAGTATGTATCCGAAATGATTCTGGATTTAGACCCGGACTTACCTTTAGTTCCCTGTCACCCGAACGAGTTCAACCAAGTAATTCTTAATTTAGTGATTAATGCCGCTCACGCCATCGCTGATGTGGTTGGTAATGGGGCCACAAACAAAGGAAAGATCACGGTGAGCACCAGGCGCAAAGGAGATAAAGTGGAAATCAGTGTAAAAGATACAGGTACGGGGATTCCTCCGGAGATTCGTTCCAAGATATTCGACCCTTTTTTTACGACCAAGGAAGTAGGAAAAGGAACGGGTCAAGGATTAGCCATTGCCCGTTCCATAGTGGTGGACAAGCATGGCGGCACGATTGACTTTGAAACGGAAGTCGGCAAAGGCACAACATTTACGATCTATTTGCCTATTGGTAATGGAAGCAAATAAATTTTATGAAAAAGAAGATTCTCTTTGTCGACGATGAACCTAATCTGCTCCAGGGCTTGCAGAGAATGCTCCGCCCTATGCGCGAAGAATGGGAAATGAGTTTTGTCCAAAGCGGGGCTGAAGCCTTAGAACTTCTCGGCCAGCAAAATTTTGATGTCGTCGTCTCGGATATGCGCATGCCCGGGATGGACGGTGCTCAACTATTAGCTGAAGTGCAAAGGCGTTTTCCCCAAATCATCCGCATTATCTTATCGGGCCATTCGGATAAAGAGTTTGTCTTGAGGTCGGTCAAAGCTGTGCATCAATATCTTTCTAAACCGTGCGAGCCGGAAACCTTGAAAGCCGTCATCAGCCGGGCTTGTTCTCTCGATCAATGGTTGGCCCAAGATTCCCTCAAAAAAATCGTCTCCCAAATCACTGTTTTGCCTAGCCTCCCCTCCCTTTATTTAGAGATCGTGGAGGCGCTAAATTCTCCTGATATTTCCTTGCACAAGATAGGCGACATAATTTCCAAAGATATCGGCATGACGGCTAAGATTTTGCAGTTAGTTAATTCTGCCTTTTTCGGACTACCCAGGCGTATTTCTAATCCTAACCAAGCCGTGACCTTGCTTGGTTTAGATTTAGTGAAGACCTTAGTCCTCTCCCTTAAAATCTTCCAACAATTTGACCAAAAGAATATTTCTGCCTCTATCTTAAACAACCTCTGGCAACACAGCTTCCGCACCGGAGTCATGGCTAAGAAAATTGCTCAGTTGGAAAGTCAAGGCCAGAAACTGATCGATGATGCCTTTACCAGTGGATTACTCCATGATTTGGGCAAGCCGATACTGCTCATGAACTTTCCGGAGCGTTATAAGCAAATTGAAGAATTGAAAAAGCAACGCCAAATCTCCACCTGGGTTGGGGAAAAAGAAATAATCGGGGCCGAGCATTCCATTATAGGTGCCTACCTTTTGCGCCTTTGGGGACTTCCTGATTCCGTGGTCGAGGCCGTGGCTTTTCATCACTCCTTTGCCGTAGATTGTCCAGGGTTTACTCCCCTACTTGCTACTCAGGCTGCTAATATAATTACCCATTTGTTAAACAACCCGCAGGAATATTCGCCAGATATATCTAATATGGACTATTGGGGAAAACTCGGCCTAACTGATAAGTTCCGCAATTGGATAGAAATCTGCAAAAAAATGGACAACCCTGAAGAAGAAGGAGAGGAAAATGGAACGAATTTTATTTGTCGATGATGACGCTAACCTTTTAGCAGCTTACCAACGGCAATTAAGACATTCCTTCTTTATTGATACAGCCCAAAGTGGCCAACAGGGTCTGCAAAAGATAAAAGATGATGGTCCTTTTGCCGTCATCGTTTCTGATTATCGCATGCCGGGGATGGATGGAGTTCAATTTTTGGCCGAAGCTAAAGAAAAGTCTCCCGAAAGTGTGCGCATCTTATTCACTGGATACGCTGATTTGGAAACGGCCATTGGGGCGGTAAATGAAGGAAACATCTTTCGTCTCTTGACCAAGCCTTGTCCTCCTGAGCTCTTGACCAATGCTCTTGAGGCAGCGGTGAAGCAATATCGTCTGGTGATGGCTGAGCGGGAACTCTTGGATAAAACCCTGCGTGGGTGCCTAAAGGTTTTAAGTGATGTCCTTTCTTTACTCAACCCTGATGCTCTTGGGCGCGCTTCGCGAATTACTCGTTTTGCCTGCCAGATCGCCACGGAGATAGGGGAATCGGAAATGTGGCAAATTGAGACAGCAGCTATGCTCTCGCAGATTGGCTGCATAATCTTGCCTGAAGACACTTTCCAAAAGGTTTGTAAGGGGGAAAAACTTAATCCAGAAGAATCTCAGCTTTACAATATGCATGTATCTATTGCTTCTGATCTCATCGCCAAGATACCTAGGATGGAGAATATCGCCAAGATCATCCTTTATCAAGAAAAGAATTATGACGGCTCCGGTATTCCCCCTGATCCATGCTCTGGTGAAAATATTCCCTTAGGTTCTCGTATTCTCAAAGTTTGTCTGGATTTTGATGCCTTAATAGGCAAGGGATTATCTAAAGGAAAGGCGCTTAACCAGCTTCGCCAACGTACCGGATGGTATGATCCGCAAGTCTTAATAGCTTTAGAGAAGGTAATTGGCTTAGAAGCAAAGTATGAAGTAAAAATTTTAAAAGTCCAGCAACTTAAGGAAAATATGATTTTGGCCGAAGATGTGCGCAATAACAAAGGGGTATTACTTATTACCAAAGACCAAGTGCTGACGCGCCCTTTGTTATTCCATCTGCAAAATTTTGCCAAGAGCACAGGGGTCAAAGAGCCCATTCGTGTGCTCGTTCCTATTTCTTCTCCTGCCTAAGCGCCGCTCTTTGGGTTTTTATAATCCCTCACCCTAACTTTCTCCCTTAGCATGAGACTATTTCGTCATGGCGAGAAAGGGTTAGAAACAGGCCAGAGGCAGGCCTGAATGAAGAAGCATCGGCGGGAGGAGAAGTTGTTCAAAATCGACCAACGATTTTCCGCAAAGGGGGGCGGATAGTTAAACTAAACAAGATGATTAATCTTCTAAATCCGCCCCTACCCATGGAAGAACCACTGCCTTATAGTAAGGATCAATCTTCATTTGTAATATTCCTTTAATTGTGTTAGAAAAATTTTAAAGAACAAAATGAGCAAAAAGAAGAAATTTTTTATAACCTGCTTAATTATTTTAGCGATATTGGGCAGTTGGGTCTGGTACTCATTATATAACCACCCGCCCAATGGACCCACCATTTTCGTCTCGGGTAATATAGAAGTTACCACAGTAGATGTAGCCTTCAAAATCGCGGGAAAAATTGAAAGGCTCTTAGTGGAAGAAGGAGATTTAGTCAAGGAAGGACAACTTATAGCTACGCTGGAGCATCAAGATCTCTTAGCCCAAAAGGCCAAATTGGCAGCGGCCCTGGAAGCGGCTCAATCTCGCCTCCCTGTGCTGCAAAAGAACATCGCTTTTCAAGAGCAAGCCATTAAACAAGAAATAGCCCAAGCGGCTGCGGGCGTGGAAGCTGCCCAATCGCGTTTACAACTCCTCCTCAACGGGGCACGCCCCCAAGAAATCCAGATGGCTAAGGCAGAAGTTGATCGCGCCCTGGCTGATCTGGAAAAGCGCCAAGCTGATAAGGAAAGGGCGGAAAAGCTTTACCGAAACCAATATATCTCTGCCCAAGACTGGGATTTAGCCCGCACCGCTTACGAGGCGGCCTTAGCCATTTACCAGCGGGCTCAAGAAAACTATGCCCTCGTCCTGGCTGGATCTCGCCCAGAAGAAATAGACCAGGCGCGCGCCCAGTTAGCCCAAGCGCAGGCTACTCTCAAATTGGCGGAAACTCGCCGCATGCAAATAGAAGTTCTTCGCCAAGAGTTAGCCACAGCCCAAGCGCAAATAAAAGAAGCGGCTTCGGCTCTAAAATTAATAGAGACGCAAATTGCCTACAGTCGCCTCTTGGCCCCTTTGGCCGGAGTAGTGCTGGTAAAAAATGCCGAAGTAGGGGAATTCATTGTCCCGGGCAGCGCAGTGATCACTTTAGGAGATATTACTAAACCTTGGTTGAAAGCCTTCATCAACGAAAATGATTTAGGACGAGTGAAACTGGGACAAAAAGTTTCGGTAACTACCGACAGCTACCCCGGGAAAATATACATAGGTAAGATAACTTTCATATCTGCCGAGGCGGAGTTCACTCCTAAAAATGTGCAAACTGCTAAAGAAAGGGTTAAACTGGTTTACCGCATCAAAGTCAGTCTGGACAATCCGCAATTTGAACTGAAACCGGGAATGCCGGCGGAGGCGCAGATCCATTTAGAAGAAAATAAATAGTATGTGGGCGATTCAAACCGAAAATTTAACCAGAAAATTCGGTGAAGTAACCGCCGTCCACCGTTTTAATTTATCCGTCCGCCAGGGGGAAATTTTTGGTTTAGTCGGCCCTGATGGGGCCGGCAAAACTACGCTCATGCGCCTTCTAACTGGTATTCTGTCTCCTACAGAGGGCGAAGCCTGGGTTTTAGGCCATTCCATTACGCACCAGGCCGAAGTAATCAAAGAAAAAGTTGGGTATATGGCTCAGCGGTTCGCCCTTTATGGCGATCTGACCGTCAGGGAGAATATTCAATTTTATGCCGATCTCTATGCCGTCCCCCAAAAGGAGCGCCTGGCGCGCATAGAAAGACTCCTTGCTTTCAGCAATCTTTCCCCTTTCCAAAATCGGCTGGCTCAAAACCTTTCTGGAGGCATGAAGCAAAAGTTAGGCTTAGTCTGTGCTTTAGTCCATACTCCGCAAGTTCTCTTTTTGGATGAACCCACCAACGGAGTTGATCCAGTTTCCCGCAAAGATTTCTGGCGCATAATTTCCGACCTTCTGGAACAGGGTGTAACCATCTTCGTTTCCACAGCTTACCTTGATGAAGCTGAACGGTGCCATCGGATCGGCCTGATTCATGAAGGGCATCTTCTCTTGTTAGGTACACCAGAGGAAATCAAAAGCCGCCTGAAAGAAGAAATCTGGGAAATACATTGCTCAGCCCGGATGAAAGCCCGGGATTTTTTATCAAGTTTACCTGGAGTCCTCCAGACCTGGATCTATGGAACCAAGATCCATGTCCTCCTAAGGGATGGAATTAAATTGGCCCCCCGGTTGGCAGGGGACCTTAAAAGTTCGGGGTTTGAGGTCTTTTCGATTAACCGCGTCGCCCCGTCTTTGGAAGATGTCTTCATCTCTACTATCCAAGAACGAAGAGGGGCAGGATTTTAAAGAATTAGGATGTACTGATTGTTTAATTTATGGTGAAGTCTACCCCTAATAATTGGGCTGTAGAAATCGAGGACTTGGTAAAGAAGTTTGGTACTTTTACGGCCGTCGATCATATTTCCTTAAAAGTACCTCCCGGCGAAATATTTGGCTTCCTTGGTCCTAACGGAGCAGGTAAATCAACCACTATCCGCATGCTCTGCGGTATTCTTACCCCTACTTCGGGAAAGGGGAAAGTAGGCGGCTTCGATATTTATAAAGAAACAGAGAGGATTAAACAGAACATCGGCTACATGTCTCAAAAATTCTCTCTTTATGAAGACCTGACGGTAGAAGAGAATATCGACTTTTACGCGGGTATTTACCGGCTACCTCAAGCTCTGAAAAAAAAGCGGAAGGAATGGGTATTGCAAATGGCCGGATTAAAGGAGCGCCAGCACCATCTGACGCAGACTTTGGCTGTGGGCTGGAAACAACGTTTAGCCTTGGGTTGTGCCATTCTCCATCAGCCATCTATTCTTTTCTTAGATGAACCCACTTCGGGAGTTGATCCCCTTTCGCGCCGCCAATTCTGGGACTTGATTTACGAAATGGCGGCTAAAGGAGTTACCGTTTTCGTGACCACTCATTATATGGACGAAGCCGAATATTGCGACCGGCTGGCCTTAATTAATCAGGGAAAAATCATTGCTCTGGGAACTCCCGCGGAATTAAAGAGGCTGCATATGCCGGCCGCGGTCTGGGAGTTAGAAACAGATCAATTAGGGGCCACCTGGCGCTACCTCAAAGAAGCGGCTGCTCAAATAACTGAACTTCCCCTTATCCATGAAGTCGCCATCTTTGGCCATACTTTACATTTAATTGTCGAAAAAGGCCAAGACCTTTCCGCAATTTTACCCGCATTTTTAGGCGCTAAAGGTATATCTGTTAAAAGGATAGAAAGAATTGAACCATCTCTGGAAGATGTTTTCGTTTCCCTGGTGGAAGACAAGATTAAGAACAATTCGGGGAAAAAATGAAATTAATTCGCCTGCGGGCCATTGCCCGTAAAGAATTTATCCACATTCTCCGTGATCCGCGGAGTTTGGCGCTGGCCTTGACTATTCCTGTGCTCCTCCTTCTCCTTTTTGGATACGCCCTGACTCTGGATGTGGATCGCATTCCTACCGCCATTTTTGATGCTGACCAATCCCCCCAGAGCCGTGAGTTCATTTCTTATTTTTTAAGCTCCAAATATTTCCAGTATCAAGCTTCCGTATCCAATTATAAAGATTTACAAAGGATGCTGGATCACGGTCAAATTTTAATGGGCTTGGTGATTCCTGACAATTTCTCCCGGAATTTGCAACTGAATCGGCCCACGACGGTGCAGGTTCTTCTGGATGGTACAGATGCCAATACGGCGACTATCGCCCAAGGGTATGCCTTAGCCATCGCTCTCCTTTACTCCCAGGAACTCCTCCATAAAAAAATGAACAGCCTAGGCATGGGCAAAGTCTCTCCACCCATTGAACCACGGATTCGCATCTGGTTTAATCCTGATTTGGAATCACGCAATTTTATTATACCCGGTTTGATTGCCATTATTATGGCTATCCTGGCCGCTCTCCTAACTTCGGGCACAGTCGCCCGCGAATGGGAACGAGGAAATATGGAACAACTTATTTCTACGCCCCTCCAGAAAGAAGAGTTAATTTTAGGAAAGTTGATTCCATATTTCGTCGTGGGCTTGGTTGATGTTTTTCTTTCGGTAGCCATGGGCAAATTCCTTTTTGGTGTCCCCCTGCGGGGAAGTAGTCTTCTTCTCTTCTCTCTGGCCAGTATTTTTCTATTAGGAGCAATCTGCCAGGGCGTCTTGGTTTCCATAGTTACCAAGAATCAACTTTTTGCCAGCCAAATTTCTATCATTCTCTCTTATTTGCCGACCTTTATTCTTTCCGGCTTTATTTATCCTATAACAAATATGCCTCAGGTTATTCAGTGGATTACTTATGTGGTACCGGGGCGGTATTTTGTGGCCATCCTCAAAGGCATATATGCCAAGGGAATCGGCATGGAAATCCTGGGGATGGAAGCTTTTTTCTTATTCATTTATGCCTCGGCCATGAGCTTTTGGGCCTACAAAAAATTCCAAAAGAAGATCGCCTGATTATATGTGGTCAAGGTTGAAAGTCATGCTGCTTAAAGAATTGATTCAAGCCTTCCGTAATCCCCGGATGCGTTTGATCCTTTTCTTGCCTCCGGTTATCCAATTATTGGTCTTTGGTTACGCTGCTAATATGGACATCCGCAATATTCCCTTAGCAGTGTACGATTTGGACAACTCTCCGGAAAGTCGGGAGATGATCGTCAACTTCGCTGCCTCCGGCTATTTCCGCCTGACTCATTGGGCAAATCGTCCCGCAGATATTAAACGTTGGCTCGACACCGGAGAGGTAAGCGCTGCTTTACAGATCAATCATGGTTTTGCGCGTCAAAGTCGCCAGCGCCAGGGAACTACTATTCAGATTATTGTGGATGGAACAGACTCCAATACAGCCTCGGTAGTCGTGGCTTATGCTCAGCGTATAGTTGCTGAATATTCCCGCCAAATTTTGGTCCAACGGATTCAAAAATTACCCGATATTCCTTCCGAAGTTAAAAAGCCCTTTTTTATTCGCGGGGGTATAGATGTGCAATCTCGCGCCTTCTTCAATCCCAATTTGGAAAGTCGCAACTTTTATGTACCCGGTATTATGGCTTTCTTAATCATGTTAGTCACCCTCATCCTTACTTGTATGTCCGTGGTGCGCGAAAGGGAAATGGGTACTATGGAACAACTGATTGTTTCTCCAATCCGTCCTTTGGAGCTTATCTTAGGGAAAACTATTCCTTTTGCTTTGATCGGCTATATGGACGTTCTCTTGGTCACCGCCGTAGGTGTCTTTTGGTTTGAAGTACCCATTCGGGGATCGGTCTTTTTGCTTTTGGGAGCAACTACCATCTATCTGCTAAGCAGCTTGGGCATCGGTCTCTTCATTTCTACAATTTCCCGCACCCAGCAACAGGCCCTCATGACCATGTTTTTCTTCTTCGTACCCGCCATCTTGCTTTCGGGTTTTGTCTTTCCTATTTCCAACATGCCGGCAGTTGTTCAATACTTGACCTATGCCAATCCGCTGCGCTATTTTTTAATCATTATTCGCGGCATATTCCTCAAAGGAAGCGGTTTCGATATCCTTTGGCCACAAATGCTGGCCTTGGCCATTTTAGGCAGCACAGTTTTTACGCTTAGCTCGCTCTGGTTCCGCAAAAGACTGGAGTGAGGGAAAATATAGTCACTTAAAATTCAATGTTTCATTACGCCTGGATAATAGCCTTAACCGGAACCTTGGTTACCATCTTGGCTCATGGCTTCGGTAGGTTGTCTTATTCTGTCATCCTCCCGGCCATGAAAGATGGCTTGCTGCTTAGTTATACCCAGCTCGGTTCCATAGCCACCGGAAACTTTATCGGCTATCTTTCTTTAGCCATTATTGGAGGATTTTTAGCTACCCGCTTTGGAATAAGGAAGGTAGTGTTTTTATCACTTTTGGTAATAGGTGTCAGTCTTTTTCTTACTGGCTTGGCTAACTCTTTTTTATTTGCTTTTTTTATGCGCCTCCTCGCTGGAGCCGGAAACGGTGGCAGCTATGTTCCCATAATGGCCCTACCGGCTGCTTGGTTTGTCTCTAAAAAAAGAGGGCTGGCTACGGGGATAGTTTCTGGAGGAATAGGAGCTGGTTTATTTTTATCCGGAATAATCCTTCCACCTATAATCTCGGCTTTTGGTCAAGATGGTTGGCGATATGCTTGGTTTTTTCTGGGCATTATCGTATTTGTCTTAGCTTTCGTTTGCTACGCCTTCTTAAGAGATAATCCCAGAGAAAAAGGATTACTCATGTACGGAGGCGAGGAAGATCAAAAAGAAGGAATAAAGGTAACTCTTTTCTCCGCCTTTAAAAGCGTAATAGTTTTATCAGAATTATGGAAACTCGGCAGCGTTTATTTTATGTTTGGCTTCTCCTATGTCATTTACCTTACCTTCTTTGTGGCCTACCTCACCAAAGAAATGGGGCTAGCGCCGGTATCGGCGGGGAGAATCTTCGCTTTTCTCGGTATCCTTAGCATTTTCTGCGGCGTCATCTTTGGCTGGCTTTCCGACGTACTTGGCCGAAGGATGGGCTCCCTAATAGCTTATCTTACGCTAACGCTCTCTTTTCTCATTTTTGCTTTTTGGAAGGACTACTTAGGTTACTATTTATCAGCAGGAATTTTCGGCATAGCAGCTTTTTCCATCCCCACCATCATGGCCGCCGCTTCTGGTGAGGCAATAGGCAGAAATTTGGCGCCCGCTGGCCTGGGTTTTATCACTCTCTTCTTCGGTATTGGCCAGGCTCTGGGTCCATTAGTTGGCGGATGGATTAAGGATACGACAGGTACATTTACCTGGGCCTTTATTTTAGCCGCCTCCGTATCCCTTATAGGAGCATTAGGCTCCCTTTTTTTAAGAAAATAAGATACCTTAAAAAGCTCCTGGCCACTACTTCACCCTAACCTTCTCCCCAGGCCTTAAGACTGGGTGGACACTTGGCATGAAGGCCAGAGGCAAGGGAAAGGCAGGCCCGAAGCGACCATTCATGCAGAATTATGAGCCAATAGTTCTTCCCAAAATGAGGTGAGTTTGGAATCTTAATAAATTGAGCAACTGTCTGTAGGGCAAGGGCTTGCCCCTTGTCGAGAGCGGCTTAACCGACAAATTGAGGCGGGTTCGCCAGCCGCAAAGGCTTATCCTAGGAAAAATTAAACGAACCATGAGCGAAGAGCAAGGGCTTGTCTGTGGCTAATTTGATTTCATTTCTTTTGTCCAATTACGGCAGAGTCTCAGTAGGAAAAGTCGATAAGATCAGGCCATGGAGGAAGTTAATGGTGATAACTGTAAATATTTAATTGCTCCAGTAATAAACATAGGGAAATTAGCTCAATTCGGATAATTATTCCCTTTGACGGAAGATAAAATAAAGAGAAATATTATATTAAACTTGGCGGAAAATATTTCAATTAGGAGGAAGATATGGAATATATAATTGAGCCAGAAAGAAAAGTACCGGTTGTGGCTAAAGTTGATTTGCTGGTTTGCGGGGGTGGCGTGGCTGGGATTGCTGCGGCTATTTCTGCGGCTAAAGTTGGTGCTCAAGTAATGCTATTGGAAAAATATGGTTTCTTAGGTGGTTTATGCACAGGCTCTCTCGTGATCACCGTCCCCCCTTTAGATAATGGAATAAATATCGAACTGGCTTTTCGGTTAAAATCGAAAGGAGCATACGTGCCCTGCCGGAGATCAGGACCAGAGGTGGCCTATTTAGAAATGCATGGCATCGACCCCGAGATAGCAAAATATGAATTCATGAAATGGCTGCAAGAGCAGGGAGTCAACCTCCTTCTGCATAGTTATATTACGGATGTGCTTTTAGAAGGAGAGGTCATCAAAGGAATTGTTACCCACAGCAAGGCAGGTAGACAGGCTATTTTAGCTCGTCTGGTCGTAGACACGACCGGGGATGCGGATATGGCAGCTTTGGCTGGGGCACCCTGCCGGGAAACCAGGAAGCCCATGACCATGATGTTTAATATGGTCGGGGTTAATATCAGTAAAGTGATGGAGCGTTTTGGAAATTGGAGCGGAATAAAAAAAGTGGTTAAAGAAGGGATAGAAAAAGGAGAGCTGGATTTTACCTTAGGGATTCTGCCGGAATTCGGCTCTCCGGGCGTCTATGCCGAAGACCTTCCTGGCGAGGGAGAGATTAATGTTTGGTCTGGAAATCTCCTGGGTTTAAGCGGGTTAGACCCTTGGGATTTAACCAAAGCCGAGATCATTACCAGGGAACATGTCTATAAATTGGCTAATTTCCTTAAAAGGAAAGTTCCCGGATTTGAAAAGTCTAGGATTGAGTTAACCTCAACTCAGGTAGGTGTAAGAGCAACCAGAAATATTATCGGGACTGCCTCACCCACTTTAGAGGAGGCTACTAGTAAAAAATTTGCAGATACAGTGGTCAAGGCATTTAATAAACCTGGTTGGCAGTTGAGTGAATTGAGATTACCCTATGGTTGCCTGCTTCCGCAAAATATCGAAAATCTCTTGGTGGCCGGAAGATGCATCTCTGCTGAAGAAGAAGCGCTGGGTTTGCTGCGTCTTATACCCATATGTTTATTAACCGGACAGGCCGCGGGCGTAGCAGCGGCTCTGGCCTTAAAACAAGAAGCGACACCTCGAACACTCGATATCTCTGAGCTGCAAAAAATTTTAGAAAGACAAGGAATGCACCTGGGATTAAAATAAATTTGCCCAGAATGAAAAGGTTCTATTTCCCCTTATTTGATGCAAACTTGTCACCAGACAATGAACTAAACAGTTCACCTAAGGCGCAAAATAGCGGGTTAAAATTTGCTAAAACTAAAAGAGCCCATAGCCGACTTGACCCTTCTCCCCTTCTTCATATGGGTCTCCGTATAAAATTTTCCCGCTGACTTATAGATTCAAGGAAAAAGAGCAGGGGTTGGAGATCTTCTTCTCTCTCTTAAGTTATTTTAAACTAAAAAGTCTTTCTAATTAGCCTGGGCGGGAAGGGTAAAAGCCGAAAGATATTCCCGAATTTTTTCCCGCGATTCTTCAGGCATTACCGGGCAATCCTCTGGGCCCTTAACCCCTTCGAGAATCAATTCCGCTAATATGCTGCAGCTACTTTGTCCACAAGCCCGTTGGCAATTTTTTAAGCGCGGGAGATTTTTAAAATGTTTTAGAATTTCCATGATCTGGGGTTGAGGAGCGCTTTCATAACTCGGTTGAATTTGGTCGCGCTTCTCCCAGGTTTCATTAATTTCTTTCTGTAGCCAATTTAAGATTTTGTCTGCTTCCTCTGCATTTTTAAGGGCATTGATAGCAATCCGATCACTATAAAGAGCGATCAGTTTGCCATGCACGCGCAGAGTGAGCGAAGGCGGGTCTTTAATGTAAATATATCCTCCCAGTACCGCGTTAAGATAGGGAAGAACGGGACTGATATCCTGGTCTAAATGGGCAATGCAATGTAAAGATTCAAAGCTCGGGTTGCACTCAGGACGAAAAATTCTTTTTTGGTAACTTTTTAACAGCATAACACCCTCCTTATTTGATTATATTTTATGTTTTTTCCCATGCCATTAAAATTTAAATTTATATCAACATCTTTTTAGCCAAAGCTGATCATTAATGTATATATGAGAATATAATCATAAAATATTTATTGACCTTAGTCAATTTTAATCAAGGCTAACCATTGACGATGCCTTCGCTCCTCTTTTGCCAGATCGGGTTTTAACTATTTAAATAATAAAGTGGGGCTTTATCAGAGAAGGGGTCAAGTCTGCTCTTGACTCAATTTTATCAATGAATTTAACTGAGACTCATGGAAACAAATTTGCTAAGAATGAAAAGGTTCTATTTCCTCTTATTTGATTCAAATATGTCACCAGACATTGAAATAAACAGTTCGCTTAATGAGCAAAATAGCTTGCTAAAATTTAATAAAACAAAAAGAGTCAAGAGCAGACTTGACCCTTCCCTTATTAAAATTCGCGAAAAGGTGAGAGGGCGCGATCCAGGATGCCCAGGCAGTAGGCGATGGCTACTCCATAGTTAGTGATAGGGACACGCGCTTCGCGGCAGCGCATGATCCGCGAAATTACTTCGCGTCTATTCAACATACATGCCCCACAGTGAATAACCAGATGGAAAGTACTTAGATCTTGGGGAAAATCGTGTCCTTGCCGATGGATGAACTCCAAATCTACTCCGGCGTATTGTCTAATCCATCTGGGAATCTTAACCCGTCCTATATCATCACTAATGGGATGATGGGTGCATGCTTCCAAGACCAAAATGCGGTTACCCTTTTGGAGTTTGCTTATAGCTTTTGCTCCCCGGACGAACTCCTTTAAATCTCCTTTCCATCGAGCGAATAATATGGAAAAGGAAGTCAAAGGAATATCGGCTGGAACCACTTGGACCACTTTGGAAAAGGCCTGGGAATCGGTCACTACCAATGCCGGCGGGTCTTTTAAGCGGCTGAGCGCGTTACCTAATTCATTTTCTTTAACTACCAGGCAATAGGAATTATGGTCGAGAATATCCCGGATTGTTTGGACCTGCGGTAAGATAAGCCTTCCCCGCGGCGCTTCCAGATCGATGGGGACAACCAAAACTACCAGATCTCCTGAATTGATCAAATCTCCCAATATGGTAGCGGCATTTAAGAAGTCTTCTGGCGCTGTCTGGATTAAAGCTTTATAAAGTTCATTTAGACCGCGGCCCCGGGGAGCGACTGTTTCTACTACCGTCAGCTTGCGAGATTGCAAATACTGCACAATTTCGGAAGGTGGAGGTGCAATATCAATCTTATTAAAGACTATAATGGCGGGAGCAGACCTTTTGGATAATTCGGCTAATATATTTTCTTCATACTCGCCCCAGCCATCCCCTTGGACTACAACGATTCCTAAATCAGTCCTTTCAAAAATAAGCCGAGTTTTTTCGGCCCGCATTTCTCCCAAGATGCCTACGTCATCTAAGCCAGCTGTATCGATAAATAAAACTGGCCCTAAGGGCAAAAGTTCCATTGGCTTTTCTACTGGATCTGTCGTCGTCCCAGGAATATCCGAGACAATGGAAACTTGTTGACGGGTCAGGGCATTTAAGATAGAAGATTTCCCTACATTACGCCGACCAAACAACCCGATATGGAGGCGCATTCCCTTAGGCGTGCTTTTCATAAAAATTCCTCGACTGGCCAGGGCATAAAATAAATGGCTGGAAAATTTTTGAACCGGTTAAAATTAGAAGTAAAGATCTCGGTCTTCCGTTTGTTTAATCCGCTGCAAGCGTTTTTCCAGCTCCTCTTTCTTGGGGCCGGGTTCGAATCTTTTTAGTTCCTTTGCGATCAACTCTTCTCCTACCTGGCGGGTTTCCGGCGAAGCATAGTCCACCAAGTATTCCATTAAAGTGGTCAAAGCATTAGGCGTGCAAAATCGTTTAATGAAGCCGGGAATAGCGAATTCCATAAAATGCTTGCCGGTGCGTCCTATTCGATAACAGGCGGTGCAGAAACTCGGTAAGTAACCCTCCTGCATTAATTCCCGCACAACATTATCCAAAGAGCGGGTATCACCCAACTCAAATTGTTCTCGATCCAAGAGTTGTGTCTCTGATTCTTCGGTATAGCCACCAATCTCGATGCGACTGCCCGCGTCTATTTGGGAAACCCCCAATTTTAACAGTTCCCGCCGTAACTCGGCATTTTCCCGGGCCGTAAGAATGAGTCCTGTATAGGGAACAGCCAAGCGCAAAGTGGCAATAACCCGCTTGAACTCTTCATCCCCCACCGGATATGGAGCCTGGAAATTCACCCCGTAAGCTGGCCGCAGACGGGGAAAACTAATCGTATGGGGGCCTACGCCATAGCATTTTTGGAGATGAAGGGCGTGGGTCACCAATCCTAACACCTCAAACCGCCAATCGTACAAACCAAACAAAACTCCAATTCCCACATCATCGCACCCAGCTTCCAAAGCTCGACTTAAGGCATCGAGTCGATAAAGGTAATTACCTTTCCGCGTATGGGCGGGATGGACCTTCCGGTAAGTCTCGTGATGATAGGTTTCCTGAAAAATCTGATAGGTACCTATGCCGGCGGCCTTGATGACTCGAAACCCCTCGTGGTCCATAGGGGCGGCATTAATATTTACTCGGCGTATTTCGCCATGCCCGTTGCGCGTGCTATAAACAGTGCGGGCTTGCTCCGCGATAAAATCAGCATCATAATCGGGATGCTCCCCAAAGACCAATATCAGACGCTTTTGCCCAGCGGCTTCTAATTTAAGGACTTGATCGTGTAATTCCTCAGTAGTCAAGGTGCGGCGCACAGATAATTGGTTGCTACGTTGGAAACCGCAATAGGCACAATCATTTAGACAATTATTACCCACATAAAGAGGAGCGAATAGGACAATACGGTTGCCATAAACAGTTTCTTTCAAACGCCGGGCTGCTTGTAAAATATCATCAATTATCTCCGGGTCTGCGGTCCGCACTAAGATGGATGTTTCCTCGACGGAGAGCGGCTCTTTAGCCAGGCTTTTAGCGATGATATCCCGCACTTGTTCCTTCTGCGGCGCCGGGCTATTCAATAAGTGCCCTAAGTAGTCATCATCAATAAAATCAACGGCCTGCTTGCTTAATTCCATCTTCGGCAAACCAGACATTCTTTACCTCCCCCAAAGTTGCCCTTGGCTTTGGCGGCGTTCTTCATAATTTAAGGAAGGCCCCGGTCCTTGGCCCGCAATCCTTCCCAAACTAAGTAATATATTTTTTACTTCTTGCAATTGCTGCTGAGGAGAAGCATAAATACCGGCTTTGGCCGGATATATCTCATAAAGGCTCCGGTATTTAAGAGGTGTCAGATTGACCATGAGCACATTAGCGCCGCGCTGCAAACCCAACCGATATCCCTGCTCGCTATTTATGGTAGCTAAAGCAGTGGTGCTGGGAATATTGGTTTGAGGACATAATAACCGCGTAAGGGCGATTACTTTTAAAGTAACTAGATCAGTATTGGGAACTTGATCTCCTTTTCTGTATGGAGATGCTTCCAGGCTAAAGAATTCCCGCCCCAAAGGTGTATCCGGGTGGGGTACAAAAGGCCCGCAACCGATCATATCCAAATCTAAACGCTTAAACCACAAAAGGTCTTCTACCAGAGAAGACCATGTTTGCCCCGGAATACCCACCATAATACCGCTGCCTACTTCATACCCAAGTTCTCTGAGGCGCGGAAGAAGATCTAAACGATGGGCCAAGTCCTGCTCGCCGCCGGGGTGAATTTTTTTCCAGAGGAGTCGATCCGAAGTTTCGAAGCGGAGAAAATAACGATCCGCTCCTGCTTCTTTTAAAGCGGCAAGTTCATCTTCACTTCTTTCTCCGCAGCTTAAAGTAACGGCCAAAGATGTCTCCTGTTTAATAGTCCTGACTATATTGGCCAGCCCTTGGGCATCAAATTCTGGATCCTCGCCAGATTGCAGCACGATCGTCCCGTATCCCCGGCGCTCAGCTTCTTTGGCCGAGGCTAAAATTTCTTCCTCCGTCATTCGATAACGAGGAATTGTCTTTCTTTCCCTGCGCATTCCACAGTATAGACAGTGACTCCGGCAATAATTAGAAAATTCGATTAGACCACGGAGGTGAACGGCATCGCCCACATTTTTTCGGCGGGTCTGGTCAGCCAAGATCCACAGCCTTCGTAAATGTTCTGGATTTTCCTCTAACAACCAGGCCAGGATCTCTGTTGCTTTCATTGGACAACCTTACCGGTAGGCCTTAAAACCACGGTAAATGTGCTGCCCACGTCAGGTTGGCTTTCCACTGTGATGTCCCCGTGGTAAAGATTAACAATCTTCTTAACTGTTGAAAGTCCTAAGCCACTACCCAGGATATGCCGCGTCTTCTCATTCTTGATGCGGCAGAAGTCACTGAACAAACGTTTGCTCTCCTCCTCCGTCAGGCCAATTCCCGTATCTCTCACCTGAATGATTATCTCATCCGAGGAGGTGCGGGCAGACACATCCACCTGGCCTCCGTCGCGGTTATATTTCACGGCGTTGGAAATGAGGTTATTGAAAATTATCTCTATTTCCGCCCGGTCCCCTTCCATTTGGGCCTGCTCGGGAATATCCAAATTTATTAAAATATGGCGACTTTGAGCTTCAGTCTTCACATTTTCTAATGCTTGCCGCGCAATTTCGCCCAAATTTACGAGGGTAAATGTACGCTGCCTTTGCCCCGATTCGATCGCCGTCAAATCTAACAGATCAGCTATCATCTTGCGCATTCCTTCAATGCGCAAGATACAACGGTCCAAAATGCGGTCATAATCTGCTAATTTGTCACCCACAGACCGTTCCCGCATCATTTGAATATATCCTTCTATAGCCGCAATAGGGGCTTTCAGCTCATGGGCCAAAACGGAGATGAATTGAAAACGGACTTGTCTCTTTTCTTCCGCCAGTCGGCGCGCTTGCCGCTGCAGAATAAGATGACGCGCGGCTTTGCGTACGGCGCCCCGCAATTCTTCGGGAGTGAAGGGCTTAGCCAAGAAATCGTAAGCTCCCCGACGGGTTGCTGTGACAGCGTTTTCCAAGGAAGCATACGCAGTAATCATGATGACTAAAAGATCTATGGAGCTCTTGGTCAAACGTTCCAATATGTCCAACCCCGCCATATCGGGCAGTATGTGATCAAGGATCAGAATGTCGGTTGGCTTTTCCTGTAACTTCTCCTCTAATTCTTTTCCCGTAGCTGCTGTCCTGATATTGAACCTGACTTCCCCATTAATATCAGGCAAACTGACTGTCATATCTTTCAAAGCTCGTTCAGCGCCTCGGCGCATGCCGAACTCGTCATCCACTACCAGCACGTCTAAGATATCCGCCATTTTAATATAATTCCCCTTCTACTCTTCCGGAGACTTCCGAGGTAATTTAACTGTAAATTCCGTTCCGGTCGGTCCTAATGTGGGGTCATTATTCGACTTTAAGGTAATCTCTCCCCGATGCATCTTGATGATGCCGTAGGTCACCGCCAAGCCAAGTCCGGTTCCTTTCCCGATTTGTTTGGTTGTAAAAAAAGGCTCAAAAATTTTTCCCTGATTTTCCTTAGATATCCCGGTCCCGGTATCTTTAACGGTGAACCAAATATACCTTTCGTCACCACCCACATATATTTCCAGACTGCCGCCCTCCGGCATAGCATCACAGGCGTTGCTGAAAAGGTTGGTAATCACCTGATTAATCTGATCAGGGTCCAAATCTGCTCTGGGATCTTCCACGTTTAACTCCAATTTGGTTTGCACATGAGCAGGAAAGGGATAAGTCATAACTGCGCGTTGCATTAGTTCACAAACATCCACGGTGCGAAAAACCGCTTTATTTTGCCGCGCAAAGTGCAGCAATCGCAGAACGATTCTCTTACAACGCTCGGCTTGCTCAGCAATTAATTCTAAATCTTCCCGCCATTCTGGAAATTTTTCGGCCTGTTCCAACAACATGTGCGAATGCATCAATACGATGCCTAAGGGGTTATTAACTTCGTGGGCCACGCCTGCGGCTAGTTGGCCCATGCTGGCCAGCCGTTCCGAATGCATAAGGGCCTCTTGGGTATTGACCAATTGCTGGTGCGATATCTCCAACTGCTTGATCGCTTGGCGCAGCTTTTCTATGGTGTAAGGCAGACACATTTCACTCTCCGCCAAGCGGAAGTGAATAGCCATGGCGTGCTGAATACAAGTGTCATAACCACAGGCTCCACAATTTAGTTCGTCTTCCGGTTTTTCTTTGCCCATGCGCGCTAGAATTTTTCTGATCTCTTCTCGCGAAGGTTGCGCCATGCGTTGATCATTAACCAAAAATTTGCGCCTTAGATCTAGGTCGGCAAATTTTTCTATATCCGCTTCCCATTGCCGCCTTCGCTCATCATTCCAGCGATTTTTGATGTATTCGCCGACTAGCCTCCGGCGGCGAAAAAGGGGGGCAGTCGTGGTCATTCCAGCGCCCATGATGCAACCATTACAACATAAAATCTCCAATAGGCGCACATCTAAGCTATTGCTGGCTATAGCGTGTATGGCCTCAACGAAATTAGTGCGGCCGTCCGTAGCCAGCACCCGCCCATCCATAAGATCTTCGGTTATCTCGGCCGCCTGCAATAGGCCTCTACTGATGGGAAACAACCCACCTGCCCCGCTCCAGGGAGGATCAAATTCACTTCCGGGTACAGATTCTGGTCGAATATCGGCTTCCTGGAGCATTTGGCGGAACTCGGCAAAGGTCAGCACTGCCGCCACGTCCCCGGCCAATTCAGCACTTGCCGCTTCGCCTTTTTTGGCAATGCATGGGCCGATGAATACTACCGGCACTTCCGGCCCATACAGCTTATGGACCACGCGGGCGGTAGCCACCATGGGGGAAACGACTGGAGCTAATTTGGAGACCAGTTCAGGATGATAGCGTTCTACATAGCCAAAGAGGGCCGGACAGGTAGTGGCAATATATTGAGCCTCACCATCCTTATTAAGCAACTCGCGGTATTTTTTGGCCACCAGATCCGCCCCAAACCCCACTTCATGGACGTAGCGGAAACCTAAAGCTCGCGTCACCCCCACTACTTTTTCACACGCCCACTCCTCAAATTCCGCGGGAAAACTGGGGGCAATTATCGCGGCCACGGGCCGATTCTGGGCCAATAAATTTTTTACCTGCTGGGTGCCATCCAGAACTTTTTTGGCGCCTTGGCTGCACACCCGCACACAGTTACCACAACCGATACACCGTTCTGGAATGACGTTGGCCTGGCCGTCTAAAATGCCAATGGCTTTCGCCGGACATTCCCTCACGCAGGTGTAACAAACCCGGCAACGCTCCTTAATGGTTTGCACAAAACAGGTTACTTGCACAATACCTCTACCTTCGCCTACTTATGTTCTTGCTTCTCGGGGGGTGAATCCTCTTTAAGCAGTCGCCGCACTTCAGCTTTTATTTGTTCTGGTCGAACCGGCTTATCCAATACCCTATCTACTTTTATCCAAGACTGCTCTTCGGCATTCCGCGTGTCAAAAGACAATCCGGTCGCCCCGGTAACCGCGGTCAACAGAATCATCGGCGTGCCGGGATAAAGTTTGCGGATTTGATGGCCCAGGACAAAACCAGAGTCTTTTTCTTCCATCATTAGGTCAAGAATAACTAAATCGGGTTTAATTTTGAGAAGCGTTTCTTCGGCCGCCTCGCGCCCTTCGGCCGTATTGACCTCATAGCCGGCGCCGGTAAGTATGGCCGTCATTTGTTCCAGAAAATCCAGATCATCATCCACGACCAATATTTTCTTTTTCACCTCTTTATCTCCCTTACTTATTTCCCTCAGCCTTAAGCTGATTTTATGTGCTCAAATTCTGGGGGGCGAGATCCTTACCAAATTCGCCAGAGGTAGTTAACATCCTCGAGCCCGTCATCTAAAAAATTTCCCTAGGTTCGTAATGGGTGTGCAAAAGGCGATGACTTTTTTCTCCCAGAGGCTTCCCTAAGAATTCGGCATACAGCCGTTGCACATAAGAATTTTTATGACTAACTCGGATTTTTTCGGTCTGGTCTATTTTATATAGGGCTTGCATGCGCGCCCGCAGGGCAAGGGCATCAGCCTTGATCGGCTGACCGCCGCCGTTAATGCAACCGCCCGGGCAGGTCATAACTTCGATGAAATCCAGGTCTTTGCGCCCGGCCCGTATTTCTTCCAAAATTTTCCGCGCATTCCCCAGACCGCTGACTACCGCCGCCCCAATTTCTAATTCACCGATTTTTAGGCGCAATTCTTTGGAGCTCTTAAAACCCCGCAAAGGCTGAATATCCAATTTTTCCAACTCTTGGCCCGTTAAGAAGAAATAAGCTGTACGAATCGCGGCTTCCATAACGCCCCCACTCGCCCCGAATATCTTACCCGCGGTAGTGCGCTCGCCGAAAGGTGTATCTGCCGCCCGTGGTTTTAGCGACAGTAAATCAACACCAAATATATGCAATAATTGTCCCAATTCCCGCGTGGTCAAAACATAATCCACATCCGGTATATGTTTAGGCGCCATTTCTGGTCGACTGCATTCAAATTTTTTGGCCGTGCACGGCATGATGGAAACGCTGACGATGCGGGCTGGGTCGATTCCTTCCCGCTCGGCGAAATAACTTTTGACAATGGCCCCCATCATCTGTTGCGGGCTCTTGCAAGTAGATAAATTGGGGATGAACTCGGGGTAGAATTGCTCTACGAATTTGATCCAGCCGGGCGAGCAACTGGTAAACATCGGCAGCTGGCCTCCCCGGGCGATGCGTTGCACCAATTCTGAAGCTTCCTCCATAATAGTTAAATCGGCCGCGAAGGCCGTATCAAACACCCGGTCAAAACCCAACCGCCGGAGAGCGGCCGTCATTTTACCGTCCACGTCCTGGCCTGGCTCCATCCCCAATTCTTCGGCTAGGCTTACCGAAACAGAAGGGGCATGTTGAACTACCACGAACTTCTCCGGGTCAGCCAAGGCCGCAATTACCTCATCCAGATATGAATGTTCTGTAAGCGCACCCGTCGGGCAAACTAAAATACATTGGCCGCAGTTGATGCACGGCGAAAGATTTAACCCCTGATCAAAAGCTGTGCCCACATAAGCGCGCGAGCCCCGGCTTATGAAATCTATGGCGCTTACGGTCTGGATTTCTTCACAGACCCGCACACACCGGCCGCAAAGAATGCATTTTTCTGGATCTCTGACTATTGGACCGGAAACATCTTTCTCTTTTTCTTTTCGCCTTCCGGAATAAGTTCGTTGGCGGATGCCCAGGGTTTGAGCCAATTTTTGGAGATCGCACTTACCGCTCCTGGAGCAATAAAGGCAATCGTCCGGATGGTTGCTCAATAGCAGTTCCACTATGGTCTTGCGGGCCTCTAAAACTTTTGGCGAGCGTGTTTGAATTTTCATTCCGGCCGCCACCGGATATGAACACGCGGGCACTAAATTGGGTGCTCCTTCCAACTCCACCACGCATAAACGACACGCCCCGCTCGGCATTAACCCCTCCAGGTAGCAAAGGGTGGGTACATTAATTCCCTCTCTTTTTAATGCCGAGAGAATGGTCTCTCCTTCTTTGGCTTCAATAATTCTGCCGTCAACTTGCATTTCCAGCATAGACTTACTCCATTTTCTAAATTTATATTTGGGTAAATTCTAAATCGCACCGCGCACAACGTCTCGCTTCTGTTAATGCTTGTTGCTCCGTAGGACATAATTCCACTTCGGCAAATGTTCGTTGGCGCTGCTCCACTGGTAGTAAGGGTACTTGCAGCCGGCCGATTTCTCCAGCACCATCATCACCCTCCATCACGGGCGCCACATACACGGATGGTAATTTAACTTTGGGTAAGATCTTCATAATTTTGCCTGAAACATAACGGTCGATCATTACGGCAGCCTGTTTGCCCGCGGCAATGGCCTCAATCACCGTGCGCGGCCCACTAACCACATCTCCCCCTGCGAAAACGCCTGCTCTATTGGTGAGGAAGGATTCTTCATTAATGGCTATCGTTCCCCACGGAGTGCGGTTGATTCCATCCCAACCGTCCACCTCTGGTTCTTCACTAATCGCTACAATCAGCGTGTCCAATTTCACATCGAACTCCGAACCTGGAATAGGTTCGGGTTTGCGCCGGCCTGATTCATCCGGAATGCCCAGTTTGTTCCGAATCAATCGCAGACCTTGTAAACGGCCATTTTGGCTATGGACAGCAACTGGGGTGGTTAATTCTTCCAGGATTACTCCCTCGGCCAATCCGGCTTCGATCTCTTCTTTATAAGCCGGCATTTCGCCTCGGGTCCGCCGATAAAAGATAGTTACGCTCTTGATATCGGGTTGGCGTATGGCGACGCGGGCGGCATCTATGGCCGAATTACCCCCACCAATTATGCCTACTCGACCCCGCGCCATCGTCTTCCCCTCTAAGTTAAAAGCCTTGAGGAACTTTATGCCCGGAATGACTCCGGCTACATCTTCGCCCGGCAGGCCAAGTTTCTTGCTTCCGTGAGAGCCAATAGCAATATAGACCGCTTTAAATCCTTCCGCCAACAGTTGGTCTATCGTAAAATCGCGGCCCAAAGATTTACCAAAGATCATCTTTATATTCGGATTCAGCAAAGCTTCTATCTCGCGCTTGAGCACTTCTCGCGGTAAGCGGTATTCCGGAATAGCTGCCACCAGCATTCCTCCTGCTTCCTTTTCCCGTTCAAAGACAGTTACCTTGTGTCCCCAAACAGATAGATAATAAGCAGCGCTCAGCCCTGAGGGGCCAGCCCCAATAACCGCTATCTGGCCTGCATCGGGTCGCGCCTCTCTTACGGGAATTTTCTCAGGGTTCTTCACCGTATCGACGACAAAACGTTTGAGAGCCCTTATGGCTATAGGTTCACCTCCCGTAGCTCCTGTACGACAAACTCTTTCGCATGGATGGTGGCAAACGCGAGCACAAACCGAAGGTAAGGGGTTGGCCTCCCTTATTACTCGATAGGCCTCATTATATTCCCCGCGCGCTATATGGGCTACATAACGCCAAGCCTCTGTACCCACTGGACAGGCATTTTGGCAAGGGGCCCCCACCAGTTCTTTGCAGGCACCGGCCGGACAACGGCGTTCAAATACATGGGCTTCGTATTCATCGCGGAACCACTGCAGGGTACTCAACACGGGGTTAGGGGCAGTTTGACCCAACCCGCATAAACTCGTAACTTTGATCGTTTCGGCCAGCTTCTTCAGACGCATAACTCCCTGTACTCTTAACAGGGCATCTAATTCGCTTTCTTTATGCCGAGGGCGAGTAATGGCCTCCAAGATCTCTAACATGCGCCGGGTACCTTCCCGACAAGGGATGCACTTACCACAACTTTCGTTCTGAATGAATTCCATGAAGTATTTGGCAAAATCCACCATGCAAGTAGATTCATCAACGACGACCATTCCCCCCGAGCCCATGATGGTGCCAAACTTCTTCAGTTCTTCATAATCCGTAGGGAGATCCAGATGCGCTTCCGGCACACACCCTCCTGAAGGACCCCCGATCTGTACCGCTTTGCATCTTTTATTATTGGGAATGCCTCCACCTATTCCGAACACGATTTCTCTCAATGAGGTACCCATCGGAATTTCCACCAGTCCAGTCCGGCAGACCATTCCCGAAAGGGCGAATACCTTTGTACCTTTGCTTCCTCCCGTACCCATGGAAGCATACCATTCCGCACCCCGATCTAAAATGAGCGGCAGATTCGCCAAGGTTTCCACATTGTTGATCACCGTCGGCTTGCCAAACAAGCCTTGAAAAGCTGGGAAAGGAGGCCGGGGCCTCGGCATGCCCCTCTTTCCCTCTATAGAATGAATCAAGGCCGTTTCCTCTCCACAAACGAAGGCTCCTGCCCCCATTTTCATTTTAATAGTCAGATCTACTCCGCTATTGAGAATGTTATAGCCAATCAGTCCACATTCGGCAGCTTGTTTGAAAGCTTCGTTGAGGCGCTTAATAGCCAGTGGATATTCAGCCCGAATATAAATGTAAGCTTTGGTAGCTCCAATGGCGTAAGCAGCGATCAAAATACCCTCCAGGAGGCGGTGCGGATCGCTTTCACATACTGCTCGGTCCATAAATGCCCCGGGGTCACCCTCGTCAGCATTGCAGACTAAATATTTCTGTTCGGCCGCAGCTTGGCGAGCGAATTTCCACTTCTTCCCCGTAGGGAATCCACCCCCGCCTCGTCCGCGAAGTCCACTCGCCTCCACTAAATCACACACTTGCTCGGGAGTCATTGTCCGCAAGACTCTGGCCAGAGAACTGTATCCGCCCCGGGCGATATATTCAAAAATATTTCCCGGATCAATAATGCCACTGGAAGCAAGAACCACGCGCACCTGCGGGGCCAAGAATGGATGCTCATCCAGATAGATGACCTTATCCCAGGGTTGAGCATTGGTATTCCGATATTGACCAAGCACCATCTCCTGAGGAATTTCTTGGCGCCTTATTACCGCCTCGAGCAGTTGCGCTACCTTTTCTCCAGTTACCCCGCCAAAACTGACGCGCGTGTACCCGGGAAGTTGCACATCCACAATGGGCTCATCAGCACACATCCCATTGCAACCTACTTCCACTACATCCGCATCTATTTTATTTTCTTTTAGGTATTCTTTTATGGCGGTAATAGTTTTGCCTGCCCCAGCTCCCAAACCACAAGTTCCCGCGCCCACAAAAATAACCGGTTTATTTACTGTATCCCGGCGTAATGATGCCAGAACCGCTGTTATATCCTTTACTCCGGCTACTTGGCCGCCCAAAATTTGTTCAGCTTTAATATTCTTTAAAAGATTTTCCGATATTTCTCGGAAACCTATCCAACATTTTCCAGGATTGTTTCCATTTAAACTAATAGAATTAGAGCCCATTTTTAGACTCCTTTTCCCTACATTCTTGGATGATTTTCGATAATTTCTGGGGGGTGACTTTGGCGTAAAACTCGCCATTGATGTTTATCACCGGAGATAGACCACAGGCGCCCATACAGGCCACAACTTCTAAGCTGAAGAGGCGATCTTTAGAAGTTTGCCCTGGTTTTAATTTCAAAATCTTCTGCGCCATCTCTAACACTCTGGTGGAGCCCTTCACGTGGCAAGCCGTTCCTCTACATACCATAATGTGATATTTTCCTTTGGGTTGAAATCGAAATTGATTATAAAAAGTCGCCACGCCATAAATCTTAACTGCTGGTAAGTTAAGGTGTTTGGCAATGAGCGTTACTGCCTCGCGGGAAAGATACCCTTTAGTTTCTTGTACTTCTTGCAAAATAGGAATGAGCGCATCTCTCCCGGCGCGCGGGTATTTTTTGAGAACTGCATCTAGGCCACTCATTTATTCCTCTCCTCTTTCTTTTATTACCGCTTGGTCAGCTTCCGACTTCTCTGTTTTTATTGCCTGGCGAGCAAAATAAGCCACTCTATCCAAAGACATGGCCAAATCAACATCCTCCACATATATGCCGGAAGGAACATGCAGCGGAGTTCTGGCAAAATTCAATATGCCCCGGATGCCGGCTTTGACAAATACATCGGCTACATATTGAGCTTCGCTATCCGGCACCGCAATTATCCCTACAGTTATTTCTTGCTCCCGGATTATTCTTGTCGCCTCTTCTATTGAGTAACAAGGACATCCCTGAATCATCCCCCCGAATTTCTCTGGGTTTGTCTCCAGGGAAGCTACGATGCGTAAATTCGGTCTGCGCCCCTGAAAAAATTTTAAAAGGGCTCGTCCTAAATTGCCGACGCCAGCAAGGACAGCCCTTTGTTCTTTGGTTGGAAAAATAAACTTTTCGATGTGCTCCTTAAGCCCCACCACGTCATATCCCCGGGCTGGAGTTCCGGAATATCCTAAAGTCATTAAGTCTCTTCTAACTTGAGCGGCAGTTAGCTTTGCTTGGGCGGCTAATTCGTGAGAATGAATTTGGGTTTTATTTTGCGCTAATAAATCTCTAAGTATTCTCCAGTAGAGGATAAGGCGACCGATTGTTTTATATGAAATTGAATTAACCATATTTTTTGTTATTTTTTTTACATTGTGAAATTTTTAACAATAATTGTCAAGAAAAAAAATTAACAGTTATTTATTTTTTATTTTTTAATCATTTTAATGAGTTATAAAAATTTTTTGATTTCTGGCCTTATTTATTGCTTATTACGACTAAATGACTTTAAAAGCAAAACCTCTAAGATATTCTCGCAAGAATATAGCCACTTTATCAGATCTTTGCATGTACTTTCCTCAATGGGGGACGAAATTATATGAAATGAATGGCCACTCCGGGGGTGTTGCTTGGTTATTTTTACTTTACCGATTGGTTCTAATCCAAGAAAAAAGTTTACCTTAATTCTTCAGATTTAATTTCTTTTCCTACCATTGGCTGGGCTCGAATTACCTCATACCCTGCTTCCGCAATTGCTTCTTCAATTTTATCAGTGGGCACTTCCCCTGCGTTATAAAATCGAACTTCTCCTGTGGGGAGATCTACCTGAATATTCTGAATCCCTTCCAATTGTTCTAACGCCTTGGTCACCGCCGACACACAATGTGGGCAGCTCATCCCTTTTACCTTTAAAATGCTGACGGCCTCCTCCAGACTATCAGCATGTTCCACTTCCTGATCAATAACCGCATTCTTTTGATTAATAACCTCAACTTGATGTTTAAAATCTTCACCTGCTAACTTTTCTTTAATCTCCTCTTTTTTCTTCATCTCTGCTTCAGTTTTCTTCTTTATTAACTCCTCATACCAGAGCACATGTCGTTTTTGGGCATAATCTAAGTCAACCTTTCCTGTAAATATAGCTTTGGCTAAGGGACGATTTACTTTAAAGAGCAGGGCGGCCAAATGGGCTAAAATACCTAGAATAAAGAAAATCGTAGCAAATGTATGAATTAAAGTCACCGTGGTAATCGTTGCCGGAGAGAAATATACCCTCGGATCATTTTTGAAGACCTTTACCAAACCAGTTAGCCCTAAAATTAACCCGACTCCCCCCAGATAGGCATAGGCCAATCTTTGCTCAGGTAGGTATTTATCCATCTTAGGCTCCTCTCCGAACCCCAGCATTGAAAGAATCGTCTGCCCAGAAGCCTTGAGGTCTCCTTTTTTCGGAAATAGGCCCCGGTGGCCGAGCCAGCCATGGTACAAAGCATGAAAAACTATAATGGAGACAAAAGCTATTCCGGCGAGATAATGAATTTTAAGGTTAATCAAGTAATCGCCTGCCCAGCTCAGACCTGGAATTTGCGTGACCATAAACCTCTTATACATGGGCAGTTCTCCCAGACCCGAGAAGATCAAAAGAAGTCCAGATATAGCTAAAACCCAATGTTCCATGAGTTCAATGGGCCCGTGGCGAATAATAACTTTTTTATCCTCTATAATTCTTTCTTTCATTTCTCCTCCTCTTTTCTATCCCGGCGCTGATAAATGGCCAGACCTACGGCAGCCAGAGCGCCCAAGACTGGACCGATTAAAAAACCTTTGGCCCATTCATTGACTTCCCGCAGGGGATTAAGAACCTTACCCATTAGCAGAGTCGATTTTGCTTCTTTTAATTTGGCGTCAATCTTGTCAAAAGCAACTTTACTTACATAAAGCGTGGCTGTGCCCCCGTTCTCTTCTTGTCCATAAATAAAGCCGCTAATTTCGCTTGCTCTCGCTTGGGCCATTTTTAAAATCACCTCTCTTTGGCCAAAATGTAAGGGTTTATTTACCCCCAGCCTCGCTTCACAAGCCTCTACACAGGCTGGAACCTGCCCTTTCTGGAGGCGATCATGGCAAAAATCACATTTATACATCACTCCACCCCCTGCGGGAATAGGCTGCAGCTTGAGATATATTCCAACCCCACTTTGTCGCTGAGGAATATGCCAGGGGCATACTGCTTTACACTTTGCTCCACCTAAGCAAAGGTCATGATTTATCACTACGGATCCATCCGCAAATTTATTCAAGGCACCGAAGGGGCAGAGATTGGCGCAGGGAGGGTTATCACAATGCATACACCGCCGCGGTATAAAGATTTCCTTCCCCTCAATTTTTACTCTTTGGACGGTAGTCCAGTTATAAGGAGTAAGCTGATCAATTACGTTCTTTTTCTTCGACCAATCATCATAGGTCTTTTGCGGCCAGAGCTCTTTGATGGGCTCTTGAGGAATAGGAAATCTCTTTTCATTTTCCTTGCGGCATGCTTCCACACATTTAGGAATCCGCTCATTTTGGCATCCATCACATTTGGTTAGATCGATCAGCGTAGCATAAGTTCCTGATTTAGCCGAAGTTTCCTGCACCATTCCTATAGAGCAGGAGGCTCCCATAACCGTCAGCATCGCTCCCTTTTTAAGAAAATTTCTCCTAGTTATGTTTTTTCCCTTTTCCATAAAATCTCCCTAATATTTCTTTGTCTAAGATAAATTATTTGCCAGCCCCAGAGAATTTGCCTCATGACCAATCGATGTAGCGAGAAATGGCTTTACGAAGCTCTTGGAGATTTGCTTTCCTTTGCCCGCCCCCTTCTTTGGGGATCTTTTCTAAACATTCTTCCAAATAAGTGTGTATGATTATAGCCGCCACCCTCTTGATCGCGGAAGTAACCGCGGCCACTTGGACCATTATATCTGCACAAGAATCGCCCTTCTCCACCATCTTTTGCAGGCCGCGGATTTGCCCTTCTATTCTTTTGAGTCTCGTCAATATTTCGTCCTTAGGCTTCGCATTATTCATACTATACCCCCCTATGGTATATCTTATATTATCTTTTGGCTGGGTAATTGGTCAAGCAATTTTTGGAGAATTACCATGGCTCCTTTCTTAAAATAGCTTATTGTTTCGAACAGATTAGACAAGGAGCGGAATTTTAAACCTGCGGGCCAAAACTTTCCAATGTATATTAAAGGTTCAAAACCTCAAGTTCAGCAGAAAATTTAAAAAAGAATGGCGGAAGTGCATGGGAATCGAACCCACCCGGGACGCCGCTCAGCGCCCCGCACTGGATTTGAAGTCCAGGAGGGCCACCAGTGCCCTATCCACTTCCGCCGTTATTTAAATTTTATTATATCTAATTTTTTTCGCAATGTCGAGGCCACTGATTTCCCTTACTTGATATAGCCTTTATTTTTTAGCCCCTCATAAATACTTTTTGCTTTATTTATGCTATCCACAATTAGAGCGGTCGTCATCGTGGCTGAGGAAATGGCATCTACCTGAGGATCAAAATCTACGGGCTGCAGAATGGATCTCCCGACTAACCTTTTCTTCATTTGTTCTATCTCTTTTTCATCCCAAGGCAGATTATTCTTTTTAGTTACTTGTAGAGGTAGAAAATTAAGGATCATTCCTTGTTCATTGAAGGTGAAGATAAAATGGGTGGCATGGCAAATATCGCACGTGGGCGCTCTGCTCACTAACTTGGCAAATAAGTAAAATTTCTTTTTGCCCTGCTCAATCTCGCCTATAAATAATCCTTCGCCATCGGCCAGCTCAATTTTAGTAACCTTGAGCACCTTCCCTTCCGGATGGAGCATAGCTTCTTGGACCTTTTTTAAAATTTCGCTCTCCGTGTAAGGCAAAAATAATTTCTGCGCTTTGGTCTGCTCAAATCCCCTATCCTTCTTTTGTTTAAGCAGCACATTCCAATCCGTCTGCCAAGCCTGATCTATTTCGTGCAAAATTTTTTCGGGCTCCTTGGTCAGGCCCACTTTAACCTGGGCGACGATCAAACCAGCTTCTGTTTTGCGAATGAAAAGAGTAAAAGGAGTAGCACCTGGATCGCCTATAGCTTCATAAGCTAAAAATTTGGGGTCAGGGACGATCGGGAAAGCAACTTTCTTTTCCTCCCGAAAAGATTCTACTTCCCGCTGATTATTTCCTGCCCCCACGCCAAGAAATTTTACCTTATCTTTCAGGCGCATATCACTCGATACCTTGCTAAATACCTGATTCATTATCGGAGCTTGTAATTGGCACGAAAAACAATATTTATTTAAGTATTCCAAGACAATCAAATCCCCTTTTATATCCTTCAAAGAGAAGGTATCCTTTTTGCCCCAACTCAAAAACTTTTGCGGCAAACCAAGATATTCTTCATCTTGTTTACTTAAAGTCCTCGGAAAAGAAAACTCCGGGAAAAAATCCCCAGGAGTAATAATGCGGGTTTTTTCCTTGGCGTCCAAAGCTTTTAAAGAAAATGAATAAATTAGCAAAATACCCATCGTTATTATTAAAACAATTTTCTTCATTTTTCCTCACTCCCCGCAATTTTTACATATTTAAGTATAAGGGAAAAATGAAAATTGTCAATTTCTAAAAAGCCTGAACGTCGATCAGTTTGTAAATTCCAGTTTAATTCAGGCGGGAGGGAGAGAGGCTCTCCCCCTCCGCCTGTTTGCTGCCGGCGAGAAATATTAAAAATGTTGGACGGTCAGCTAAAAAAGCTGTCTAAGCGATGGCGCGGTCAGGTAATCTCCCCGATTCCCCTTTTAAAAAAGAAGGGCTACTCCATCCTTGTCTAAAGGGGCGCGGAAACCGGTAAATCTTCAGGAAGAGAACGATATTGAAAAGCCAACCCCGAAGACGATTCTTTTAAAAAGAGGTCAGTTTTCTGAAAAGGAAAATAGAAAAGCTCTGGCTCGGTCATTTCCAGCTGACAATTCTTCAGCCAATTCCTCGCCTGCCGACTCGCTGCTGGAATCATATAACCCAAAATGGCGATGCCCAAGTCCTTAGCATCTTCCGCCATTAAGCTTCCCCCTATGGTTGTGGGCCGATAACCATCGGGGAAGGAAATAGAATTGATTTGTGGTTGGAAATAGGTCAGGCGACTTGCTATAACCAAAATTTGTTTAGGATCGCGGAATTTTATAGCCGGAATATAAAAAAATATAGGTTTTTTCTTTTCCTGTTGTTGATTAAAAGCCCGGGGTGGAGGAGCGAACCGGTAAAAATCCCCCATATTTTCTAAGCACTCTCTACCTACCATAATCCGCAAGCGCCAGCGCCAAAAAGGCACCCAGAAAAATTCTTTTCTAAAATTTTCTGAGGGAAGGGCAAATACTTGATAGCTCACTTCCCTCCACACTCCTTTTTTTTCGGTCCATAGGCGTCGGCATACTTCGCAAAAATGAAGAAGACTAAATGGTCGGAAAGGAAAGGGCCAGCCACAATTGGGACAACGTAGAGGCAGAAAAATAAGCTCACTAAATCCTAAGGCAGGAGGATTTTCTTTTTCCCTAAGTTTATTGATAATCGTCTCCCCCTCATCCCTCATGGAAATTATTTTCTTCCCTAGGGCATCAATAAGAAAAAAATTATTATGGGATTCTTTATTTCCCCGGCAAAGCCAAATGGGGGAATAAATTATCGAAAATTTTTCTCCTATGCTCTCTTGGAGCAAAACCTCAGTCTGGATATCTTCCGCTTCAAAAAATAGATTAGCATAACGGCGTGCTTCAGCCTTAACTTTATCTAAAGAAATATCTAAAGGAAGTAGTTTCATTCCATCTTTAAGGTGATTTTGATGGAGTGGTTGAAGGGGAAGGGCTTGCGGGCGCACGCCTAAATTAAATAGACCAAGATGGACATCGCTATATCCAGGAATAGTATGATCCATAAGGCGCGTAAGTAAAATCTTTATTTTCTCCATGGGCTGCGCAAATCCTGGGCCTGCAGATTCCGCTTTCATGGGCTTTTGGCCAAAAATCCACCTGTAAACATTGGCCTGCATCCGCCAATAGGGCGCATAAAAAAGAAAATTTTCTTCTAAAGGCGCTAAATTACCCCGATGGCCTTGGCCTAAATCGCTTATAACTCTTTGAATATCCTCGGGAGCAGTAATTTGGGCGGGAAGGAAATAGCGCATTAGGCCATCTCTCCCCCCGATGAAAAGAGAAGAATTACAATAAGGACATTGGACGACTTGCCGATCCTCTAAGAAATTTATTTCGCCACCGCACTGCGGGCAGTTAGTTCTTATTTTGACTGGAGATTCAGAAAAGGATTCCCAATTGCTCATCGCCATTCAGGCTTATATGTTTATTGGTCGCGATGGGGGCTTACAATTTTTCACCACATTGGTTGCAATATACAGCTTCGGTTAACGCCTTAGCCCCACACTTGGAGCAAAAACGTTCTTTCTTTTCTACCTTTGCTCCACAAACCATACAGAAGTTAGCTTCTAAAGGAAGATCCGTCCCGCATTGCAAACACTTGTTTAATTTCAGAATTTGATGCCCGCAGGAAGGACAAAAACGCGCCTCTAAAGGAATTTTAGCAAAGCATTTGGGACAAGTGATCTTTTTGCGGCTGGGGGTTGTTTTACTCCCTTCTTCCATGTTTTTTAAGAGCATGCCCGGAAGAATCAGGCCCACTCCCGCACCCATGCCCAAGCCCATTCCCGATATAGCTGCCGCTCCGCCTTCTCCTTTAGCGGCATCGCCCATAGCTTTAGCTGCCTTATATTTCAAGAAGGCATCAAGATCTCCCACCGCCTCCAAACCACTTCGTTCATCGATCATGCGCTGCACGTCATCTGGAGGAGTTATATTATTAATGAATAAATCCACCAGCTCGAGGCCATATTTTTGAAAGTCTTCTTGCACAACAGCTTTCAGGGCAATGCCTATTTCTGTGTATTGAGCCGGCAGATGAAAAATGCTTTTTAAACTCTCGCCCAATAAATCATTCAAGCGGGAAACAATCACATCCCGCAGATAATTGGCGATATCTTCGGTGGAAAAGATTCCTTGCGTGCCTACTAAGGTATTTACAAAAAGAAGCGGTTGCACAATGCGGGTAGTATAATTGCCGAAGGCGCGCAGTCGAATTACTCCTAATTCTTCATCTTTGAAGGCCACGGGTTCTTGTGTACCCCATTTTAGATGGGTGAAAACTTTCAAATTGATAAAAAGAATCTCTACGCGGAAGGGGCTCTTAAAACCAAAAGGTAAACTTAGAACTTTTGTTAACAAGGGCAAGTTTAAAGTAGAAAGTGTATGCCGGCCAGGCCCAAGCACATCGTACCCCTTACCATCGCGGAAGAAAACGGCGGCCTGATTTTCCCGGACTACAAGTTGGGCTCCGAATTTTATTTCTGCTGATCCAGACTCAGGAATGCGGTGCACCATCTCTCGGCCAGATTCATCGAACCATTCTATGACTTCTAAAAATTGTCCCATGAGCACCTCCTACGTATTATCCTTTTCTTAAAATTATTCGCTTAGAATGACCATAAAATTATTTTTAACCATATTGACTTAATAAATAATTACGCTGGCGAATTTTCTTATCCAACGCCCCCAAAGAAGTTAGCAGATCATTAACCTTTTCTAATAATTTATCCCCCGTATCATCCTTTGGTAATTCCTCCATCAAAGTCTGCATTCTCTTGACATCTTCTACCAGGTTAAGATCAAATTCATAAATTCTTTTGAGCTCATCCTGGCGAATTTTCTGCAAATCAAATATGCCCGTATATCCATAATTAGCGAATTTAACAGAATCAGCCAATTTTTGTAATTGGGAAACAGCCGCATTGATCTTCGGCAGCCTATCCAGCTTTTTTTGCCAAGATAAATCTAAAATAGCCTTTTCTAAAGCTGATTTTAATTCCTGGAGTTGGGCGGATATATATTCACGCAAATTATGATCGGTCTCTCTTAGATTTTCTCTCTTTCGATAAGTACCAATTCCGGGAATTACTCCCAGCCATTTTTCCATCTGGTCTGCCAAACCTTTATTAGTGCTCATATCCACTCCTTTCTCCTTTGGGGTGCGCATATGGAAATGGTTAATTTTTTTATCTCCCTCTCCCTTTATATCTCCCCGCCAGACAGAAAAAATCCTCCTAGGGATTAACCTCAATTTAAAATCTATATCGGCAAAATTGCCCAGGTATTTAAAAATTTTTTTGGCTAGCTTTTTGAAAGGGGCCTAAACGGGGGGCCGCAAACCACAAACAGACGGTGGCGCTTCCCAGGCAGGCCATGCAGAGGAGAAAGGAGATCAAATAATGGCCAAATAAATCAAAAAGGTACCCGCCCAACCAAGGACCGATAATTCCACCTAAGCCCATGCCCATCAGCAAAAGTCCAGCAGCAACTCCATAATGCCGCCCGGGAAATATATCAGCCGTAGAAGCGAAAAGAGTTGGCGAATAAAGACCTATACCATAGCCAAAACTGACTGCAAATAAATAAAGCAGCCAAGACTGGGAGGTATCCCGGACAGAAATAAGAGCGCCAAGGCCCGCTATCGAGCATAAAGAAGCTAAGGCTACGGCCTTTTCTCTGCCCAAAATATCGGATAAGAATCCGGTAAGTTGGCCAATTACTAAAGTGCTGCCCAGAAGAGCGAAGATAGAGGCGCTAAAAAAACTGCTGTAACCGATATCCTGCATGAAGCGGACCTGATGGGCCAAGACCAAATAACAACCGATTCCCCAGAAAAGGGCATAAGATAAGACCAAAAGCCAGAGACGGCTGCTTCTTAAAACTTCTATTAATCTACTCTCTGGCGGAATATAGGTTTGGGCAATCTCGGCCCTCTCAGCAGATTCCTTCTGAAAAGAAATTTCCTCTCCATAAGCCGGCAGCCCTTTTTCTTCGGGGCGATAGTGAAAGAAAAATAAATATAAAGGAAATAAAAAGACTGCTAAAATCAAGGCCAACATCAAAAAAGCATTGCGCCAGCCCAAGGAAGAAATCAAGATTTCTACCAAAAGGCTGTAAAGAAAACTTAAGCCCCCGCCCATCTGCCCAAGTCCTAAAACTAAACCTCTTCTTTGCCTAAACCAATTTATCAAAGCAGGAGCCATAATGGGCCAACCGCTTAACGCACTTCCTATGGGCATTAGAAATCCAAAGAGGAGATAAAAATGCCATAATTTCTGGGCAAACGCACAACCCGCGGTGGCCAGACCGAGAATACTGATCCCCAAAGGCATTATTATTTTGGGCTTCCCATGTTCGGCCAGGGAGCCGGCCAAGGGAGCAAAAATACCATAAATAAATATGTTTAAAGAAAACATCATGGCCGTATCACCCCGACTCCAGCCAAATTCGGCCAAGATGCGCGAAAAGAAGACGGAGAAGGAATGGCGAATGCCATAGATAAGCATCATGCTGACCACAATAATCAACACAATAAACCATCCGTAGAAGACCAAAGGACGCTTGCTCATTAGCCAACTTTCCGATTATCTTTGGCCTGGATGCGGCCAGCGCGAATTTCCCGGACAAGGTCTGCTTCACTAAAGATGGGCCTTTCGAAGATGGTCACACACAGACCTACTTCATGTATTTGGTGGGCATCACTACTCCCCGTCCCGGGGAGACCAAGTTTGGCCATCGCCTGTTGGACTTTTAGCAAAGCCTCCTCATCATGGTCAGGGTGATAGAGTTCTAAGGCATCGAGCTCTAATTCATAAATACGCTCTCCAGCTCCATAATACTTTTTTCTACCTAAACGAGACAATTTAAATGGGTGAGCGGCTATTAAGATACCCCCTTCTCCGTGGACCCTCTTCACTAACTCTTGGGCGGAAAGGTCGGCGGTTAGGCTCCGCTTTATACCAAAAACTAAAAATTCTCCTTCCGGCCCATTAATTGATGAATAGGTGGATATTTCTTGGCCGCGCAGCAATATTAATCCCCAAGGATCAGCAACTCTTCGTAAACGATCAAACTTATCGTCCGGCCAACGGAGACCATGCTCGGTAAGAGCTAAACCATCTAAATTTAATTCAGCGGCTTTTCTTACTAATTCTTCTGGATCTATTATAGAGCAGCTCGAATAAAAACTAGTATGGAGATGCAAATCGAATATTTTCAAGGAAATAAGGATGCCCCCCTTTGTTCATACCATTGGCGAATATAATTCCAAACCTCTTCGGCCGTTTCGGCAAAATGAAAAAGATTTCTGTCTTGCGGATCGATAGTCCCCTCGGCCACCATAAAATCAGCATCAAAAACCCGGCGCCAGTATCTCTTGCCCACTAAGATAACCGGGAGGGGTTTAATTTTTCCAGTTTGAATCAAGCATAAAGCTTCGAAAAGCTCATCCAGAGTGCCATAACCTCCAGGGAAAGCTACAAAAGCTTTGGCCCGCATCATGAAATGCATTTTGCGCAATCCAAAATACCTAAATTGGAAGCATAATTCCGGCGTAATATAGGGATTAGGAACTTGCTCCCGCGGCAGGAATATGTTTAAGCCTGCGGATTTTGCTCCTACTTCATAAGCCCCTCTGTTGGCTGCTTCCATCAAGCCGGGCCCACCGCCGGTTATAATGACCAACCGGTTATCACAAATTCCAGCCCCTGCTTGCCCCACCAGGCGTCCAAATTCCCTGGCCACATCGTAATAATGGCTTTTGGCCAATATGCGCTTGGCTATAGCCAGTTGCTGTTTTAAAGATTTATCCCGGGGATGCTTCTTGATCAATTCTTGGAGTTGGGCCAATTTTTGCTTAGCTTTAGCTTTCTCCACAATACGCGTTCCCCCAAATACTACAATAGTCGCCAAAACCCCATTCTCCTCGAAAATAAGGTCGGGTTTTAAAAACTCCAACTGTAATCTTGCTCCGCGGAGTTCTTCCCTCTGCAAAAGGGCAAAATCACAATCGGCCCGGCAATAACTAGGGCTGTTTAAAATTTTCTGCAGGCGCTCTTGGATTTCTTTTTCTTCTTCTGATTCTGATGGGGCCTTCTTGGGCGTTAAGGGCTCAGGACAGACGGGCGCAGCAGGAACGAGTGGGCGACCAGACTTTTTTGCCGTCATTTTTCCTCCTCAATCAAGTAAAACATTCGGTGGCTAAGCATCTGATTATTTCTAATTCAGCTTTTAGCTCAAGAGATTATTTTAAAGAAATCACTTCCGCCGTAGCGGTAAAGGAATCTAAGAAAAACAGGCGATTGCGCAAAGGTTGACCCAAACCAGTTATAATCTTTACGGCCTCTTGGACTTGTAAGGAGGCTACCGCCGAGACGATACCAGGCAAGTTTCCTAATTCTACCTCAATACCCTGCTCAGGGGCATTTTGGGGATCGCCGTAAATGGTCTGAAAACCAAGATCTTCGGGATAGATAACCATGATCTGGCCGCTGAACCCGGCGACAGCGCCGTGGACCAGCGGAACTTTTTCTTGACGACAGACTTTTTCCAAAAGAAATCTGCTGGGCAAATTATCCAGAGCATCGATGGCCACATCTACTCCTTTGATCAAGGAATTTAATTCCTTTTCCCGCACAAACCCAGCATGAACTACTACCTCAGTGGCCGCATTGATCTTGGCCAATTCTTTTAGGGCGACCTGCACTTTCCTTTCCCCCACATTGTTTTCAGCGGCCAGGGCTTGGCGATTTAGATTGTCCTCGCTAAAAAAATCTCCGTCAGCGATGATCAAAGCGCCCAAGCCCAAACGAGCCAGAAGCAGGGCCACTGTTCCTCCCAATCCTCCTGTGCCTAAGATGAGGACTTTGGCTTGCAGCAATCGTAATTGTCCCTTGACCCCCAAAGAGCCTATATTCCGAAGATAACGCAGCGGAATAACCCCCGCTTCCAGGGCAGCAATTTCCACCGCTCTCTTCGGTAAACCGAGAAGCCCGGCTATCCGATCGCGATCAGCTAAAGTAATGGTCGGCCAGGTTTTTTTATCAGGAGCTAAATGAGACTGAGCACATTTAAGAATATGCTCGCGCAGATCCGCCCCCTTTTCATTTTTGACCATCATCTTCGTAGGCCCTCATGCTTTAATTTTTGAGCTATTAATTTCATTCCCTTAAATAATTTTTAGCAAACTCCGCCCCTTGGCGGATAGCTGTTTCATTTAAAGGAAGGAAGCTGCGATAACGTTCTTCAAAAATTAAGGGTAAAGCGGCCAGGAGATTTTCCGTACTGACTACCTTAGTCTTTTCCACAAAAGCTCCGATGAGGACCATATTTGCCAAACGTTCTTGGCCAAGATTTTGGGCTATTTCCAAAGCGGGCACGGCCAAAATTTCTAAATCGGCCCGGGCCACTTCTTGGGGATCAATCAAACAACTATTGAGTATGAGCAGACCTTCAGGCTTGATTCTCTTTTCGAACTTCCTTAGCGCCGACTTGCTCATTATAATTGCTGACTGCGGCGTCCACACAATGGGCGACCTAATCTCTTCCTCAGAAATGACCACTGTGCACTCCGCGTGGCCTCCTCTTTTCTCCACGCCATATAAAGGAAGGTAAGTTACCTGCAAATTCTCGAGGAAGGCCGCCTGAGCCAATAGATTGCCAATGACCATAACTCCTTGGCCGCCTACCCCAGCCATTATAATTTCTTGATACATAAAAAGTCACTCCCCGTCCTGAGCTGAACAGGATTTATTCTCTCGGCTCTTTGAAGATACCTAAAGGGAAAAAAGGAATAAGCTCATTTTCAATACGCGCTAATGCTTGTGGGGGTCTCATTCCCCAGTTCGTAGGGCAAGCGGAAAGAAATTCCACAAAGGAAAAACCCTTTCCTTTGATCTGCATCTCAAATGCCTGGCGAACGATTTTTTTCGCTTTGAGCACGTGGGCCGCATTATGCACCGCCACCCGAGCGGAATAAGATGTCCCCCCTAAGCTGGCTATTAATTCGGCCATCCGGAAAGGGTAGCCCGCCTGTTGTAAATCTCGCCCGTAAGGAGAAGTGGTGGTTTCCTGTCCTAACAGAGTAGTCGGCGCCATTTGTCCGCCGGTCATTCCGTAAACGGTGTTATTTACGAATATCACCGTAATATTCTCTCCGCGGTTAGCCGTATGCATAATTTCCGACATGCCAATGGAAGCCAAATCACCGTCGCCTTGATAAGTAAAGATGATCCGCTCCGGAAGAGCTCTCTTCAAGCCAGTGGCCACAGCCGGTGCTCGGCCATGCGGGGCTTCCAGGACATCAATAGCGAAATATTCATAGATAAACACCGCACAACCTACGCCAGCAACGCCGATGGTCTTTTCCCGCAGCTCAAAATGATCTATAGCTTCGGCCACTAAGCGGTGAATAAGCCCGTGGTGGCATCCCGCACAAAAATGAAAAGGTACATCTAACAGGCTTGCCGGGCGGCGAAAAACTTGCTTCATAGAATCTCCTCAATAAACTTTTTTTATCTCTTCCCAAATCTCTTCGGGAACCGGCGGAGAACCTGGGGGATGACCGTAAAAAAACACTTCTCCTTGCCTACCCACCGCCAGGCGAACGTCTTCGACCATTTGTCCGGTATTCATTTCCACCGTCAAGAATTTCTTGCCTGCCTGCGCTATCTTGGCTAAGGCCTCTTCCGGAAAAGGGAAAAGCGTGATTGGCCGCAAAAGTCCTACCTTCATTCCAGCTGTGCGGGCTATCCGGATGGCTGATTTAGACACCCGCGCCGCCGTACCAAAAGCCACAATGATAAGTTCAGCGTCTTCAATCAAATGGCTTTCCAAACGTACTTCTTCTTTCTTCATCTGCTGGTATTTAGCAAAGAGCTTCCAATTGTGCTGCTCCATCTCCCCTTCTTTTAAATAAAGAGATTTAATCAGCCGCGGTTTTCTCCGTGAAGCTCCGGTTAAAATCCAATCTTTAGTCGGTAAAGACATCGGTAAAAGATCGCGCTCCACCATGTTTTCTTGCATCTGGCCTAAAACCGCATCGGCCAGAATTATTACTGGATTTCGGTATTTGTCGGCTAAGTCAAAGGCTAAAAATGCTAAATCGTGCATTTCCTGCACAGAATGAGGGGCCAAAACTATCGTCCGGTAATCTCCATGGCCTCCTCCCCGCGTGGCTTGAAAGTAATCACCTTGGGAGGCGGAAATTCCGCCTAATCCAGGACCACTGCGCATAATATTGACAATCACTCCCGGAAGCTCGCTCCCGGCCATATAGGAAATCCCTTCCTGCATTAAAGAAATTCCCGGGCTGGAGGAAGAAGTCATGGCTCTGGCTCCCGCCGCCGCTGCCCCCAAAAGCATGTTTATGGAGGCTATTTCGCTCTCGGCCTGAATGAAACAACCTTCAACTTGGGGCAAATGCTTGGCGAAAAATTCGGGGATATCATTTTGCGGGGTAATCGGATAACCAAAATAATAGCGGCACCCTGCTTTGATTGCCCCGCGGCATAATGCTTCATTTCCTTTGATAAAGAGCCTCTTTTCCACTCTTAAATCTACCTCCAAACTTCAATAGCTACATCCGGACACACTTCCGCGCAAAGAGCACAACCTGTGCACTCTCCATTCTGGCTATCTGAAAATTCCGCCGGATAAACTCCTTGTTCATTCATCTCTTCACTTAGCTTAATTAATTTTTTGGGACAAGCTAATAGGCAAAGTCCACACGATTTGCAGCGCTCTTGCTTAATAATTATTCTGCCCATGGGCCACCACAATTTCTCAAAAATTTTTTATAAAATTTAATTTAACATGATGGTTAAATTATGATCAAGAAGAATCTGGATTAATCTGCTGGCTTTTTGGTAAAATAGAAGAAGATTGGCCGCAGATTAAGTGGCTAATTATAGGGTCGTTCGGTAATTCGGCCATTTAAAGATATTCGAGCAATCATAAAAATGGAGGAGGAAGATCTTTATTTTTAGCAGCAGCAATCCCCAAAGATAGCTTTGCGTCTTATATTTTAAATCTTCCTGTTGGCCTGTGGTCAAAAAATTTTAGAGAGAAAGGAAAAAGGAATATGATGCTTAAAATAAATCCGCGGAATCCCCAAATTAGATTAATTCGCCGAGTCGTAGAAATCTTGGAAGACGGAGGAGTTATTGCCTATCCCACAGATACGATTTATGGGTTTGGGTGTTCCCTTTACAACAAAAAAGGTATTGAACGTATTTATCAAATTAAAGGAATCGAAAAAAATCGCCCCTTCAGCTTTATCTGCGCTGATCTAAAAGACATAAGTATGTATGCTAAAGTCTCCAATTACGCCTACAAAACAATGAAAAGGCTCCTGCCTGGGCCCTACACCTTTATTCTTGAAGGAACGAAACTCGTTCCCAAAATCATGCTTACCCGCCGGAAAACAGCCGGGATACGGGTGCCCAATAATCCCATCTGTTTAGCCTTAGTTAGGGAGCTGGGCCACCCCATAATCAGTACCAGCGCTACGACTTCCGCTGGGGAGATATTTTATGACCCGGCCGAGATAGAAAAAAAGGTGGGCAAATTGCTCGATGTGGTAATTGATGGGGGCATGCTCATCTCGGAGCCTTCCAGTGTCATCGACTTAACCGAGGAAACACCTAAAATTCTAAGAAAAGGGCAAGGGGATGTTAGTCTTTTCCTTTGAAGGTAGGCGGATTAGGTAAGGAATGGCGTTTAGCTCTAATTCTCCTCTCCTAAAGGAGAATAGAGCTAAACGGTCTTTATTCAATCAGGCTGCTAATTTAATCACCTTTTCTGTTCCGGGAACGAGGTCTTTACAGAAACGAGCGGGGCAAGACTTGCGCAGATGGCTTTCGTATTCATGGCGAAAATACCTGAGGCTGGTGAGCAAGGGAGTCATGACTAATTTACCAAAGGAACAACGAGCTTCCCGATGGACGCGTTTAGCAAAAATTTCTAAAGTCTCTAAATCCCCTGCTTCCCCAAATCCTTTGATTAAACGATTCAAGATGGCCAGGACACTATGGATAGCCTTGGCACATGGGTGACACCGCTCGCCCGCTTCCGCGGCCAATTGGGAAAGGGAATAACGAGTCATATCTACTAAGCAAACACTTTCATCCATTAACACTATATACCCAGATCCAACTTGCCACCCTAAGTGACCTAAAGAATCAAAATCCAAAGGAATATTCTGAAATCTTGCCGGGAAAATACCACCGGCGGCACCCCCCAACTGAAAAGCTTTTATATTCTCTAACAACCCCTGCTCTTCTCCCTCGGCCATTTTTATCAGATCCGCCAAGGTGCTTCCTAAGGGCGCTTCCACTAAACAGGGGTGACTGGTCTTGCCGGTAAGGGCATAAATTTTCGTTCCTGCTGCTTTCCCTTTGCCTAATGATTTGAACCAATCAGCCCCCTTATTAATAATGAGGGGAATATTCATATAAGTTTCGGCATTATTTATATAAAATAATTTGGGCCATTCTTCCACATAGGGGAATTTTTCGTATTGCTCTTCTTCTGGATTAAAAAGGGCCCGCGCACATTCCCCACAGATAAAAGGATCATTTTCTTTAGGTAGATGATCTTCGTTAACCGCTTCTCTAAGCTCAATATCAAAGCTGAAAGGCTGGGCCAGAATGTTCCGCCCCAAATACCGGCGGGCTCGGGCTGCTTCCAGGGCGCGATGCAAGCGCCGAAAGGCTAAAGGTTTATAAGCGGAAGGAATATAAATTATCCCTTTGCTTACTCCACCCAGAGCATAAGCACTAATGGCCATTCCTTCAATGAGCGCAAATGGATTACTTTCTAAGAGGGTTCTTTCTATCCATGCCTCTCCTGGTCCACCCAATCTCGCGGAGACTATATAATGGGGAAGATGCTGCACCTGTCGGTAAGCCGCCCATTTCTCTCCTGTAAATTGCCCGCCGAATCCTCTATCCCTAAGTCCGGCTTCCCTTACTTCAGCCACTACTTTTTCTGGGGGCATTTTTGTTAAGACCTTTTCCAAAGCCTTAAATCCTTCATGCTGCCTATAGTCTTCTAAATCTTCCGGGTTAATTAATCCACAATTCTTCATTACTTCTCGCTTTTGTCTGGAAATAAATTCTTTATAGGCATTCGCTTCCATGAGGCGAATCGTAGATCCATGCGTTAGATAATAATCTGCCGTATATGTTCTCATTTTTTCTCCGTTCATCATGGCTTCCTCCTTTTCCCGGAATAATTTTTCCGGCAAGCTTAAATCTTTTTAAGCCGCTTTCTTCTCTTCGGCCGCCTTTTTTTCCATCTCCTCGTATTTAGCTATGGCCTCAATGGCCAGGGCCGGAGTGCGGTTGCCGTAAGTTTCCTCATCGATGGTCATAACTGGCGCAATACCACAGGCTCCCAGGCAGGCCACTTCTTCTAAGCTAAACAGGAAATCATCCGTAGTATCTTTACCCGGCTTTAAGCCCAGATGATCTTTAATGGCTTGAATAATAGATGGAGCTCCGCGGAAGTGACAAGCCGTACCTCGGCAGGCCCTTATGGTATGTTTTCCGCGCGGAGTCAGATGAAAGCGGTTATAAAAAGTCAAAACTCCAAAAATTTCACTCCGCGTAACTCCTAAAGCCGAAGAGACTGTCTCAAAAGTGGCCTCAGGCACATAGCCAAAAATTCCTTGTATTTTTTGCAGAACGATTAATAAATCCCCGCGGCGCCCTTCATGCTGCGCACAGATCTCCTGCACCCGCCTGAATTTTTCATCCTCTGGAAGTAAACCCTTTTCTTGGGTGGGGAGAGTAATTACTTTAGCCATCTTTAAATTCCTCCTTTGTTCTTTCTCGGTTAGCATCCTTAAAACATCATCCATAACCAGGCCGATCTCTTTTATATCCACCGGCTTCATGGCCAAGAAGAATATTCCTTCTTGCCGAAGCTTTTGCGAAGTTTCTACAGAAGAATCTGCTGTCAGAGCAATTATAGGTAAATGGGGATCACTTTTCCTTAACAAGGGAATTATTTCATAGTTGGGAATCCCTTCTAAGATGCTATCGATGATCAATATATCTGCTTCTTTCTCTCTTACTCTGAAGAGCAGGTCGCTTAAGACATGACACCTAAAAATCTTTACGGGATAACTGGAAAGTTGGAAAAAAAGATATTCACTAAAGGCTTCTTCGGCGCTGGCAATTATAAGATTTCTTTTCTTCATCTCTGGTTCCTTCGGCGTTTTTTTCACTTCCCACAGCTATTAAAACAATTTCCGTGCCATCTTTCGGCTAATTCTTTTAAAATTGTAATCCTTTGATTTCATTAATTATTTTTGATTAAAGGGCTCAATATTTATCTCCCCTAAGGCGGATTAGTGCCTTTGAAAAATATGCAATATTTTTTTTCTTTTTTAATTTCGAGGATTTTTAAAATATGCAGCGCATAAAATTTTTATGCAGGGAGGTCAATCTTCTTTTCCATTCAGGCGGATATTATATTTACGCATGAGGGCTTGAAAATTTTGGCGCAACATCCCCACTTCTTTAGCCGATTTAGTAACATTCCAATCGTTTCGGGATAAAGCCTGCAAAACAAATAACCTTTCTATTTCTTCTATAGCTCTGTCCCGCAAATGTTTTTTCAATTCTTTGAGCTCTTCGCTCGTCCGCGGGACTTGGAAAGCTATCCTTTCCTCTTTGGGTTGAATGGGGATAGGAAAATGTTTGGGTTGAATCTCCTCTTCATCGGTCATGATCACTATACGCTCCATAATATTTTCTAACTCCCGCACATTTCCTGGCCAAGAATAACTTTTTAGCAAATCTAAAAAAGCCGGGGACATTTTTTTTAAATTCTTCCTCATTTCCCGACAATATTTGAGGAGAAAATGTTCAGCCAAGAGCGGAATGTCTTCCAGCCGCTCGCGTAAGGGCGGCAGATGAATAGGGACGATGTTTAGCCGATAAAAAAGGTCTTCTCGAAAAGTACCTTCCTTAATTTTTTCCTGTAAATCTTTATTAGTAGCCGCGATCAAACGCACATCTACCTTTTTAATCTTTGTTCCACCCACCGGAGTAAACTCTCTTTCCTGGATAAATCTAAGGAGTTTACTTTGCATAGCTAGGCTGATATTGCCGATTTCATCTAAAAAGAGAGTTCCCCCATCAGCAACCTCAAAAAGCCCAGGTTTAGTAACAATAGCTCCGGTGAAAGAACCTTTCACATGACCAAAGAGTTCACTCTCCAAAAGATTCTCTGAAAGGACGCCACAATCAACCGGGATGAACTGGCGATCTTTCCTTAGGCTATGAAAATGAATGGCCCGGGCAATTAGCTCTTTTCCTGTGCCTGATTCGCCTGTAATCAAAACAGTACTGTTTGTGGGGGCCACCCGCAGAATTAGACGATAAACCTCTTGCATTTTTTCACTTATGCCCACAATATTTTCAAACCGATATCGCGCTTGCAGTTGCTCCCGCAAATATATATTTTCCAAAATCATACTCCGGCTATCTAAGGCCTTCTTAACTACCAAGGTCACCTGGTCTGGAGTAAAAGGTTTGGGTAGATAATCAAAGGCGCCCGCCTTCATGGCCTCCACCGCCGATTCTATGGTGGAAAAACCCGTAATCATAATGACTTGGACTTGCGGATGCTCCCTCTTTATGGCGCGCAGAAGTTCCATCCCATCCAACCCGGGCATCTTCAGATCCACAATAGCCAAGTCAAAATGTTCATTGGCCAGGAGTTGGAGGGCCTCTTGACCGCTAAGGGTAGTAATTACTTCATAGCCCTCTTCCGTAAGTACCCTTTGGCAACTCAAGCAAACTATCTCTTCATCGTCTACTACTAATATTTTGGCGGCCGGCATTATTCCACCCGAAATTATTTTTAACTATCACGGAGAAACTTCTTCTCCAGCTTGCACGGGAAGCTTGATGATAAAAGTTGTGCCCTGGCCTACGGCACTTTGCACTTCAATATGCCCCCGATGCCGCTCGATAATTCCGTAACTTACAGCCAAGCCCAGCCCCGTTCCTTTTTTATCGGCTTTGGTCGTAAAAAAGGGATCAAAAATCTTGTTTAAATTCTCGGCCGGAATTCCGCAGCCTGTGTCCGTAAAGATAATTTGCACAAAATCATCGCCCGGTTGATAGAGGGAAGTAACCTGGAGATTCCCCCCGCCGGGCATGGCATCGGCGGCATTCAAAAGAATATTCATGAAGACCTGCTGAATCTGGTTAGCATCCACCAAAAGCACAGGCAATTGGGGATCCAGGTTTTTAATAATTTTGATATTTTGAAATGCAGCTTGTCGCTCTACCAAGGAAAGGGTATGGGTGATCAGCTCATTAAGATAACATGGCCTTTTCTGCGGTTTACTTTCGCGGGCAAAATCTAAGAGGCCCCGCACGATGGTAGAAACGCGCGTTGTTTCCCGGACAATCAACTCTAGCTCTTTTTGCAATTCCGGTTGGTCTTTAAGTTTGCGCATGAGTAAATGGGAAAAAGTAAGAATACCGGTCAAAGGACTATTAATCTCATGGGCCACGCCGGAGGCCAATCTTCCTAAAGAGGCCAGTTTTTCTGATTGCATCAACTGGGCCTGAATTTTCTTTAGTTCTTCCGTCCTTTGTTCCACTTTCTGTTCCAGGGTGCGTCCATATTCTTCTAAGGCTTGGTGGCTTTCTTTGACCCGTCTAAGCATATGGTTAAATGAAGCCGCTAATTGTCCAATCTCGTCTCGAGAATTTATCGGAAGCTCCATGGAAAAATCGCCTTCCGCCATCTTGGTGGTTGCCCAAACCATATTCTTTAAGGGCCGAATAATGCCCGTGGTTATGAAGAAAGAAAGAATGAGAACTAAAAAAACTCCCAATACACCAATACCGAAGAAGCTATAGACGACTTTGTTGCGCAAATCCGTATAGGGAGCTTCTAAGATGCCCACATAGAGAATACCCACTATTTGGCCGGCGATGTCCCGGATGGGCTCATAAGCTGTTAAGTACCAATCTTTCACCACAAAAGCTCGATCCAGCCAAGGCTCTCCTTTCTCTACGACGGCCTCGTAAACCTCGTCTGAAATTAGGGTACCAATGGCTCTTTCGCCTTTCTCCCCCCGCACATTAGTGGAGATTCGTACCCCCCCTTGGAAGATGGTGGCCGTCCCCATTTCCTTTCCAGCATATTGGCTCTCCCCGTACAAGAGGTTGCGCACTTTATCCACGATCTCATAATTGCGATTAAGGAGTATACCCCCATAAAGAACTCCTAATAATTGCTGGGCTTCATTAAAAACTGGAGCGGCGGCTTTGAGCATCATGCCGGAGGTTTCTCTATCCCCGCCAATTTTCTTGGCCTTCGGTGTGGCCACAAAAAGGATAAAAGCCCTCTCGGCCAAATCACTCCCTTCTTTTTGCAGCTCTTCTGGGGGGACAATTACTGTTGCCGCTACTCTTTCTCCTTTCATGGCTTTCTGCACAAAAAGATCTGTAGATTGATCATCTCCCCCTAAAAAAGGATGGCGAGTGCGGATGAGAACCCGCCCGCGGGCATCTGTTAGGGTTAAGATATCTAAACCATATTCTTGGCGCCGCTGAACTAAGAACTCCTGCAAATTTTTTATCCGCCCCGCACTCAGATAATCAGGAATAGTCCGTCCCGAAGCAGTCAACTGGACTACATCCTTAATCTGGCTTAAAGTCTGATTATAAACTAACCACGCTGTTTGCAGGTCATGCTTAACTTTATGGCGGGCTTGCAGAACAATAGTATCGCCCACAAGTTTAGTCCCGATCAATGAAGAAAGTACTCCGCCTACAATGACCACTAATAGAAAGCTGGTTACTAATTTCGTGCGCAAGGAGAGCTGGTTAATAAACGGTATTTTGGTTAACCGGATTAAGAGATTCATTATTATTCCGTAAAAATTCCCCCAAAAGAAGTTTGTTTAGATTATAACACCAAAGGAAGATATGTCAACGAAACCAAACCCTTGGCCGGCCATCACTTTTTTGATAAATAGCTTAAGGGGGCTCAGGCGCGGCCAGCTTATCTATCTGACTCTCTAACAGTTTTAATATTTCTCGCCAGCAGGAAACAGGCGGAATTTAAAAACTGATCGATGGGTAGCTTACCTATTCCTTGACGGGCCTGCTTTTCTCGGCTATATTCAAAATAATAAAAGGAATTTAATAAAGGAGAGCTCTTTGGTAATGAAAGGAATCCGGGGGTTCAAAGATATTCTTCCCGGAGAAGTAGAAAAATGGCAATTCGTAGAAATGAAGGCGCGAGAAATATTCGGTCGCTTTGGCTTTCATGAATTGCGTATTCCAGTTTTAGAACGGACTGAACTATTTGCCCGTTCTTTAGGTGAGTCTACTGATATTGTGGGCAAAGAAATGTATACCTTTGCCGACCGCGATGGCGAATCGATTACTTTAAGACCAGAAGCGACTACCTCCATAATGCGCGCTTACTTAGAGCATGGATTATATTTAAAAGAGCCCGTAGGCAAATACTATTTTATCGGACCAATGTTTCGGTATGAACGGCCGCAAAAAGGGCGCTTTCGGCAATTCCATCAGATTGATGCCGAAATATTGGGAGTAGAGGAAGCCCCAGCGGATGCCGAAATTCTGGTAATGCTCATGCGCTATTTGGAGAGCGTGGGCTTAAGAGATTTGAGCTTACAAATCAACTCTCTGGGTTGTCCCACTTGCCGGCTGCCCTATAAAGTGGAAATCCAAAATTTTTTGCGCAGCAAAAGAGACACCCTTTGTGCCGATTGTCAAAGGAGATTGGAAACGAACCCGCTGCGCGTTTTTGACTGTAAGCAGGAAACCTGTCAAAGTCAGTTAGCTTCAGCGCCGGTTGTCTTAGACTTCATCTGTGACCCATGCCGCGCTCACTTTGCTCAAGTGGAAAGGTTACTTACGGAGGTGAAACTTTCTTATGCGATAAATGCGCGGTTGGTCAGGGGACTCGATTATTACACCCGTACTGCTTTTGAGGTCATAGCGCATAATTTGGGGGCGCAAAATGCCGTTTGCGGGGGTGGAAGATATGATAAATTAGCCGAGGATATCGGTGGGCCATCTGTCCCCGGAATCGGCTTTGCCATAGGTGTAGAACGTTTGATCATGTTACTTTCCCCTGACCAAAATTATGCCCGCCGACCGGATATTTTTCTGGCCCTTATAGGTCAAGAAGCTCAACAGCGGGGATTTGCCTTAGCCCAAGAGTTGCGCCAAGCTGGCCTGTGGGTTGAATTAGACTACACTGGCAAAAGCCTGAAGAGCCAGATGCGCAAAGCTGACCGATGTCAAAGTTCCTACGTGGGCATTTTAGGAGCCGAAGAATTGCAAAAAGGAATGGTCCTCCTCCGCAATATGCATACTAAAGAGCAAGAAGAAGTAAATATAGAAAATTTTGCCGAAAAATTAAAAACGAAAATTAGCCATCTGTACACATTGAAGACTAATGTCTAAGCGATAATTTACTAAATATAGTCCTGGGGAAATCTTTTTAGCTTTGGCGACGAAGGGAGAAGAAAAAATTGGCGGAATCAATGGGGAATCTTAAACGTACTTGTTATTGTGGGCAAGTCAATAACCAACATATTGGCCAAGAAGTTACCCTCATGGGGTGGGTGCATCGCCGCCGCGACCTGGGTGGATTAGTTTTCATCGATTTGCGCGATCGAGAAGGAATCGTCCAAGTGGTCTTTAATCCAGAAATTAACGCGGCCGCACATGAAAAATCAGCCTCTTTGCGCAGTGAATATGTGATTGCGGTGCGCGGTAAGGTAGTACCTCGTCCACTGGGAACCGAAAATCCCCAGCTACCCACGGGAAATTTGGAAGTTCAAGCTGAAGAATTAAGAATCCTTAACGAATCAAACCCTCCCCCCTTTCCTATTGACGAAGACCGGGAAATTGCCGAAAACATCCGGCTCAAATACCGTTATCTCGATTTGCGCCGCCCGAAAATGCAGAAGAACATCATTTTGCGCGACCGAGCAGCTCGGGCTATTCGCCGCTATTTGCAAAGTCATGGCTTCTTAGAAATTGAAACACCTTTCCTCACCAAATCAACCCCGGAAGGTGCTCGGGATTATCTGGTACCCAGCCGGGTAAATCCAGGACAATTTTATGCTTTGCCTCAATCACCCCAACTATTCAAACAAATTTTGATGATTTCCGGGTTCGATCGCTATTTTCAGATTGTCAGGTGTTTTCGGGACGAAGACCTAAGAGCAGATCGCCAGCCAGAATTTACGCAGATTGATATCGAAATGTCCTTTATCGATCGGGAAGATATTTATGCTCTAATGGAAGGGATGATGCAATCTCTCTTTCAAGACACCCTGGGAATTTCTCTCCCAACTCCTTTTCCCCGTTTAACCTATGAGCAATCTATGAGTCTCTACGGGGTGGATAACCCCGACCTCAGGTTCGGTTTAGAATTGCGGGAGGTAACTCCCCTATTTAATTCCACCGAATTTAGCATCTTCGCCGAAAGTTTAAAACGCGGCGGAATAATTAAAGGCCTCAAAGTCCCTAAAAGCCTTTCCCGGAAGGATCTTGACGAATTGAACGAATTTGTAAGGGAAGCAGGGGCCCAGGGGTTAATTTGGCTGCGCGTGGGCGAAGAAGGTTGGCCAGCAGTGAGCGGACCTTTAGCCAAATTTTTAAGAGAAGGAGAAAAAGCCTCCTTAAAAGAAACGTTTCATCCCGAACCTGGGGAAGTTCTGCTCTTTATCTCTGCCTCCACCAAAATCGTCCATGAAGTATTGGCCCGCCTCCGCCTAAAACTAGCCAAACAATTAAACCTGATCCCGGAGAATAAATTTGCCTTTGTTTGGATTACTGATTTTCCCCTGTTGGAATACGATGAAGTGGAAGGAAGATTTACTGCCAAACATCATCCTTTTACCTCCCCTTTGGAAGAAGACCTGCCCCTTCTCCACGAAGCTCCAGAAAAAGTTCGGGCCAAGGCTTATGATTTGGTTCTTAACGGCTCAGAGGTAGGAGGCGGAAGCTTAAGGATCTACCAGCGGGAAATTCAATCTCTTCTCTTTGAAAAGTTAGGAATCAGTAAGGAAGAGGCGCAGAGGAAATTTGGTTTCCTTTTGGAAGCCCTGGAGTATGGAGCTCCGCCTCATGGAGGAATTGCTTTTGGCTTTGATAGGTTAGTAATGATTTTAGCCGGCGCCGATTCGATTAGAGATGTCATTGCTTTTCCCAAAACCCAAAAGGCTACTGACTTAATGACGGAGGCCCCATCCCCAGTAGATAGCCGCCAATTGGCTGAACTATCTATTAGGGTGCTAACTCCTAAATAGTTCTCTGTACCACATACTTGCCAACCCTTTAAAAATTTTATTAAGAAAAAGGATTACTCTCCCAGAGTTCGCCGAGCACGCAGAGAAAGATATAAATAAAATTATTAAAAAATAAATTTTCCTCTGCGTTCTCTGCGGGCTCTGCGAGAAATAAATTTTTGGCTGCGGCCCTGCCGCGCTGTGCTCCTTCTTTCGCGGACCAGTTTTGCTCTTCCGCATTTTTGGTGGGTAGGGCTAATTGCTATTACCCGCGACCTAACTAATGAGGCAATTGGGCAATATGTGAAAAATCTCAATTAGCCCCGCTTGCTTTCGCCTTAGCCACGCCTAAATTTATTAAATCCCGGTTCAAATTCCCCTTCAGAATTTATCGACGGTCAAGGGCCTTTACTGACCGTCTAACAGTTTTAATATTTCTCGCCAGCAGGAAACAGGCGGGAGGGGGAGAGGCGAAATTAAAATCGGCTGGGAATTGACCATTCCTCTCTTGCCCACCTTCTCTCCTCAAAGAACGGCGGGGAAATACTTGTCTAAGACAGATAAACTTAAATAA
>Ga0078972_1000610_pt1 | contig 146702 bp, 131 predicted proteins | sample YelNatPaOPGAMG01_FD_67568 | JGI IMG/M metagenome (GOLD analysis project Ga0078972, IMG submission 67568) | Hot spring thermophilic microbial communities from Obsidian Pool, Yellowstone National Park, USA - OP-RAMG-01 (SPADES assembly) (version 2) | ecosystem: Environmental > Aquatic > Thermal... | reverse complement strand
ATTACAAGACGCTGCGCCGCGTGCAGGTGCTGAAGCGGCTGCTCAAGCAGATGGGCATCGAGGAAGAGCGCTTCCGGCTGGAGTGGATCTCGGCGTCGGAAGGCGACCGGTTGAGAGTGGTGATGAACGACATGGTCGAGAAGCTGAAGAAACTCGGGCCGCTGAACTACAAGGCGCCGGCGGAAACGGAGGCGGCGGAGTGGCCGGCTTCTCACAACGCGCCGCCTCCTCCGGACGCGCCGGCACATAAATCATTTGCGGGGGTGGCTGGCCGATGAAACCGAAAGTGGCGTTCTACTGGTGCGCGTCCTGCGGCGGGTGCGAGGAGGCGGTGGTGGACCTCAGCGAGGCGATCCTCGACGTGGCCGCCGCCGTCGATATCGTGCTGTGGCCGGTCGCGCTGGATTTCAAGAAGGCCGACATCGAAGCGATGCCGGACCGCTCCATCGCGGCGGCGTTCATCAACGGCGCGATCCGCACGACGGAGCAGGAGGAGTGGGCGCGCCTGCTGCGGCGGAAGTCGCAGTTCGTGCTGGCGTTCGGATCGTGCGCGCAGTTGGGCGGCATTCCGGGCCTGGCGAACATGTGGGACCGGAAGTCGATCTTCGAGGCCGTCTACAGCGAAGCGCCGAGCACCGAGAATCCGGAGGGCGTGACGCCGCAGCGGCAGCACAAGCTGAACGGCGAGTCGCTGACGCTGCCGGGATTCTTCGACACGGTACGGAAGCTCGACGACGTGATCGACGTCGATTACTACGTGCCGGGCTGCCCGCCGACTCCGAAGCTGCTCGCGGCGGCGGTCCAGACGCTGCTCGGCGGGGACCTGCCGGCGAAAGGCGCGGTGCTCGCGCCGGATCATGCGCTGTGCGAGGATTGCCCGCGCAAGGACACCAAGCCGGTGAAGCTCGCCCTCGCCGAGTATCACCGCCCGCACGAAGTGATTGTGGATCCGGAGAAGTGTTTGCTGGCGCAGGGCGTGGTTTGCCTCGGCCCGGCGACGCGCTCCGGCTGCGAGGCGCGCTGCATCGAGGGCAACATGCCGTGCACGGGATGCTTCGGCCCGACCAGCCGCGTGCGCGACTTCGGCGCCAAGGCGATCTCCGGGATCGCCTCGCTCGCCGCGTCGAACGACGAGCAGGAGATCGAGCACATTCTCGGGAAAATCGCCGACCCGGTGGGGACGTTCTACCGCTACAGCCTGCCGGCGTCGCTGCTGCCTCGCAAGAGGATATAGGAGCCACACGATGCCGACTGAAACTGTGAAGCGCCGGATCACGATCGATCCGGTGACGCGCCTGGAAGGGCACGGCAAGATCGACATTATTCTCGACGAGAAAGGGCAGGTGGATAAGGCGTACTTCCAGGTGCCGGAACTGCGCGGGTTCGAGAAGTTCGCGCAGGGCCGGCAGGTGGAGGATATGCCGCAGATCACTTCGCGAATCTGCGGCGTCTGCCCGACGGCGCACCACATGGCTTCGACCAAAGCGCTCGACGCGGTGTATCAGGTGACGCCGGCGCCGGCGGGGCGCAAGATCCGCGAGCTCGTCTATTCCACGTTCATGGCCGAGGACCACACGCTGCACTTCTACTTCCTCGGCGGCCCGGACTTCGTGGTCGGCCCGGGCGCGCCCAAGGCGGAGCGGAACGTGCTGGGCGTGATCGGCAAGGTGGGCGTGGAGACGGGCAAGGCCGTGATCTCCATGCGGCGGAAGCTGCGCGAACTGGTGGCGCTGGCGGCCGGCAAGCCCGTGCATCCGGTGTTCGGGCTGCCCGGCGGCGTCGCCAGGCGGCTCACGGAAGAAGACCGTGGAAAATTCCGCGCGGTGGCGGCCGAGGCCGTCGATTTCGCCGGGTTCACGCTCGACATCTTCCACAAGGTGGTGCTCGAGAACTCCGATTACGTGGACCTGATCAAGTCCGACATCTTCACCCACCGCACCCACTACATGGGCATGGTGGACGAGAAGAACCGCGTGAATTTCTACGACGGCATGCTGCGCGTGGTGACGCCGGACGGGGCGGAGCGCGCGAAGTTCGATCCGGCGAAGTATCTGGATTACGTTGGCGAGCACGTGGAGCCCTGGAGCTACATGAAGTTCTGCTATTTGAAGCAGCAAGGCTGGAAGGGATTCACCGAGGGCGCGGACAGTGGGATTTATTCAGTTGCTCCGCTGGCGCGGCTCAACGTGGCCGACGGCATGGCGACGCCGCTTGCGCAAGCGGCGTACGAGGAGTACGTGAAGGTGCTGGGCAAGCCCGTGCACCATACGCTGGCCAATCACTGGGCGCGCGTGATCGAGCTGTTGTACGCGGCCGAGCGGATGAAGGAGCTGGCCGAGGATCCGGAGGTCGCGGATCCGAACGTGCGCACGATTCCGACGGCGACGCCGGCCGAGGGCGTCGGCGTAGTGGAGGCGCCGCGCGGCACGCTGTTCCATCACTACAAGACCGACGACCGGGGCATCGTCGAGAAGGCGAACCTGATCGTCGCCACGCAGAACAACGCCGCGCGCATCAGCATGAGCGTGGAGAAGGCGGCCAAGGGCCTGGTTTCGGCGGCCCGGTGCGACGACGGCGTGCTGAACATGGTGGAGATGGCGTTTCGCGCCTACGACCCCTGCCTGGGCTGCGCGACGCACTCGCTGCCGGGCAGCATGCCGCTGCTGGTGACGGTTCGCGACCGCCGCGGCGAGACGGTCTCGACGCTGCGGCGCGATTCGGACGGCGCGGTCTCCAGAGGGTAAGGATGCCAGCTACCATTCGCCTGCTCGGGCTGGGGAATGAAATCCTCGGCGACGACGCTCTGGGCATTCTGATTGCCCGGCAGGCGGAAGAGTCCTTTCCTCCGGAGGAGGTGGAGGTGGTTTCGAGTTCCGAATCCGGCCTCCACCTCCTCGATCATGTGCTGGACGTGGAGCGGTTGATCGTAGTGGATACGATCCAGACGCGCGGGGCGGAGCCGGGCACGGTGTATGTGGTGAAGGAGGAGGACGTGCCCGTGCCCGCCGGCGCGGATTCGCTGCACCGCATCGGGCTGTTCGACACGCTGGCTCTGGCGCGCGGGCTGGGGCTGCGCACGGCGGAAGATGTGACGGTGATCGCGGTGGAAGCGGCGGACTGCCTGACGGTGGGCGGCGAAATGCACCCGGCGGTGAAGGCGGCCGTGCCGCGGGTGATGGGAGCCATCGGCGAGCTGGTTGCCGCGGCGAACCCCTCCGCCTGAATCCGCCGGCTTTGGCGGCCTACGGCGGGATTCCGCAGACGTTATGCTGTCGATAGAGGTCCCATGGCCTACTCTCTTCTGCGTACCTGCCCAGCGTGCGGAGCGGTAAATCGGATCCCTGCCGAGCATCTGTCCCACACCGGGCGGTGCGGATCGTGCAAGGCGCCGCTCGCCCCGAACGATCGACCGCTGCCCGTGGATCCGGCGGCCTTCGATGAGATCGTGCGGAAGGCGCCGGTGCCGGTGTTCGTTGATTTCTGGGCGGCGTGGTGCGGGCCGTGCCGGATGGCGGCGCCTGAAGTCGAGGCTCTGGCTCGCGAGATGGCCGGGAAGGCGATCGTGTTGAAGGTGGATACCGAGCAGTTTCCCGAGCTGGCCGGGCGGTTTCGGATAGAGGGCATTCCGAACTTCGTCGTGCTGTGGAAGGGGCGGATAGCCATGCAGCGTGCCGGCTACGCGCCGCGGTCCGAAATGCGGCGCTGGCTGGAACAGGCCGCAGCAGCCGTTTGACTTTTGCGTTGAGCCCCGGCCTGTTTGTCCGAAATCCGGACCATCGCGCTCGCTCGCGCGGTGCAAACTTGTCGTCGGATCTCGCCGATGAAGAAACCATTGTTCCGATTAGCGGTTGGCGTCGCCATTGCCGCCTCCGCGGTCATTCCCGTCCGGTTGTTCTCACAGTCGCGCAACGCGAGCGTCCGCGACCCGCTGGTCACCCTGCTGCTTTTTGGCGGGACTCCCCGGATCGACCCCGCAGCCTATTCCCCGGAAGTCCGCGCGGAGCTTCAACGTTATCTGCAGCGCTACAAGGCGTACCGTTCCACCCGGCGCCACCCTGTGATTCCGGGTTTCGATCGCCCTGAGAGGCGCGGCGAGGAGCGGATGATCTACGCCGCATGGACCACATATGAGCGCAATCTTGCCGCCGTCTCCGCCGACCCCAAGGCGCCGGCGCTCGCCAAAGCGTACTTGGATCGGCTGAAACCGTGCTACGAGTGGGAAGGGTTTCACGATTGTCCCGAGCGGGAGGCGCGGTTTGCGGTCGAGTACCAGGAAGCCCATCCCGGCGGACCGTTCAGCGAGTACCTGCCGCTGCTGGCGGCCCATCGATGGCTATGCGCCGCCGAAAGCTACGGATACGAAGGCCAGCCCGAAGGCGCCGCCCGAAGCCGGAAGGAGTACGAACGGATGATCGAGACGGCGCGCCGATCGAAGGACCTGCTGGTTCGTGTGGCTGCCGAAAAGCTGGCGCAACAGAATACTTGTCAGTGAGGCGGGCCCCCAGATCGCGCCGCGCCGCGAAATACGGCGATAATCTCCGGATCAAAAGGCGCCGGTCCTGCGTATGCTCATCAGGACCTTCCGTTATGGGATGGAGAAAAGCTTTCGACCGGGCAGCCGAGCATGCAGGCATTCAGGTTGCGGTCGCGTTCGCGCTGCTTCTGCCGCTGGCCGCAACGATCGGGCAGTACTGGAATTCGGGCTTCTTCGGCCAAACAGTCAGAGTCCTGGTTCTGTTCTGGCCTGGGGTCGAGTGGCAGTGGGCGATTCCGTTGAATGCCGCCCTGATCGTGGCGTTCTTCGGAACCACGTACCTGGCGGGAATCGCGCTGCTGTTCCGGCGCCGCACGCTGGGCAAGGTCGCTCTGGCGGGCGCCGGCGCGCTGATCGTCGCGAACCTGTTGGGAGCCGCCGTCAACCGTTTCACCGGATGGCGAGAATTACAGCAACTCGGCTCCATGGACTTCACCGGGAAGGCAAACCGCGCCATTCTGGCGCAGTGGCACAACCCGATCTGGGAAGAGGTGGTGTTCCGGGGCATTCCGCTCGTCTGTATGGCGCTCGTGATCAGGAAATGGCCGCGCGCCAAAGCGGCGGCGACGTGGTGCTACTTCCTGATTCCCTCGCTCGTCTTCGCCGCTTACCACGTGCCGGGGCACGGCTACTCGCGCGTCGCCGACACGTTCTCCCTGAGTCTGATCTTCGCCTGGCTCGCGCTGCGCTACGGGTTCAGCTCCGTGATGGTGCTGCACTATGTCTATGATGCGGTTTCGGTGCTGAGCTTCGGGAAGCTCGCGAATATCCCCAGGACTGAAGTGCAATGGCTCGCGGACAATTTCACGATTCTGAACTCGAGCTTCTCGCTTTCCATGCTGGCGGCGATCCTGCTGGCTCTCATCCTCTCGCTGCGCTATCGCTGGAGCCGCGCTGAGGCGCTTGCGGCGCAGGAACGCTGACCGGCCGCTCGGGAACGCGTCCGCCATCGCTCATTCCCGCCCCCCGGTGCGAAAATGGAGGTAACTGGGCGAGGGGCGGGCCCGCCTCTCGATTCGCCGAACGCAAACGCGAGGGAGGGGATGTCTCGTGGAGATTGAAAAGCAGCGGGACAAAATGGAGGGCCTGGAGCGCTGGGCGGCGCTCGCGGGCGGCGCGGCCGCGGCTTATTTCGGATTGAGGAGGCGCTCGACGCTGGGCATGGGCCTCGCGCTGGCGGGCGCGCCGTTCGTGCTCCAGGGGATCACGGGCCATCGCAGGCCGCTCGAATACCTGGGATTGTGGCCGCCCGCGGGCAGTCTTCCCTACGGCAGCGGCGTCAAGATCCGCCGCTCGATCACGATTGACCGCACGCGCGAAGACCTCTACCACTTCGTCCGCAATTTCGAAAACCTGGCGCGGTTCATGGCGCACGTGGAATCCGTGAGGACCATCGACGCGCGGCACTCGCATTGGGTGCTGGGCAGCCGGGGCGGAATCGCCTTCGAATGGGACACCGAGATCATCGCGGACGAACCGGAAGAGATTATCGGGTGGCGGTCGGTGACCGGGGAGGTGGCGCACGCCGGTTCCATCCGTTTCGAGCCCGCCATGGGCGGCCGCGGGACCGTCGTGCGCGTGCAGTTGCAATACAACCCGCCGGGCGGGCGCATCGGGGCCGCATTCTTGAAGCTTCTGGGCGACGATCCGGACCGGCAGGCGGGCGAGGACCTCAGGCGGCTCAAGCAACTGATGGAGATCGGCGAGATCCCGACGACCGAAGGCCAGCCCTCGGGCCGGCGCCGCGAGATCCGCGAGCGGGTCTTCGTGGCAGGCGCGCGCGAGGAAGAGGCGCGGCTGCCCGAACCGGTCGAGGAGGCCTCGGTGGAGTCGTTCCCGGCGAGCGATGCGCCGTCGTGGACAACCGGCGAGGAATGGGAGGGCACGCGATGAAAGCCGTCTGCTGGAACGGCGCCAGGGACGTGCGCGTCGAAACCGTCCCGGATCCCGCGCTGCTGAGCCCGACCGACGCCATCGTGAGAACGACGCTGACCGCGATCTGCGGATCGGATCTGCACCTTTACGACGGCTTCATGCCGGAGATGCAGCCGGGCGACATCATCGGGCACGAGTTTATGGGCGAGGTGGTCGAGGTCGGCCGCGACGTGAAGAGGCTGAAGCAGGGCGACCGCGTGGTGGCGCCGTTCACGATCTGCTGCGGCGCGTGCTGGTTCTGCAAGCACGACCTGTGGGCGCTGTGCGACAACTCGAACCCGAACGCGTCGCGGCTGGAAGAGATGTACGGCGCAGCGAGCGGCGGCCTTTACGGCTACTCGCACCTGTACGGCGGCTACGCGGGCGGGCAGGCGCAATACGTGCGAGTGCCGTTCGCCGACGCCGGGCCCATCAAGGTTTCCGACGGCGCCTCGCGGCTGCGCGACGACCAACTGCTGTTTCTCTCCGACATTTTCCCGACCGGCTACATGGCCGCGGAGAACGGGAGCATCGAGCCCGGCGACACCGTGGCCGTATGGGGCTGCGGGCCGGTCGGGCAGTTCACGATGCTGAGCGCGCGGCTGATGGGAGCGGAGCGCATCATCGCAATCGACCGTTTTCCGGAGCGGCTGCGCATGGCGGAGCAGCACCACGGCGCGGTCGCGATCGACTATGAAAAGGCCGGGGACGTGCTCGGCGAAATCAGGGAGCTCACGGGCGGCCGCGGGGCCGACGTCTGCATCGACGCGGTGGGCATGGAGGCGCACGGCTCCAACGCGCTGGCGTTTGTGGACCGGGCGATGCACGCCGCGGGCGTGCCGATCGACCGCTCGACGCCGCTGAGGCAGGCCATACAGGCGTGCCGCAAGGGCGGGCACGTTTCCGTGGCCGGCGTGTACGCGGGCATGCTGGACAGATTTCCGTTCGGCGCCGCTTTCGGCAAGGGGCTGACGATCCGGGCCGGGCAGACGCACGTTCCGAAATACATGAAGCCGCTGCTCGAGAGGATCGCGAACGGCGAGGTGGACCCGTCGTTCGTCATCACGCACCGGTTCAATCTCAACGAGGCGCCGTACGCGTACGAGATCTTCCGCAACAAGGAAGACGAATGCATCAAGGTAGTGCTCGATCCGCAGAACGCGGTCGGGCCGGGGGAGCGACATGTCAGAAAAGCGTAAGGTGGAGAACACCCAAAGGGACAAGGTGGATCGTCCGGAGCCGCACCTGGACCCCGTGGAGGGAGACCTGGAGACGATCGAGGAGGATTTGAAGCAGAAAGAGCAGCAGGAACGCAGCCGGGGCCAGGGCGGGTAACGGATGAGCGAAAAAGGCAAGAACCCGTTCGAACGCAGCAAGGGCGGGCCGAAGCGGACGCAGCGGGAGAAGGCGCTTCGGCCCGACCGGAGGCTCAGCGAGGAAGAGGATCTGCACGAGCAGGTGGAGGAATCGCTTCGCGAAAAGGAAAGGAAACCGAACCGGCCATGAGCATCGTTCGCACGATTGCGGTGAAGGTGGCAAAGCGGGAGGCGATCCGGCAGCTCAGGAAAAGACGGAAAGCGCTGGCGATCGCGGGCGGCATCGGGGCTGGACTGGTGGCGGCGGAGGTCTGCCGCCGCCTCACGCTGGCGGATCTGACGGGCGACGTCGCGTTCATCACCGGCAGCTCGCGCGGGCTCGGCTTCCTGCTGGCGCGGGAGTTCGCCCGGAAGGGCTGCAAGGTGGTGATCTCGGCGCGCGACACCGGCGAGCTGGCGCGGGCGCGGCGGGACCTGGAGCGCGAGGGCTTCGAGGTGCTCGCGGTCATGTGCGACGTGCGCGATCCGGCGGACATCGAGCGCGCCGTCCAGCGTGCCCGCGAGCGTTTCGGGCGCATCGACATCCTGGTGAACAACGCGGGCGTGATTCAGGTGGGTCCGGTGCAGAGCATGACGGCGCAGGATTTCGAGGAAGCCATGGAAGTGATGTTCTGGGGCATGCTGTACCCCACGCTGGCCGTGCTTCCGGAGATGCTCGAGCGGCGCCGGGGACGCATCGTGAACGTCACCTCGATTGGGGGAAAGGTGGCCGTGCCGCATCTGCTGCCGTACGATTGCGCGAAGTTCGCGGCGGTCGGGCTGAGCGAGGGTCTGCACGCGGAATTGCTGCGGGACGGCATCCGCGTGACGACGATCGTGCCGGGGCTGATGCGGACCGGCTCGTTCCTGAACGCATTTTTCAAGGGCCGGCAGGACCGGGAGTACGTGTGGTTCAGTTTGGGAGCGACGCTGCCGGTGATTTCGATGGACGCCGAGCGCGCGGCCCGGCAGATCGTGCGCGCGACGCGAAGGGGCGAGGCCGAGCGCGTATTGTCGCTGCCGGCGAATATGCTGGCGCGGGTGCACGGGGTCATGCCGGGCGTGATTTCGACGCTGCTCGGGATCGTGAACGCGCTGATGCCGCGGCACCCCGGCGGCGAGACCGCGAAGGCGCGCGGCGCGGAACTGCACGAGCAGGCGCAATCGCGAGTGCTGAGCGCGATCACGAGGATGGGGCTGAAGGCGGCGGACCGCTATCACGAAAAGCCCGGCCCGGCAGCCGCCGCGTGAATTTCGGGGACAGGCTACGCAATCCCCAATTTCATGTTGCGCCCGGCGCCATGTGAGTTTGGTGAAAGCGTAGCCTGTCCCCGAATTAGACGTACACGCGTTTCACCCGGGTGCGGATGCCGCACAGGACGTCGTAGGAAATCGTGCCCGCCATGCGCGCCATTTGCTGCGCGTTGATGGATACCGTGCCCTCGCTCCCCAACAGCGTAACCGCGTCGCCCGCCTGGAGCGACGGGCAGTTGGTGATGTCGATCGTGGTCACGTCCATCGAAATCGCTCCGAGGATCGGCACGAGCCTGCCGGCGGCGATCACATGGCCCCGATTCGAGAGGCGGTGTGAGAGGCCGTCCGCATAGCCGACGCCGAGCACCGCGATGCGCATGGGCCGCGAGGCGCAGTAGATCCCGCCATAGCCGATCAGCGAGCCGGCGGGCACATCCTTTGTGGCCAGAATGCGCGCCTTCCACTGAAGCGCGGGGGAAACCTGGAGCACGGGGTGCGGCGCGGCGCCGCGCGCGGGCGAGAGATAGCCGTAGAGCGCGTGCCCGGGGCGCACCATGTTGTGCCAGGCTTCGCGCCGGCCGAACGCGATCGGATTGGTGCTCGCCATATGGACGTACGTCGGGCTCACGCCGAGCGCGCAGAGCGAATCGGACACCTTCGCGAACGCGGCCATCTGGTTCTCGGTCTGGGGCCGCGTATAGTCGGCCGAGGAAGCGAAGTGCGTCATGAGGCCTTCGAACTTCAGGTGCGAGGCGTCCTTGATCGCGCAGGCGATCTCGGCGGCTCCGGACAGCGTGCCGAGCCGGCCCATGCCGGTATCGATCTTCAGGTGGAACGGCAGCGAGGTGTTTCTTGAGCGCGCGAAGGCGTCCAGGTCGCGCAGGTCGCCGAGCGTGTGCAGGACCGGCGTCAGCCGGTACTCGACCAGCGCCGCGCGGCTGTAGGCGAAATAGTCGGCCATCACGAGGATGCGCGCGTCGATGCCGGCTTCGCGCAGCGTGACGCCTTCATCGACGCAGCTCACCGCGAACCACTTCGCCCCTTGGGCCGCCAGCACGCGCGAAACCTCCACGGAGCCGTGCCCGTACGCATCGGCCTTCACCACAGCCGCGACTTCAACGGCCGGTCCGACGGCATTGCGGACGCTGTGAAAATTCGCGGCGATGCGCTCGCGGGAAACTTCGGCCCAGGTCCGGAAGGGAACTACTTGCATATCCCATTATCCGCGTACTCCGGCCAGCTTTCGCAACAGCGATTCGTAATCGCGCGTGACGGCGTCCCAGCTATAGCGCGCCTCTACGCGCCGGGCGGCCCGGCGCTGCCAAACGGCGCGCTCGGCGTCGGTCATCGCGAGCACGGCGCGAATGCTTTCGGCCAGCGTGGCGTGCTCGAACGGCAGGGCGGCGCCGCCGGCCACCTCGTCATTTTCCGGCGTGGCGAGGTACAGCACCAGCGCGCCGCGGCCCATGGCCTCGATCAGCGCGGGATGCGTGCCGCCGACCTCGGTGGCCTGGATATAGGCGAAACAATGCGACAGCAGCTCGTGGTAGCCGCGGCCGTAGACGGCTCCGGGAATGACGATGCGCGGGTCCGAGGTGGCTCGCACTTTGGCGATGTACTCGCGCGAGTACGGGGCGTCTCCGACGAGCGCCAGCTTGAGCGGCGTTTCGACGCGCTCGAATGCTTCGCGCACCAGGAGCGCGTTGTTCTCGGGCTCCATGCGGCTGACATAGAGGAAATACCTGCCCGGCTCGAGGCCGAGCTTGTCCAGCGCCCCGGTGGTCTCGACCTTGCCCGTCTCCGCGCCGTAGGGGATGAAGTGCGTGTGCTTGCGGTAGCGCGTTTCGTAATACTCGGCGATCTTCCGGGCGTCGCTGACGGTGGCGGTAGGGAAGCTGGTGGCGAGGCGTTCGGAGAGGGAATACCAGGCCCGGCCGAGCCGGTTCCATTTGCGGCGATTGCGTTCGAGACCGTCCACGTTGAGCGCGGTGGGCACGCCGGCGATGCGCGGCAGCACCGTGAAGATCGCGTTGGCCGCATTGCAGAAGAGCGCGGCGTCCTGGTGGCGCAGCAGCAGGTCGAGCGTGCTCAGGAACGTGTGCGCCACGGTCTCGAAGTATTTGTGCCGGATGGCGGGCAGATAGCGCAGCCGGACGCCGAGGTAGGTGGGCGAGGCGTGGCGCCGGCGGCAGTAGACGGTGACCTCGTGGCCGCGCTCGACCAGTCTTCGCGACAGCTCTTCGGCGAAGGTCTCGAAGCCGCCGTAGTTGGCCGGGATGCCGCGCGTGCCCAGGATGGAGATTTTCATGCGTGTAAAGAACTTCTCGCCGCCCAGGCGCGGCGCGCGCAGAGGAACGCCTTTCGGGAATTTCCCCGCGTCCTGCGCGTCCGCGCGGCGAAGAATTCAGTCTCTAATACTCGAACTGCTCCGCCTGGGAGCTGCCGGCGGCCTTGTAGCGGGGGCTTGCGGGAACCACGGTCGAGAGCGGCTTCGTCACGGGAGAGTAGCGGAACCAGGTGGCGATGTACTTGTCGTCCACGCGCCGGCGCTGCATGATGAGGCGCCGCTTGGCCAGCACGCGCTTCCAGCTCCTGGCGAGAAACCAGAAGGCCTTCAGGGATGTCTGTTCGCGGATCAGGCAACAGCAAACCACCACGATATCGCGTGCGGTGATGGAAAGCCAGTTGCGCCGGTAGAGATCCGACGTCATGTTCTTGAGCCGCATCAGGAAGCGGTTCTTGACCGAGTGCATGTTGATGACCGCGGGCAGGGCGCGGCGGTTGCCCGGCAGGACGGTGCGCACGTGGTACCCGCGCGCGTGCGGCGTATACAGGCAGCGCCAGCCCATCAACTGGGCGCGCCAGGCGACATCGGCGTCCTCGCGATAAACGAAGAAGTCCGGATCGAAGAACTCGCCCTCGATCGAAACGTCCTCGATCATCTCGCGGCGGTAAAGGGCGGCCGCGGCGGTCGCGCCAAACACGTACTCGACCCGGAGAAAGTGGCCGTTATCCAGTTCCTGGCTGCCGCGGTCCAGGTGCCGCAGCATGGGCGTGAAATACATGCCGGTCGAATCGACTACGGGCTTGCGAGGCAGGGCGAAATCCGCGCTCATGGTGAGCAGCTTGCCGCAGACCGTGCCGACCTTGGAATCCAGGCGCGCCGCCTGCAGCAGCGCCTCGATAAAGTTCGGCGTCAGCAGCATGTCCGGATTCAGGCACAGGATCCAGTCGCCGTGCGAGAGCCGGATGGCCTGGTTCTGGGCCGCGGCAAAGCCGACGTTGGTCGGGTTATAAACTACGTGGCACTTATCCTTGAATTCTTCGAGGATGGCGCGCGTTTCGTCGGTGGAGTGGTTGTCAACGAGGATGATCTCGACGTGCGGATAGCGCTGATCGAGCACCGATTCGAGGCAACGCCTGATGAACCGGGCGCTGTTGTATGTCACCACCGTAACGGAAACGAAATCAGTATGGGCCATGTAATGTCAACTCTTCAAGAACGGCAACCGATCAGCATTGCCCTATCGCTCCGTAAGACGGACGACCAGCCGGATGAGTGATCCTGGCCAGACACGCGCGCAGCGCCAGACGAACCACCCTATCATATACTGCAATAGGTTTCAGGCTTCCGAAACGGAGAACACCCGTTAGCGCACGAAGCGCCGACCCCAGCACCACCGCCCCGCAGACAGCACAAACCGCGGGCCCCTGGTAGTGCTTGGCCGCATACGTTAGAAGATTACCATACCAGTAAGCTTCACGGATTTCCCAACCCAATTGACCGACCGAGTGCCCTCCTTTGTGGCTCGCTCTAACCCGCGGCACATAAAGGATGCGGTAACCGATTTGCTTGATACGGTTACAGAAATCGACATCTTCGAACCACACCGGCCGGAAAGTTTCGTCGAACCCGCCGAGTTTTTGCCAGACCTCGCGTTTGATCAGCAGGAAGGCGCCGGGCGGCTGCTCGACATCCGAGGTCTCGTCCGGGAGGTCCAGGCAGCGGTAAGCCCGATTGACCGGATTGCGCGGCCAGCAGCGATTGATGCCGAGCGCTTCGAACGCCAGGGCGGCCGGCGCCGGCAACCGCCGGATCATAAAGCCCTTCTGCGGCCGGCCGGACTCGTCGAGCAACTTTCCCCCGGCCGCCGCCACATCGGGGTGGGAACAGGCCTCGACCAGGGGCGCCGGGCTGTCCAGAATGCGCACGTCGGGGTTGAGCAGGAGCACGTACGGCGCGGCGAGCGCGCCGATGCCCTGGTTCGCCGCGGCGGCGAAGCCGCGGTTCCAGGGATTCGCGATCAGTCGTACGCCGGCCTCGCGCCGCACACACTCGACGGTCCCGTCGGCGGATGCGTTATCGACCACGACGATTTCGCCGCCGAACGGGCGCAGGGATTCCAGGCACCCGCCGATCTCCCGCTCCGAGTTGTGCGCAACAACCACGACGCCGAGCCGGTTCATGTAAGCGAAGTAAATGCAAAGTAAGCGCGCCAGAACTTATCGAACCCGGTGCGCTTTTGAATCCTGAAAATCTCCGATTCGCTTTCGACGAGTATCTTCGAAAGCCCGTGGCGGAAGCCGCCGGCGCGTTTCACCTCGCGGCGCGCGCGGCGGAATCCGGCGATGCCCTCCAGTTTCCCGCGAAGGAAGGAGAGCCCGCGGCCGTGCCGGAGAGCCACCAGGCCCCACAGCGATTGGGAAACGAACAGCGGCCAGCCATAACGGACAAAATAGCGGGCCGGGTAATGTTTGGCCGCCAGCAGCACCTGGTTGCGCGCGATCAGGCGCACGGTGCGCTTGTCCCACCGCCCCAGCGTGGCGCTGCCGGCGTGCGAGGCAACGGCATCCGGCGCGTACACGCCGTAGTAGCCGTGCATGGCGCAACGCAGTCCGAAATCCACGTCCTCGAGATAGGAGCCGAAGTTTTCGTCCAGCAACCCGACGCGGTGGAACAGATCCGTGCGGAACAGGGTCGCGGTGAACGGCGCGACGCGGATGCGCCGGGGGCGCGACCACAGCGGGCCGTCCGGCCGCCCGCTTCCCGCGCGCCAGGCGCAGGCGCCGCGGCAGACGAGATCGTAAGTGCCCTCGATGCGGTCCGGCTGCGCCGCGCTGCGCAGCTTGCCGGCCGCGAACCACACGCGCGGCAGGCGCATCATTTTCACCAGGCGCTCCAGCCAGTCCTTTTCGACCTCGACGTCGTTGTTCACTATGGCGACCAATTCCGTCCGCGTCTCCTTAATCCCGCGGTTGACGGCTCTCGCGAATCCGAGGTTCCGCTCCAGCGCGATTACGCGCGCGCCCTTCGACGCGGCGGCCTCCGCCGAAGCGTCCCCGGATGCGTTATCGACGACAATGATTTCTTCGATCGAATACGTCTGGGCGCGGAGCCCTTCGAGCAGCCGTTCGAGCAGGTCACGCCGGTTCCAGTTCGGAATCACCACGGTCACTCGCGGCATGACACCAATCGAGCTCGTCACCATCGGATGAAGTATGAATCGCGGGCGGGTTGCTGAATCATGTTAGCATCTTTTGCGAGTGCGTGTAAACCGTTTTTTCGCGAGGAAAAACAGGTTGTAAAATCCATCTCTCCAGGGGTTCAGTTTCACCTCTCCGAGCCGCGATGAATATTGTATGGAGATCTCCTGGAAGCGGATATGTCGCCGTTTCAGCGCCTCGATCTTGATCTCTTCGGAAAAAGCCATGCCGTCGGATTCCAGCTCGAATTCGTTCAGGATGGAGCGGCGGAAGACCCACATGCCGGATTGTGAATCGCGAACCCAGCGGAAATAGAGCAAAGACATCGCGAGGGAGAGGATGAGATTTCCGAACTTGTGCTTGAAGCTCATCGCCTTCGGATCGCGGATGGGAAAGCGCGACGCGTTCAGGAAATCAACGTCGAGATGGAGAAAGGCTTCGAGCAGGTAAGAGAGGGCGTCCACCGGATAGCTGTGGTCGCCGTCGAGCGTGACAATGAACTCGCCCGTGGCGCCGGCGAAGCCGCGCCGGTAACTGCGCCCGTAGCCGCGCACATCCTCGCGGATGACCTTGGCGCCGAACGCGCGCGCGATTTCCGAGGTGCGGTCGGTGGAGCCGTTATCGACCACGATGACTTCGTCGACGAATGCCGGCATGCATTTCAGGACCTGCTCGATCCCCTGCTCTTCGTTCAGGCACGGAATCACGACGGTGATGCTGTGGTGCTTATACATGCGTGTGGGGCAGTCCCCCTGGCCTGCGTGGGACCTCGTGGTCCGGCAATGGTGGGGCGGGCGCTTTCGCCTGCCCATCGGGCCGCCGGCGAGGACGGCTGTCCCGCGGCTTCGTCCAAATTCTCCGCTGCAGCGTCTCTTTTATGATGGTATCTGTCATGAGAGTGCTTGCCGTTCTATTATCCGGTTTTCTGGGCCTGGCGTTTGGCGCGGCCCAGAACGTGCGCCTCGCCAAGGTCGGCTCCGTTTACGTGCTGCCGATGGCCAACGGCTTCGACCAGTACCTGGCGAACCGCATCACGAACGCCGGAGTATTCCAGGTGGTTGCGGATCCGAAACTGGCCGACGCGATTCTGACGGACCAGTTGGGCGAGGCTTTCGAACGGAAGCTGGCTGCGTTTTACCCGCAGGCTGCCGCGGCCGCCAAGGCGGAGAAAACCGAAAAGGCGGAGGAGAACGCGGCGGGTTTCAGCGGACTCAAAGACTCGACGCCGCCGCCGGTTTCCTCTTTCAGCCGCGGCAAAGGGACGCTGTTTCTGGTGGACGGGCGCGGGCGCGCGGTGCTGTGGTCCATCTACGAAAAGCCGAAGAACACCACTCCCGATCAGCTTGACCGCACCGCTGAGCAGATTGTGGCGACGTTGAAGAAAGAGCTCAAGCGGAAGTAGCGGCGGCGCCGCGCGGTGCGGCCGTGCCGGCGCCGCGCTTCGCCCGGAGCGCCTCGATATAGCTCTCCAGCAGCTTGCGCGTGCCGCGCACGCTGTCCCAGTTGTTTTCGATCTCGGTTCGGGCGCGCGCCACCATGGCGGCCGCCGCTTCCGGCCGCTCGAAAAGCCCGCAGATACGGGCGGCGAAGGCTTCGGGCTCATCGGCCAGCGCGCAGAACTCGCCATCCTCGCGGGCCACGCCCTCCGCGCCGATACGCGTCGAAACCACCGGTATGCCCGCGGCGAACGCCTCCAGCAACTTGACGCGCACGCCCGAGCCGCTCAGCACGGGGCACACGAAGACGGCGTAGCGTGAGAGCGGCTCCCGGATATCATCGATGAAACCGCGCAGCTCGATCGCCGGAGAGGCGGGCAGCACGTGGCGCGGCGGCGGTTCGGAGCCGACGATGATGAGCCGCGCGTCCGGATACCGCGCGAGGACGCGCGGGAACACGCGGTCCAGAAACCACCCGAGCGCGGCCTGATTCGGTACGTGCCGGAAGCTGCCCAGGAACAGCATGGTCCGCGGTTCGCGGCCGTCCGGGCGGAACGCGTAGGCAGAGCTGTCGATGCCGGCGCGCAGGCCTTCGCGAATTCGGCCCGCGAGCTGCGGCAGGAACGAGAGCAGGTAATCGCGGTTCTCGCGGCTGCAGACCTGGATTGAATCGATCTGCGGCAGCGTGCGCAGCTCATAGCGCAGCGCGCGCAGGTACTCGAAGGCCGCCTTGCACTTTGTGGCGAAGCGGCGCGGCTCCGAGAGGCCGCGCGCGATCGACTGGAAGTAGATGTCGTGCTCGAAGAGCGCGGTTGCGATATTGCGGTAGGCGCCGGCATATTGCGCGAGCGCGGTGTACTCGATCTGCAGGACGTCGATACGGTGTATGTAGATCTGCCGGTCGATGAGCCAGGCCAGGTCGTCGCTCGCGAACTCGCTCACGGCGTGCGGCGTGATCGATCCGGTCGAGGTTTTGCCCGGCCTGCGGACGAGAAACTCGGCTGATGCGCAAGCGGCGCCGAGCTCGCGGTGCGCCTCGAGTTCGTGGGGGTAGTCGAGCAGCGTGATCAGGTGCAGCTCCGAGAGGCGCGCGAGCTCGCGGACCGCTGAGAGCATAAACACCGCTCCGCCGTGCGCCGGCGGGCACATGGGATACGGCGAGACGAACAGCACGCGCGGTCGTCGGGGCACGCCGGAAGCGGGTTCGAAGCGGTCGCGGAAATAGCCGCCGCGATGCCGGCGGAACGCCTCGGTGTCGGAAACCGCGGCGAGCGAGCGCGCACGCCAGCGCGCGGCCAGCGCCTGCGGCAGTTGCAGGAACGCGCGCCAGATACCGCGCGCGTCGGTCCTTGAAGGCGAGTCCCCGAAGGCGGCGCTTACGGCTGCGTTGCCCTGCGTGAACAGGAAGTGCGAGGCCAGCCGGCGCCATTCGTGGATGTTCTTCCAGCAGAAGAGCAGGTAATTCTTCTTGTAAACAGCCTGAATTTCCGTGTCGCGGAAGTGCTTCCCGATCGTGCCGCGGTGCTCGTGGTGCACCACGCTCCGCGGCTGGTAGAGCACCTGCCAGCCGCGCTTCCAGGCGAGGAAGCCCAGGTCGGTGTCTTCGAGGTAGAACGGCTTCAGCAGCGGATCGAACCCGCCGAGTTCCAGGAATTTCCGGCGGTCGAAAGCGCAGGAGCCCCCGCCGCCATAAAAACAAGGATAGAGATCCGTAACCCCGGGATCGATGCGGTGACTGACGCGGAGCGCGCCGTCGCGCCACCAGGCCTCGGTGAGGCCGGTTTCTTCGCGGCGCCGCGCCGGGTCGCTGAAGAAGATCTGGCAGGCCACCGCGAAGACGCGCTCGTCGCGGAAGCCGTCGAGCAGCGGCTGGAGGAAGTCCGGCTCGACGCGCATGTCGCTGTTGAGCAGGACGACGATGTCGTTCTTGGCGGCGCGGACGCCGGTGTTTGAACCGCCGCCGAAGCCGAGGTTGCGATCGAGCGCGAGCAGGCGCACCTGCGGGAATCGTTCGCGGACAAAGGCGGCGCTGCCGTCGCTCGACCCGTTATCGACGACAATGATTTCGTTATCGGGATTGCCGGCGAGCGCCTCTTGAACGGAGGGCAGGTATTTCTCGAGCAGGTCGCGGCCGTTCCAGTTGGGGATGACGACACTGGCCGCGCGGCGGGACGGGGCGGTGTCGACCGGAGCGCGACGGCGGCCGAACAGGGCCCAGAACGCATCGGCAAGGGCCATCGCGACGGCCGAAATCGCGATCAGCAAGGGCGAGACGATGAGCAGCGGCAGCGCGCAAAGGAATCGTTTCAGGCTCTGCATATCAACCGCGAGGCAGCTTTACGATACCGAGCGCCCGGCCCGCTTTGACCCAGAGCGAACTCTTCACCAGGTCGAGCTTCGCCTGCAGTTCCGTAGCGCGGGCGTCGAGCTCTTTCGCCCAATTCGTGCGTTCGACAACCGTGTTTTCGGCTTTATCGAGAAGGGTGACGCAGCGAGCGAGTTCGGCGCCCGCGCGATCCAGTTCCTGTTGCAGATTCTGCGCCCACTCGGTACGCCTGCGCTCCTCTTCCTGAAGTTCGACAATGCGGGCCTGAGCGGCGCGGAGCTTCTCGTCGAGTTCCCCGGCCCAGCGGTTGCTGTTGTCGAGCTGCTCTTTCTGCAGACGGAACATTTCGACAAGATTTTGTTTTTCCTGGCGAAGCGCCGCCAGGTCGGTTTCGAGCATCTCGATGTGGCGCTCGCGCTCGCGCAGCACGTTGGCGGCCGGCGGCAGATAGACGAATCCCGGCACGGGCTCCAGCGGCGCCCGGCTGCACACGGCGACGAAGAAACTGGCGTCCCGGGCGGCGGCTTCCGACGGCGCCGCCTGGAACCCGGGCGCCGCGGGCGGACGCCCCACGGGTTGAAAGCCGATGCCGGCGACGTGGTTCTGGACGAACATCGAGACATGCGGGAACACGCGCCTGAGCTCACCCTCGAACTCCTCGAATTCGAATTCGTGAAAGTGGAAAGGGTTCGGCCCGGTGATGCCGCGCGATTCGGTGTAGAGGGCGAGGTTGGGCGTGGAAACGACGAAGCGGCCCGCGGGTGCGAGCAGGCGCCGGATTTCGGCCAGGAACGCGCGCCAGTCCGGGAGGTGTTCGATGGTTTCAAACGAGACGGCGAGATCGATGGAGGCGCCGGCCAGCGGCAGCGCGGAGGCGGAGGCTTGCACGAATGCCAGATTGCTGCGGATGTAGTGCGCGCGAGCCCAGTCGATGGCGTCCTGGGCGACATCGATGCCGACAACGATGCGCGCGGATTCGGCCAGCGCAGCCGAGCCGTAGCCGGTTCCGCAGGCTATGTCGGCCACGCGCAGGCCCGTCCCGAGACGCGCTGCGAACTGATATCGGGCGACATGCTCGTTCCAGAGGTCGATATCGACCTCGCCCGGGATGACGCGCTCCCCGGTGAACTCAGCCAAGGCTCAACTCCCTCTCTGCGGCTTCGAGTAGCCTGGCATTCACTTCCACGCGGCACGGCAGCCGCACGTAGCCGTAGATCTGCTTATCGCCGGGCGCCATCTGAAGCGTGATCGCGTTGTCGATCCAGTCGCACATCTTATAGCTGTTGAGGGTGCCATCCGCGATCGCCGGCGAGAAAGAAAAGTATGACGGATAGAGTTCCGGCAGTTGAACATGGAAATCGACCGTCGTAATGTCGCCCGGCATCATCGGGGCGAGGTCGGTCTCTTCAAGCGCCGTGTTCGTGGCGGCAAAGTCTATGCCGAGGTGGTTGCGGAAGACAAAACCGACGATGGGCCTGGGAATTTCCTCCTTCGCGCGGACGCTGATGCGGACGACGATGTGCGACAGCGGCGAGAGGAGCTGGAGGGGACGGCCGCGGAGATCGAGAATGGCGATGCCGAGGACCTCGGCGCGGGTGTCGCCGAAACGGTGGTCGATGTTCGGGATCCGATCGGCGATCTCGGGCGCGATCGAGCGGGTGGTCGGGCGTGGCGCCGTGCGCTTTTCGTGAGTGATGTAGGCCGAGTCCTTTTCCGTCATCGCAGCGAGGTACTTGGCCACCACGAGATCGGTCTCGCCGAGCTCTTTCGCGCGGCCTTCCTCCAGCCACAGGGTACGGTCGCCGACGGCCTTGACATCGCCGATGGCATGGGACACAAACAGGATCGTGATTCCCTGCGCACGGAGTTCATGTACCTTGCGCATGCAGCGCTGGCGAAAGTAGATGTCGCCGACCGCGAGGGCCTCGTCCACGAGCAGGATTTCCGGATCCACGTGTATGGCGACCGCGAACGCCAGGCGAACGGCCATGCCGCTCGAGTATGTTTTCACGGGGCGATTAATGAAGTCGCCGATCTCAGCGAACTGCTCGATGGACTTGTACTTGGCGTCGATCTCCCTGGAGGAGAGGCCGAGGATGGCGGCGTTTAAGTACACGTTGTCCCGGCCTGTGAATTCGGGGTTGAAACCGGAGCCGAGTTCGAGCAGAGCCGATACCCGGCCGCGCACGGAAACGGATCCCGACGAGGGTTGGAGAATGCCCGCCACGAGCTGCAGGAGGGTGCTCTTCCCGGAGCCGTTCTCTCCGATGATACAGAAAGTCTCCCCGCGCGGGATCTCGAAGGTGATGTCGCGCAGGGCCCAGAAATCGCGGTGAAAGCGGAGGCGGTTGAAGGCTGCGAGCTCTTTCAGGCGATCGCCCGGTGAATCGTAGATCGCGTAGCTCTTCGAAACCCCTTGAAAATCAATTGCGTTCACTCTTTTCTCGGCTCGGGATGGCTGTCGAATACTATGAAAAATCTAGCGGACTGGGGGCGAGGGTGTCAAATCAAGGAGCGGAAAAGTAAGGGGCGGCCGCCAGATCCCTGCTGGCGCGATTGGCAGTGCTCGGATCGCTCGGCGATCCCTCACCGATCGCGACTCTGGCTGACCCCGGCCTTCGTTCGCGGTGCAATGTACCGCGGCGCGCCGGATCGTTCGGGCTCCGGCAAGCGTCTCAGGCCTTCAACCAGTCAGCTAGGAAGCTGGTAGCCGCCCATCGTGTGGACGTCTATATGGACTTCCTCCTAATCCGAGTCCGACCCCCGCGAACTCCGGGGGCCGCGTATTGGCTCTCCTCACTGGAGGCCAGAAGCCGGTGGAACTGGTCTCTTTTTCCGGCTACACCTACACTATGCGCCTACCGCCACTTTCTGTCAATAGGGCTGATTAACAGACGTTAATGTATAAGGGTACGAGGCTCACCTCTGAAAATGCGGTCCGATCGTTTGACAATCCCGTATGGAATGAATACGCTGGGAGATAGTCCAGACGATAGGCCGGTGTAGCTCAGTCGGTTAGAGCGTGGGTCTCATAATCCCAAGGTCGCTGGTTCGAATCCAGCCGCCGGCACCATTCAGTTCTTCGAGCCTACGGCTTCTTCGCTTCGGACGATGACCGAGTAGATGCGGTCCAGATCGTCTGCCGAGTAGAAGTCGATCTCCAGCTTTCCCTTCTGCTCCGGTTTTCCCACAATACGGACGCGGGTGCCGAGAACTCTTTCGAGCTCCTCGATCGCGGCTTTCACGTTTGGGTCAAGCGGGTCTTCGGCGGGCTTCGGTTCGCGCGTTGTCGTCATGCGCTGGACCATGCGCTCGACCTGGCGTACCGAGAGGCCCTGCGAGGTGGCCTTTTCCGCAACTTGCCGCTGCAATTCTTCGGTGGGAAGGCCGAGGATGGCGCGGGCGTGGCCCATAGAGAGGCGGTGTTCGGCAATGAGTTGCTGGAGGTCGGGGGGAAGCTTGAGCAGGCGGAGCGTGTTTGTGACGGTGGTACGGTCTTTTCCGGTGCGCTGGGCGATCTGATCGTGGCTGAGGCTGAGCTCGCGGGCCATTCGCTCGAAGGCGCGTGCGACCTCGATGGGGTTGAGGTCTTCACGCTGGATGTTCTCCACGAGCGTGATTTCAAGAAGGTGTTCGTCGGAGACGTTCTGGACGACGGCGGGCACCTGTTCGAGGCCGGCGAGTTTCGATGCGCGCCAGCGGCGCTCGCCGGCGACGAGTTGGTAGCGCTCACCATGAGGGCGAACGACCAGGGGCTGGATGATGCCGTTGGCGCGGATGGAATCGGCGAGTTCCTGGAGGCGCTCGGCATTGAAAATGATGCGTGGCTGCAGGGGATTGGGGTCGATGAGAGCTATCGGAAGCGTTGAGACGGTGTCCGTAGGCGCAGGACTCTGGGGCGCCTGGGTGGGGACGGGAGGCGTGGACGGATCGGATTTGGCCGCGGTGCGACTGGCAAGCAGGGCGTTGAGGCCTCTACCGAGCGCTTTGCGCGGGTGCTCGATGTTTTTGGTCATTCGCAAGAATCTCCTTCGCTAGCTTGATGTAGCATTCCGCGCCGCGGGAACGGACGTCATAGAGCAGGATGGGCTTTCCGTAGCTCGGGGCTTCCGCGAGGCGAACGCTGCGGGGGATGATGGTGCGGAAAACGTCATCACCGAAGAACTCGCGGAGATCCGCGGCTACCTGACGGGTGAGATTTGTGCGGTCGTCGAACATGGTCAGGAGGACGCCCTCTATGGCGAGCGGGTGTCCGAACGCGTCGTGTACGCGATCGATGGTGTCCATGAGCTCCGAGACGCCTTCGAGGGCGAAGAACTCGCACTGAATCGGGATGAGGACCGAGTCTGCGGCGAGGAGGGCGTTCAGAGTCAGGAGGTCGAGTGCCGGCGGGCAGTCGATGAGCGTGAAGTGGTAGGAGTCACGGATGGTCTTGATCTTCTCGCGAAGTTTGAACTCGCGGTCATCGAGATCGACCATTTCGATATTGGCGCCGACGAGGTTCTTGTCGGAGGGCACGATGTCGAGGCCTTCGAAGCTGGTAGGGACGATGGTATCCGTGAGTTCGCGCTCGCCGAGGAGCGCATCGTAGAGAGTCGGCTTGTCGGGGTCTTTTGTGACGCCGAGGCCGGTGGTTGAGTTGCCTTGGGGATCTGCATCGATAACTAGGACGCGGAGGTCATTAGCGGCCAGGGATGCCCCAAGATTGATGGCGGTCGTGGTCTTGCCGACGCCGCCCTTCTGGTTGGCGATAGCGATTATTCTTCCCAAGATCGGCAGCTCCTGCTGCGAATTCAACATGCTATCACGAAGCGGGGGATTCGGAAATGTTTCGCGTGGAACGGGCGCAGATTACTGTTTTGCGGGGCTCCGGCTGCTTCGGTGGTTCCAGGTGCTATCACGAAGCGGGGGATTCGGAAATGTATCGCGTGGAACGGGCGCGAATTACTGTTTTGCGTGGCTCCGGATGCCTCGGTGGTTCTACATGCTATCACGAAGCGGGGGATTCGGAAATGTATCGCGTGGAACGGGCGCAGATTACTGTTTTGCGTGGCTTCGGATGCTTCGGTGGTTCGACGTGCTATCACGAGGCGGGGGATTCGGAAATGTTTCACGTGGAACGGGCGCGAATTACTGTTGTGTGTGGCTTCGGCTGCTTCGGTGGTTCCACATGCTATCAGGAAGCGGGGGATTCGGAAATGTTTCACGTGGAACGGGCGCGGATTACTGTTCTGTGTGGCTTCGGATGCCTCGGTGGTTCCACGTGCAATCACGAAGCGGCGAATTCGGGAATGTTCCACGTGGAACGGGCGCGAATTACTGTTTTGCGGGGCTCTGGCTGCTTCAGTGGTTCCACGTGGAACAGATGTGAAACACCGTTCTAAGTGAAACTCGTGCATACTGCCCGTTAGTAGTGGAGCGGCCCCTATCTGCCTGTCTGGTGGCCAATGATCAAAACCCGCCGCTTGCCGGGAAGCTCGATTGGATCTTCCCACTCAAAAATGCTCGCTTTACGCCGTAACTGGCTGGCATCCTCGGCTCCCAAGAGAAGGCCCACATGGGCTGCCCGGACTTTAAGAACATCACTCCACCTCACGGCGCGCGAAACAATCCAATCGAATTGTTCGCCGATCTCCTCAGCGCGCCGGGCGGCAACACGCACGTTCGGATACTCCCGAGTGGCCTCACGCAGGAAAACGGCCTTGCGGTGATGCGACTCCGCAAGAGTCAATGAGCAATCCGGCCGCAACACCGCGATAGGTATGCCAGGGAAACCGGCCCCGGAACCAACATCCAGTACCGAAACAGGCTCAGGAGGCAATTGCGCGCCGAGTAACAACGACTCGCAGTAATGCCGGGCCACGACCTCAGCCAGATCACGGATCGAAGTCAGGTTCAGGACCCGGTTCCAACGGGAGAGTAGTTCGTAATGGGCCCAGAGAAGCGAAATCTGGTGTTCGCTGAGCCCAGGGAAGCACTCAGTCAGCAACCGGGCGAACTGTTCGCGCTCATTCGTCAGTTCGGGAAGTTTTGCCAACAGTCAAATATACATCGAGCACGGCGATCGCAGCCGGTGTGACCCCGGGAATCCTCGCCGCCTGCCCCAACGTGACCGGCCGGACGCGCTCGAGTTTCTCCCAGACCTCACGCGAAAGCCCGGGGAGGCCGGCAAAGCGGAACCCTCGCGGAATCGAGCGCCCGTCAGCGGACCGCAACCGCTCGACGAGTCGCTCCTGCTGGACCATATACCCCGCATAGCGAGCCTCAGTCTCGATAGTGCTGAGCACACCACGCCCAGGCTCCTGGCCGAGGCACGACGCAGCCCAACCTGCCAGCATGGAAGCAGATGACTCCGGACGCCGCAACCACTCCATCAATGTCGGCCGATCATCCGGGGCAAGCCCGGGAATTTGCGCCGGATCGCAACGCGTTTGCGTCAGCAATTCGATCAACCGTGCCTTATGCGCCTGCTTCTGCTCAAATAGCTGCCATCGCTGGTCGGTCACAAGCCCCACACGCCGGCCCAGCGGCGTCAGGCGCTCGTCGGCATTATCGATCCGCAGGTGCAGCCGAAATTCGGCCCGCGAAGTAAACATGCGATAGGGCTCGTCGGCGCCCTTCGTGACGAGGTCATCGATCATGATGCCGGTGTACCCTTCAGCCCGTCCGATCACAACCGGCGGAACGCCACGGACCCGGCAAGCCGCATTGATGGCGGCCATTAAACCTTGAGCGCCGGCTTCCTCATAGCCGGAAGTGCCGTTGATCTGGCCCGCCAGGAACAGACCGGCGATCGATTTCACCTCGAGCGTATGCGACAGCTCGCGCGCGTCGATCGCATCATATTCGATCGCGTAGCCCGGCCGCAGCACCTCGGCTTTTTCGAGCCCCGGAATCGACGCAATCATCGCCAGTTGTACGTCAATCGGCATGCTCGTGGACATGCCGTTCACGTAAATCTCGTACGTATCGAGGCCCTCGGGCTCCAAAAACAACTGGTGCCGCGGCTTGTCCGGGAATTTGACGATCTTATCCTCGATCGATGGGCAATACCTGGGGCCGATCCCCTCGATTTGCCCGCTATATAGTGGGGACCTGGGAATTGCCTCCCGCAGAATGCGCCGCGTTTCCTCGGTTGTGTAAGCGATGTAGCACAGAATCTGCGGCCGCTCGATCTTCCCCGTGAGGAACGAAAAAGGCGTTGGCTCGGGATCTCCGGGCTGCGGCTCGAAGGCCGACCAGTCGATCGTGCGACCGTCCAGCCGGGGCGGGGTGCCCGTCTTCAAGCGCTTCCAACGCAAACCGAGCGTGCGCAGTTGATCGCCCAAGAGATTCGACGGCGCCTCGCCGCTGCGGCCGCAGGGGTAGGTCATCTCGCCGACATGCGCAAGGCCGTTCAGAAAGGTGCCGGTCGTGACGATTACCGCATCGGAAGCAAGCACCCGCCCATCGCAAAGCCGGACGCCGCGAATGCTCCGCTGGGATCCACCCTCGATAACCAGCCCGGCAACCTCCGCCTGGAGGATGCGCAAGTTTGGCTCGCGCTCGAGCACCTCGCGCATGTGCACGCGGTACCGCTTTTTATCGCACTGCGCGCGCGGAGACCACACCGCCGGGCCGCGGCTCGTATTCAGCAGGCGGAACTGAATCCCGACGGCGTCCGTCACCTCGCCCATCACGCCGCCGAGTGCGTCGATCTCCCGCACAAGATGGCCCTTTGCGATGCCCCCGACCGCCGGGTTGCAGGACATCTGCGCAATCAGGTCGAGGTTCATCGTCACCAGCGCGGTTTTTAGACCCATACGGGCGCAGGCACGACCCGCCTCGCAGCCGGCGTGCCCGGCGCCGATCACAATGACGTCATACCGAGATTGGCGACCCGATCCTTGCATCACAGCCCGGTTTTCCTTTTATTCTAGGGAAGGGAGCGGCACGGCACAAAATCACATTGTAGTATAAGCAACCTAAATATGGAGATTCAGATTTGAAAATACTGGTTATCGGCGGCGGCGGTAGGGAGCATGCGCTGGCCTGGCGTCTGGCGCGCTGCGCATCGGTCGAGGCGGTCTACGCAGCGCCGGGCAACCCGGGCATCGAGGGTGTGGGCAAGTGTGTAGCGGCGGGCGGCGGCAAACCGGACGAACTGCTGCGCCTCGCCGAATCGCTCGAGGCCGATCTTACGGTGGTGGGCCCCGAAGCCCCGCTGGTCGCCGGTGTTGCCGATGTGTTCCGCAAGGCTGGGCGCGCCATCATCGGACCGTCGGCGGCCGCGGCCCAGCTCGAGGGCAGCAAGATTTTCGCGAAGCGGTTCCTCAGCCGAACGGGCATCCCGACCGCCCGTTTCGTGTCGGTTGACGAGGAAGCCGGAGCGTTCGCCGCGCTCGACCGGTTCGGTCTGCCCGTGGTCCTGAAGGCGGATGGGCTCGCGGCGGGCAAAGGTGTGATCGTCGCTCAGGACCGTGCCGAGGCCGAGTCGGCGATACGTGGCCTGCTCTCCGGCCGGCTTGTGGGTGCGGCAGGCAGCCGGATCGTGATCGAAGAGTTCCTCCAGGGCGAAGAGGTGAGCTTCATCGTTCTGAGCGATGGCCGCAACATCCTCCCGCTTGAGCCGACGCAGGACCACAAGGCGGTGGGCGACGGCGACACGGGCCCGAACACGGGTGGAATGGGCGCTTACTGCGACTCGCGAATCCTCACCGCAGAGGAGCGCCGGGCGGTGCTCGACCGCATCATCGCGCCGGCAATCGAGGGAATGCGGGCCGAAGGGCATCCGTTCACCGGATTCCTCTATGCCGGATTGATGATGACCGCGGAGGGTCCGAAGGTGCTGGAGTTCAACGTGCGGCTGGGCGACCCCGAGTGCCAGCCGTTAATGCACCGCATGGACAGCGACTTCGCGGAGGTGCTGATGGCGGCCGCGCGCGGCGATCTTGCGGGCGCGCGCCTGGCCTGGCGCGAGGAGCCGTCCGTGTGTATCGTCATGGCTGCTGCCGGCTATCCGGGAAAGGTCCGCGGCGGCGATCGGATCGTAGGGATCGACGATGCGGAAGCGATGGGAGCCACGGTGTTCCAGGCCGGCACGCGGCTCGCACCCGAAGGTTTGGTCACCGCGGGAGGCCGCGTGCTGGGTGTGACGCACTCCGGCCCGGACCTGGCCTCCGCCATCGAGCGCGCCTATGCCGCGGCGAGCCGAATCCGCTTCGATGGCATGCACTACCGAAAGGACATCGGGCGGAAAGGCTTGAAGCGCTGGGAGGTGGCGAGGCGATAAAATGAAGGTCGCGCGTGTTTGGGGACGTAGCTCAGATGGATAGAGCGGCCGCCTCCTAAGCGGCAGGTCGGCAGTTCGAATCTGCCCGTCCCTACCAGCTCTCAAGCCCCGTGCACATCCGCGCAGACGGGCTTCGACCCCACGGGAATCATGGTGAACAGCGGCGCGGCCTTGGCGCGCGATGCCGCGACCGCCGCGATCCGGATGACGGCCATATCGCCCGAGCGCTGGTTCAGCACGAGGGCGTACTGCCGGTCGGGGGTAATCTTGATAAAGCCGGGCGCCTGCCCGACCGCGCCCACGGCGAGCACGCGGTGCGTGTCGATGTCGAGAATCGTCACCTCGCCCGAAATCCAGTTCGCCACGAACAGGAACGCGCCGTCGGGGCTCTGCGCCTCGGCCATTGCGCCCGGAGTGCGGCCCGCGAGGACGGTCTCGGCCACCTCGGCAGTGTAAGGATAGACTATGGCGACGGCGTCCCGGCCTTCCCCGGTCACGAAAAGTTGGCCGCCTCCCCCGCCGGTACAGAAATTATCAGGACGAACCGCGAGCGGCAGGTGCGCAACGATGCGGCCGTCGGGCACTCCGAGTATCGAAACGAGCCGCTCCTCGGCGTTCCCCAGCAGCAGTTGCCTGCCGTCGGACCGGAATGCGATGCGCGAAAGCTGCTTGCCGAACTGAAAAACGCGAATTTTGCGGTGCGCCAGATCGACGATCCCGGCCGTGCCGGCCGAGCCGAAACTGACGGCCGCGAGGTCGCCTGCGGGTGACAGATCCCAGTCTGCGGCGTCGTCCGGCAGCGGGATCGAGGCGCCTGCCTGGAACTGCTCGAGCGGCACGCGCACGAGTTTGCGCGGCTCGCGGCACACGACCCAGAGCGACTCATGATCCGGCGCGAGCCGCAGTGAGATCGCGGTCTTTGCGACCTGCACTTTCCGCCGCACCGAGAGCGTGCCGGTGGCGATCTCGTGGATCGTTCCGGTCGAAGGCGTGAGTGCGTAGACGGCCGGGTGGGCAGGATTCGCGACCACCTGGGTGGGGCCGGCATCCAGCCGGATCAGCCGCGCCACCGCGAACGCCATCAGGTCAACCACGGCGACAGCATTGCCCTCCTCGTTCGCGACGAAAGCGTAGCCGTCGAACCCCGAGCCCTTTTTCCGCCCGCATCCAGCCAGCGCGGCGGCCGTTAAGGCCAGGAAAATACGTCTGCTAACCAAGTTTCCATTCTAGCCTAGGGTATATTGAGGTATTGAAACTCCGCCTCATCACAGCCATGCTGGCTTATGCAATGCTCGCTCTCATGGCGGGTCTCACGCTCCACGGATTGTTCCGTGCCGCCGTGTGGGTCTTCCTTGGCGGGCTGGCGGCGAAAACCTGGATCTCGGTAGCCAGGGATCGACAGGAATAGCGGAGGGGAGCCCGTTGCGGGCCGCCGGGAGTGGCCGGAGGGCCGATTCCAGTCTGGAATACTTCCATGCTGGCCTGTGCAATGCTCGCTCTCATGGCGGGTCTCACGCTCCACGGATTGTTCCGTGCTGCCGTGTGGGTCTTTCCTGGCGGGCTGGCGGCGAGGAATAGCGGAGGGGAGCCGGTTGCGGGCCGCCGGGCGTGGCCGGAGGGCCGATTCCAGTCTGGAACACTTGTTTCAAAGTGAACAGCGCGGGTGAGGGCGCGTGTTTCAAGATGGAACTCGGGCGCGGCGGCCTACCCGCAATTCCCTTAGGGTGTTTCACCGAGATCTCCTATAAGTAGAACACCTTACCCAGCTTGCCCCCACTTATCTCCGACCTTGGTCTCGCGTTTGCGTTTATTCCAGCGCCGGTCAATGAAAGCAGTCAAGAGCAGACCGGCAAGGAAGATACTCGATGCAGACCCAATTGAAATCGGCGCAGAGAACCAGCCAGGCACAACGAGAAGAGCGCGACCGCGTGATCCTGGAGCACCTGCCGCTCGTAAAGGCGATTGCAATCCGTGTGCACGAGAGCCTGCCGGTGCACGTGGATCTCGACGACCTGGTGCATGCAGGGATCCTGGGTCTGTTCGACGCGGTGAGGAAGTACGAACCGAATAAGAAAGTTGCGTTTTCCGCTTACGCCAAGCACCGCATCAAAGGCGCGATCCTCGACAGCCTGCGCCAGCTCGACTGGGCGTCGCGGGACCTGCGCCGCCGGCAGAAGCAGATCGAAGTTGCGACGCGGGAACTGCTCGCGACGCTGCAGCGCAACCCAACCGAGGCCGAGCTTGCGGACAAGATGGGCGTGGACCTGGACCGCTGGCGGCAGATCATGACGGAGATGCACTGCGTGGGGCTGGTCTCTTACTCGACGCGGCGCCCGGAGGAAGACCTGCCGGATCCGGAGTTTCCCGCCAGACCGGAAACGCAGCCGGACAGGATCTGCGCGCACGGCCAGATGCACGAAGCGCTCTGCCGCGCGATGAAGAAGCTGCCGGAACGGTACCGCAAAGTGGTCACGCTGTATTACGAGAAAGATTTGACGATGCGCGAGATCGGCGGCGTGCTGGGAATCAACGAGAGCCGGGTTTCGCAGATCCACAAGCTGGCGCTCGAGAAGATGGCCGGAGCGCTTGAGTCGTGCGGGATCACTTCGGCGGCGATGTTTTGATCCGGCGCAAAACGCGCCTATTTTACTTCGATGGTATACGGCATCAAACGAAAGAAACTCCCCCGGGCCCATCCGCCCGTGGCGTACCGGCGCAGGAACTCGAGCGCAGGGACGTCGCCGAGGGCGTCGTTGGAGCGATTGAAAATGAGGTCGAAGATGCTTCGTTTCGGCGGGTAACTTACAAGCCGCACTTTGTCGCTGGGGCTCAGGCCGGCTTTTTGTTTGAGAAAAGCCACGGCGTTGTCAATGCCGCCGAGCTCATCGACGAGGCCGTTCGCCTTGGCCTGGGAGCCGAGCCAGACGCGGCCCTGCGCGAGCTGCTGGATCTGGTCGAATGGGCGTCTGCGGGCGTCGGCGACGACCTTAACGAAAGCCTGATAGTCCTGATCGATGCCGTATTGCAGCTTGGCGCGCTCGGCATCGGACAGCGGCGTGTAATCGGAGGTCATGTCCGCGAACCGGCCGCGGGTGAGGATATCCTTCGTAATCCCGAGCTTGTTATAAAGACCGCGAAGGTCGGCTTTTCCGAAGAATACACCGATGGAGCCGGTGTAAGTGCCGGGATATGCGAAGATACGGTTTCCGGTCATCGCGATGTAATAACCGCCGGAGGCCGCATCGTCCGACATGGAAATTACGAGCGGCTTTTTGTGGCTGAGTAAGACGGCTTCGCGCCAGATTTCGCCGGAGGCCACGCTGTCGCCTCCCGGCGAGTCGATGCGCAGGATGACGCCTTTAATCGCGCGGTCGCTGCCTACACGCTCGAAGATATGGCGCATGCCGTCGGGCGTGATCCCGTCAATGGGCGAGCCGGTTTGCAGAATGTCGCCTTCGGCCGCGATGAATGCGACACGGCTGCCGGTTTCGACCCCGACCGACTGCGGCGGAATACGCAGGTAGTCGTCTTCGGAGACCTTCCGGATGCCGCCCAGCTTGAGTTGACGATCGAGGTCGCCGAATACCTGGTCTTCGTAGCGCAAATCATCGATCAGGCCCGCATCTTTCGCCTGCTGCGCCAGAAAGGGACCGTTGTCGATGATCGTGCGCACCTGGTCGGGAGTCTTCTTGCGCGCCGTCGCGATCGTCTGAAGGAGCTGGCCGTACATATCGTCGAGGATGGAGTTCATTACCTCGGCCGTGGCCGGGCTCATCGAGGTGCGGGTGAACATATCGCCGAAGTCTTTGTACTTGCCCGCGTGCTCGATCTCGGCCTTGATGCCGAGCTTGTCGAGCGTGTTTTTCAGGTACATGAGCTCGATGCGAAGGCCGGTGAGATTGAGATAGTCCTCCGGAGACATGAAGATCCTGTCGGCGGCGGTCGCGACGTAATATTCGTGGAGCCCGGGCTGGCTCAGGAAGGCATAGACGGGCTTGCCGGATTTTCGGAACTCGATGATGTCGTTGCGGATCTCCTGCATCTTGGCCCATCCGGCGGTGAGATCGGACGGCTCCAGGACGATGGCCCGAATGCGCGAATCGGCGGCGGCCTTCTTGAGCAGTTCCCAGGTGTCGCGGACGGTGGGCGCCGAGGTCTGTTCGAAATACGGCAGCGGAATCTCCAGGCCGGGCTTCTCGGGAACGGAGCCCCGGATGGGCACCACGAGGATCGAAGAAGACGGAATGGAAGGCGGAGCGGCGCCGGCGCGAACGATCACAATGAAGGCAATCGCCGCGCCCAGGGCGGCGAGAAGGAAGCCGATCAGGAGTCCCAGGAAGAAGTTCTTCATTCACCTTTGTTATAGCAGGAGGTCCAGCGCCACCGTTTCAAGATATAGTGGTCGTTTGGTTGCCAAGCCGCCCGGAATCGCTTTCACGGTCGCCCTCAAGGTGGGGATGTTCGCCTTGTTCGCCATCGTTGCCCAGTTTCTGTTCGCGTGGGCGCTGCTGCCGTTCGGCGTCCTGATCGATGCGACGATCAGCACCTTCGCGGCGGCCGTGGTGGCGACGGCGCTCTCGATGCGGATCTACGAACACGCGGCGCTGGCCGAAGTGGGGTTTCCGTGGAACCGGGCTTCGGTTCGCAACCTTCTGCTGGGATTGGCGGGGGGCGCCGGAGCGGCGCTCGTCGTGCTGGTGGGGCCGATCGCCGAAGGCGCGGCGGAATTCGTCAAAGCGCCGGAGAGCCCGGGTTGGACGGGCGTGCTGCTCGCAATGGTCGTGCTGCTATTTGGCGCGATCGGCGAGGAGATGCTGTTCCACGGCTACGGTTTCCAGATATTGATGCGCGTGCTGGGGCCGTTCGGCACCATCCTGCCGGTAAGCGTGCTGTTCGGGCTGGCGCACAGCGAAAACCTGAACGCGTCCCCGCTCGGCCTGCTGAACACGGGGCTGTGGGGCCTGGTGTTCGGGCTGGCGTTCTGGCGAAGCGGGGACCTGTGGCTGCCGGTCGGCCTGCACGTCGGCTGGAACTGGATGCTGCCGCTGTTCGGCACTCCCCTGAGCGGGTTTACAATGGGGTTAACGGGCTACACCTTGCGCTGGAACACCGGTTCGCTGTGGAGCGGCGGCGCGTATGGACCCGAAGGCGGGTTGCTGACGACGGCCGTGGTGGCCGTGCTGTTGGTCTGGCTGGCGCTCAAGGCGCCGGTCCAGCGGCAGACCCCGTATCTGCTGCGGGACAAGTGGGACGATTAGCCTGGCGCGGGCGGCCCGAGGAAGGAGCACTACGTTGCGAAGCTGGCTCCGATCCGTAATCCCCTCTCTGGTGATCCTTGGCCTGGCGGGAAGCCCGTCGTTTGCCGGCGACAAACTGACCCCCGAACAGCGTATCGACCTGATTCGCGGGCTCACCGCGGAATACGGGACGGCGAAGATCATGCTGCCGCGTTCCAAGAAGGCGCTCAAGCTCGAGAGCACCGGGGAGTACGACAAATCGCAGTGGGCCGATGCGGCCAAGGAGTATGGGCCGGCCGCGCGCAAGGGCGACGTCGTTCAGATCACCAAGGTGGACATCGGCGACGACCGCATCGAATTCGACCTCAACGGCGGCTTCAACAGCGGCAAGCCGAAGTGGTACCAGCGGATTCAGGTCGGCGTAGGCAACCAGACCGCGCCCATTGCGCAGGGGCAGGGAGCGAACGCGCCCTCCGGGACCACGATGGTGCTGCTGTTCCACGGAACGCCGCCGGCCGATGTCGCCCGGATCAAGAAAATGCTCGAGCCGGTGATCGATTTCGAGAAGCACACCGTCACGGAGAGTTACGTGGACAGCCTGCCGCCGGAGATGCAGAAGGCCGTGAAGGAGAAGCGGGCGATGGTCGGAATGGACCGCGATACGGTGTTGCTCGCGCTGGGCCGGCCGGTGCGGAAGATCCGGCAGACGACGCCGGACGGCGTCGAGACCGAGGACTGGATCTACGGCACGCCTCCGGGCAAGATTGTTTTCGTCACGTTCGAGGGCAGCAAGGTATCGAAGGTGAAGGAAGACTACGCCGGGCTCGGAACCGAGGCGCAGGATTCCGGTCCGATTCGCTGATTTCGGATCTGCCCCTCCCTGTTTGACCGCCTGTTTGTTATCCTGAAAGGTAACTAATATGGGGCGGGCTTCCGCCCGTACCCGATCTTTCAACCCTCATCAGAAAGCAGGAGAAATATAGATGGCAGTCAAAGTCGGAATTAACGGTTTCGGGCGTATTGGCCGCAACGTGGTTCGTGCGGGCCTGAACGACAAGGAGATCGAGTTCGTCGCGGTAAACGATCTCACGGACACCAAAACGCTCGCCCATCTTTTGAAATACGACTCCGTGCTCGGGCCGCTCAGCGCGGATGTCAGAGCCGAGGGAGACACGATCTACGCGGGTCCGCGCTCGCTGAAGGTGTTCGCCATCAAGGATCCGGCGGAGCTGGACTGGAACTCGCTGGGCGCGCAAATCGTCATCGAATCGACCGGCAAGTTCACCGACGCCAACCTGGCGAAGAAGCACATTCGGGGCTCGGTGAAGAAGGTGATCATCTCCGCGCCGGCAAAGAACGAAGACGCGACGATCGTGATGGGCGTCAACGACAGCGTGTACGATCCGGCGAAGCACAATGTCATCTCGAACGCCTCCTGCACGACGAACTGCCTCGCGCCGGTGGTGAAAGTGCTGCACGAGAGCTTCAAGATCGTCAAGGGCGCGATGACGACGATCCACAGCTACACGAACGACCAGAACGTGCTCGACTTCCCGCATAAGGACCTGCGGCGGGCGCGCGCGGCGGCGGTCAACATGATCCCGACCACGACGGGCGCGGCGAAAGCGATCGGCCTGGTGATGCCGGAACTGAAGGGCAAGCTGGACGGCTACGCGGTGCGCGTGCCGACGCCGAACGTTTCGCTCGTGGACCTGGTCGCGGAAACCGAAAAGAGCACCACGGCCGAGGAAGTCAACGCCGCTTTGAAGAAGGCGGCCGAGGGCCCGCTGAAGGGGATTCTGGCCTACACGGAAGACCCGGTGGTGTCGAGCGACATGATGCACAACTCGAACAGCTCGATCGTGGACGCGAGTCTCACGAAGGTGCTGGGCGGCAACATGGTGAAGGTGGTCGCCTGGTACGACAACGAGTGGGGCTACTCGGAGCGCATTGTCGATCTGGTGAAGTTCGTGGCGAAGAAAGGGCTGTAACTGCTTTTAGTGGGGCAGGCGAAAGCGCCTGCCCTACCTCCTACTTCCCGCTCTCGATTCTCTCCACCACGGCATTCGTGAACTCGTCCGTGGTGCCGGTGCCGCCGACGTCGGGCGTCTTGTGCTGCCCGGTTGCGTAGACCCACTCGATCGCCGACTGCAGCCTGTGCGCCGCGTCGTGCTCGTCGAGATAGGCCAGCATCAGGGCCGCCGACTGCATCAGCGCGGTCGGATTCGCGATGCCCTTTCCCGCGATATCGGGCGCGCTGCCGTGCACGGCTTCGAAGATGGCGCGCCCCTCGCCCAGGTTCGCGCCGGGCACCAGTCCCAGCCCGCCGATCAGTCCGGAAGCAAGGTCCGAGATGATGTCGCCGTACAGGTTCGGCATCAGCAGCACGTCGAAGGTTTCCGGCCGCATCACGAGCTGCATGGCCGCGTTATCGACGATCATCTCGCGGTATTCGATCTCCGGGAAATCGCGCGCCACCTCGCGGCAGCAGCGCAGGAACAGGCCGTCGCCGAGCTTCATGATATTGGCCTTGTGAATGGCCGTGACCTTGCGCCGCTTCTCGCGCCGCGCGTAATCGAAGGCGTATTTCGCGATGCGGTGCGAGGCCGCGCGGGTGATGATCTTCAGACTGGTGACGACGTCCTTGACGATCTCGTTCTCGAGGCCCGAGTAGAGGTCCTCGGTGTTCTCGCGGAACATGACGATGTCGATGTGCACGTCGCTGTACCGCGTCCGGATGCCGGGAAAGCTGCGCACCGGGCGGAAGTTCGCGAAGAGATCGAGCCGCTTGCGCAACTGGACGTTCGCGCTGTGGAAGCCGGTGCCGACGGGCGTGGTGACGGGCCCTTTCAGTCCGACTCGCGTGCGCTCGATGGAATCGATGACGTACTCCGGAACCTCGTCGTGCGATTCCTCGAGCACCTTCGCGTTCAGCTCGATCGTCTCCCAATCGATGCGAACGCCGGTCGCCTCCACCGCGCGAACGGTCGCCCGCGCCACCTCCGGACCAATGCCATCCCCTGGAATCAGCGTAACTTTGTGCGCCACGTTCTTATTATGAAAGATTCGGAGCCGAAACTGTCCAGCGGCGGTCCCTATGGCACAATAAAAATTCATGGGTAACATCAAGAGGGCGGTCATCAGTGTCACCGATAAGTCGGGGGTTGCGGAATTCGCCCGGGGGCTGAGCGGGCTCGGGGTCGAGATCATCTCGACAGGCGGAACGGCGAAGGCGTTGCGGGAAGCCGGGGTGCCGGTGCGGGAAATCTCCGACGTGACCGGCTTTCCGGAGATGCTCGACGGGCGCGTGAAGACGCTGCACCCGAAGATCGCGGGCGGCATCCTGGCGGTCCGCGGGAATGCCGAGCATCAGCGGGCGGTTGCCGAGCACGGCATCCCGGCCATCGACATGGTGGTCGTGAACCTGTACGAGTTCGAGAAAGTGGCCGCGCGCGCTGGGGCGCCGGTTGCCGAGCTGATCGAGAACATCGATATCGGCGGGCCGACGATGATTCGCGCGGCTGCGAAGAACTACCAGGATGTCGCCGTGGTTGTCTCGCCCGAGGACTATTCGGGAATCCTCGAAGAAATGCGGGCGAGCGGCGGTGCGTTGTCGCTGGCGACGCACTGGCGGCTGGCGAAGCGGGCGTTCCGGCTGACGGCGGATTACGATCGCGCGATCAGCGCGCGGCTGGCGGGCATCACGGTCGAGGACGGCAAGTTCGAAGACCGCGCTTCCGTGCTGCCGCCGGTGCTCGACCTGCGCGCCGACCGCGTGCTGGATCTTCGCTACGGCGAAAACCCGCACCAGTCGGCGGCGCTCTATTCGAACCGGCCCACAGGCATCGCTGGCGCCCAACAACTGCACGGCAAAGAGCTCTCGTACAACAACCTGGTGGACCTCGACGCCGCCTGGCAGCTCGTGAACGAGTTCGAGCCGCCGGCTTCGGCCATCATCAAGCACACCAACCCGTGCGGCTGCGCGGAGCAGGCCACGCTGGCGGAAAGCTATCGCAAGGCGTTCGAGTGCGACCCGGTGTCGGCCTTCGGCGGCGTGCTCGCTTTCAACCGGCCGGTGGACGAGGAGACCGCGCGCGAGATCGCGAAGACCTTCATCGAGGCGATCGCCGCGCCGGATTACACGCCCGAAGCGCTCGCCGTGCTGACCGGCAAGAAGAACCTGCGGCTGCTCAAGGTGGGCGCGTGGGATCCGGGCTGCCTGGTGGTGAAGTCGGTGAGCGGCGGTTTTCTGGCGCAGACGCCGGACGTGCACAAACTGGACCGCGCGGCCGTCAAGGTCGTTACGAAGCGCCAGCCGTCGGAGAGCGAATGGCGCGCAATGCTGTTCGGCTGGAAAGTGGCCAAGCACGTGAAGTCGAACGCGATCGTGTATGCGCGCGAGGGCCAGGAGGTGGCGGTCGGCGCGGGGCAGATGAGCCGCGTGGATTCCGTGAAGATCGGCGCGATGAAGGCCGTGCTGCCGCTCGAAGGCACGGTGGTGGCCTCCGACGCGTTCTTCCCGTTCCCGGACGGGGTCGAAGAAGCGGCGAAACACGGTGTGACGGCGGTGATCCAGCCCGGCGGGTCGATCCGCGACAACGAGGTGATCGAAGCGGCGGACCGGTTAGGACTGGCCATGGTGTTCACCGGCGTGCGCCACTTCCGGCACTAGGACGCGGCCGGGGCGGCCTTCAGAAGCCTCGCCCGGCGTGGTAAAAATGTCATATGCCCTCGTATGTAGTTGATACCCCGCAGCGGAAGTATGCTGCTATCGTTGAGCGGGGAATCCTCGAGAAGGTGGGCGAGTACATTCCGCCCGGCTCGGGAAAGGTGTTCGTCGTCACCACCCGGGATGTCTGGCAGCACCATTGCGCTCGGCTTGCGCGAGGGCTCACCACGTTTTCGCACGAGATTCTGTTCTTCCCCGGCGGCGAGGAGCACAAGCGGCTCTCGACGGTCGAGGCGCTGGCCGAGGACATGGTCCGCCGCGGCGGGGACCGCTCCAGCCTGGTGCTGGCTTTCGGCGGCGGCATCGCGAACGACGTGGGCGGCTTTCTTGCATCGATCTTCATGCGCGGCGTGCCGGTGCTGCAGATTCCGACCACGCTGCTCGCGCAGATGGATGCGGCGATCGGCGGCAAGACGGGCGTGGATCTGGTGTCGGGCAAGAACCTGGTGGGCTCTTTTCACCAGCCCATCGCCGTGCTGATCGATCCCGACGTGCTCTCGACGCTTCCGGAACGCGAGTATCGCGCGGGGCTTTTCGAGATCCTGAAGAACGCGATCATCCGCAGCCCGTCGCTGTTCCAACTGCTGCGCGACCGGCGCGCGGACGTGCTGGCGCGGAAGCCGGAGGTCGTCGAGCAGATGATCTCCGAGTGCGTGCGGATCAAGGCCGAAGTGGTCTCCGCGGACGAGCGCGAGAGCGGTCTGCGGATGATCCTGAACCTGGGCCACACGGCCGGCCACGCGCTCGAGGCGGAGACGGCCTACGCGCGGTTCCTGCACGGCGAAGGGGTCGAGTTCGGCATGCGCGTCGCCATTTACCTTGCGGAGCGCACGGGACGTTTGTCCTCCGCGGACGCCAAATTGATGCTCGACACGATCGCGCTTTACGGGCCCATTCCGTCGGTGGAGGGAGTCTCCGCGGACGCGCTCGCCACGCGTCTGTTCCAGGATAAGAAGACCATCAAGGGGCGGGTGCACTGGGTTCTGCCGGAGAAAGTGGGACAGGTGGCGGTGGTTTCCGGCATCGACCACGCCCTGGTGCGGGCGGTAATCCAGCAGGCGCTCGGTTAAGCCGTGCGCGCGCGCGGGACAACGCCTCCGGGCGCAACGGGAGAAGACGAAGCGGCGCGCTGGGTGCGGGGAATGTTCGCCCGCGTGGCGGGCCGCTACGACCTTCTGAATCACCTGCTCTCCCTCAACGTGGATCGCTATTGGCGCGCCCGCTCGGCGCGACGGCTCGCCCCCTACCTTAACCGCCCCGGCGCGCGCGTACTCGATATCTGCTGCGGCACGGGCGACCTGCTGCTGGCGCTCGAAGCCGAGCGCCGCGGCCCGGTGTTCGGCAGCGATTTCTGCCACCCGATGCTGCTGGGCGCGCGGCGGAAACTGGCGCGCAAGGGGTCGCGGTCCGCCGTGTTCGAGTCCGACGCGCTCGAATTGCCCGTTCCCGACAATTCGCTGGATCTGATTACGGCGGCGTTCGGCTTCCGCAATCTGGCCAATTACGAAAAGGGGCTTGCGGAGATGCGGCGCGTGGTGAAAACCGGCGGCGCGGCGGCCATCCTGGAATTTTCGCAGCCGCCCGGGCGCGTTTTTGGCGGGCTCTATGATTTCTATTCGCGGCGGGTGCTTCCCGCGATCGGGGCCGTGGTGTCGGGGGATTCGAGCGCTTACCGCTATCTGCCGGAATCGGTGGCGAAGTTTCCCGGCGCCGAAGATCTGGCGGAAGCGATGCGGCGCGCGGGCTTTGCCGCGGTCCGCTTCGAGCGCATGACCGGCGGCATCGTGGCGCTGCACATCGGCGAAAAATAGCGGCCGGCGCGCCCGCCAGCGGCTCTATAGCCGGCGCGCGGTGCGTTACCGCGCCGTGTACCCGCCGTCGATGACGAGCGAGCTGCCGGTGACGAACTTCGACTCGTCGGAGGCCAGGTAAACGACTCCCCAAGCAATATCCTCGGGCTCGCCGACGTGCCCGAGCGGGTGCAGGCTGTCGAGTTTCGCGCGGAACTGATCGATGCCGTCGGGCGACTCGCGTCCGAGTTGCTCGACCAGCGGCGTCCAGATGTAGCCGGGGTGGATCGCGTTCACGCGGATGTGGTCGGCGGCGTAAATGAGCGCGTCGGTCTTCGTTTCAAGCGTCACCGCGCCTTTTGATGCGTGATAGGGCACGATGTCCGGCGCGCCGATGAGGCCGTAGATCGACGACATGTTGATGATGCTGCCGCCGCGCGCCTTCCTCATGTACGGGATGACGTGCTTCGTGCACAGGAACACGCCTTTCACGTTCACGTCCATCACGCGGTCCCAATCGTCGAGAGTCAGCTCATGGGTCGGCTTGTTCGCGCCGGCGATACCTGCGTTGTTTACGAGCACGTCGATCTTGCCGAACTGCTGCGCCACGCCTTCGAACACCGACGCGATCTCGCTCTCGCGCCTGACATCGAGGTGCCAGAACTGCGCGGTGCCGCCCTCCGCGACGATTTCGTCCACAGTCTCCCCGCCCTGGCGATCGAGCACGTCCGTCACGGCGACACTCGCGCCCTCTGCTGCCAGCAGCACCGCCGAGGCTTTGCCGATGCCGAGCGCTGCGCCTGTAACAATAGCGACTTTTCCCTTGACGCGATCCACGATTCCCCCCTCACGAGTGCGCGGAGCAGCCGGCCTGGCGGCCGGCGCCCGCACCGCAAACCCTATTCCTCGAGCGCGCGCGCGATGGCCTTCTGGAGTTGCTCCTTATCCAGGCCGGTGTTGATGAAAAGCTCCTGGCGCGCGCCGCCGCTCAGTGCGATGGCCTTCCATCCGGTCGCGGTGGATACGGTAATGTGCACGCGGATCTTGCCGCGCGCGTCGCGCACCGGCCGGATGACGCCCGGGATCACGGCGCGGATTTCCGGGTTGGCCGCCAGCAGCCTTTGCAGGAAATCGCGCACGCCGTCGATGATGCTGTGCTCGATCTTCAGCTTTCCCTGGGCCGTCCGGAGCCGCATTCCCATACCCCTAGCATAAGCCAGCGGAACGTGCCCCTCCGGGACGAGATGAATTTGGGAATTACGTAGCCTGTCCCCGAATTAGCGGGACGAAGCGGCAGTAGGCCTTCACGGTTGCCGTGATGCGGCCGGCCTGTTTGCGGTAGAGCATCAGGTCCTGCTCCCATTCCGGGCCGACGGGCGCCACCATGCGCCCCGGGTCGCGCAACTGATCGAGCAGCGCGGGAGGAACCGCTCCGGCGGCGGCCTCCACCGAGATGGCGTCGTAGGGCGCCAGCCCGGGATAGCCGAGCGAGCCGTCGGCGCAAATCACAAGAACATTCGTGCCTAATCCTGTTTTTTTGAGATTCGCCGCCGCCGCGGCCGCCAGTTCCGGCACCAGTTCGATCGAGACGACGCGCGCCGCCAGTTTCGCGAGCACGGCCGCGTGATAGCCGCAGCCGCCGCCGATCTCGAGTACCGTTTCCGTGCCCGTCAGCTCCAGGCACTGCGCCATCAGCGCCGTCATAAACGGCTGCGAGATGGTCTGCCCGTAGCCGATCCCGGCCGGCTCGTCGGCGTAGGCCAGGCGCCGCGCGCACTCGGGGATGAATTCCTCGCGCGGGATCGCCAGCATGGCCGCGAGCACGCGTTTGTCCGAGATGCCGCGCCGCCGCAACTGGCGGTCCACCATCGCCCTGCGCCGCAGTGACCAGTCCACCAGCTTACTTAAACTGCTTCTTGTACATTAAGTCAATCCCGAACAGGCCGTTTTCCTCGCGCAGCGCCACGGCGGACCAGACCCTGTTCAGGTCCCACTCGATGCGCACCGACTGCGCCTGCGCGCGCGACAGGTCGGTGATATAGGTGAAGCCCAGCTTGTTCGTGATCTGCTGGTCGAGGGTCATCCGGGCGGTGGCGTTGTTGGTGGCGCCGATCACCTGCGGGTCGATCTTGAGGTTGCTGACGCCGAAGAAGCGCTGGAGGCGCCCGCTGATCGGGCTGGCGATGGCCTGCTGCATCAGGGCGCTTGCGCCGGCCTGCTGCCAGCTTTGGTTGAGCTGGCTCTGGCCGCTGGTGACTCCGGTGATGCCGTTATTCGCCGGCTCGCGCCCGGTGGCGAGCAGCGCGACGATATCGGAGAGCGACATCGGCGGGTCGGAACTCGGCGTCGAGGTCAGCTTGTCCGCCGGCCCGGCGACGTGCAGCGTCACATCGATGCCGCGGACGCGGGTCTCGAGATCCAGGTTCACGATCGGCTCGATCTTCGACGCGTTCACCAGCAGGATCTGTCCCGAGTTGATGGTGTAGCGCGTGCCGAAAAAGAGCACCTCGCCCTGGTTGATCGAGACGCGGCCCAGCAGGATGGGGCGGACGGGATCGCCGCGCAGCCGCAGGTCGGCCTCGGCCTGCACGTCGCGCGTGAGCGCCGTTTCCAGGCGCACCTGCGGCGCGGTCACGATGCGCACGTCGAAGCGCACGCCCTGCTCGAATTTATTCGCGCGCGCCGCGGTCCTGACCGGCTGCGCGCTCCTGGCGAGAATCGAGCCGAGGTCCGAGCGCGGGTTCAGCCCCACGCGCGTCAGCGTCACCGTGCCGGAAACCACGCTGCGCTCGAGCGTGCCCGTGAGGCTCAGCGTCGCGTCCATGGTCGAGCTGACGCCTTCCGGATAACGCACGCGCACTTCGTCGGCCTTCGCCTGGAGGTGGAAGCTGGTCACGTTCCCGAAGCCGGCGAAACCCGTGATGGCGAGCTTGCCGCCGCCGCTCTCGGCCGTCACGTTCTCGAGGGTCAGGCGGTCGCGGTAGACGAACATTCTGCCATTGGCGTGGTCGATCCCATTCGGGAAGTCCGCCAGGTTGAGCGACGCGTTCTTGAGATCGATCTGGCCGAAGAAGTCCGGCCGCGCGAGCGAGCCGCGGATCGACACGTCGAGCGAAACACCGCCCGACGAGGTCAGATCCTTTTGGAAATCCTGAAGCAGCGCGAGATTGACGTCGCCTTGCACGCGCAGATCCCAGGGATTGCGCAGACCGAAGGTCACCGAGCCGGTCACCTTGAGGTCGGTTTCCTTCGCGTGGAACAAGGCCTGGCGGATGCGCGCCTCGCGCGAGTTGATGGCGATCAGCACGGGCTGCGTGTTGCGCAATGTGAGGTCCGCATCGGCGGCGAGTTCGAGGGCTCCGGCAGCCGGGCGGATCTCGACGGACGGCATCCGCAGCTCGCCGGTGAAGCTCTTCAAGTCCTCCGTGGAGCCCGAAAAATCGAGCTGCCCCACGAGGCTGCCTTCCACCTGCGGCTGTTTCCTGACGCCGAGGCGCGCGAGCACCGCCTGCAGATCGAGCGGGGTGAATTCGATGTGGCCGCGCGCCGGATATTTTGCCTGGAGCGCGATCTCGCTTTCGCCCTTCACGGTTGCGCCCGCCACCCGGCCGCCGAGCTGAATGCCGACCACCTGGCCTTTGGTCGCCGCCGCCAGCTCGAGCGTGCCGAGCGCATCCCCATTCGCCGCGACATTCCGCACGGCAGCCGTGCCGTTCAGCGCAACCGGCTGGAAGCCCGAGCGGGTCAGCACGAACTCGCCATCGAGGCGCGTTTGGAGCAAACCTTCGATGCCGGCCACCTGCTGCCTGAGAGCCGCGATGCGCGCCAGCGGGAGGCCGGGTATGACGGCGTGGAAGCGCACGCGGCCTTCGCGCCAATCGCCCTTGGGATGATCGAACGATCCCGAGACCTCCGCGCGTCCCGGGCCGGCTTCCAGGCGCGACGAGAGCACCTCGATCCTTTCGTCCGTATAACGCACATCGGCCTGCACGCGGTCGAACGGCTGCGCGCCCGCTGTCACCCCGGCCGCGCGCACGCGCGCGAACGCCCGCGGCGAATCCAGCGTTCCGTTCAGCTCGATGGCCGCCGTCACCTCGCCGCTCGAGACCGGGAACGGCAGATTCAGGCCAAGCTCGGCCGCAAGATCGGCGGCGTTTGCCGCGCGCGCCGTGAACGCGCCCGAAATCCCCTGGCCGCGCTCCGGCCGCCAGTTGCGGAGCGCCATGGTCAGAGACCCGCTTGCCTGCATGCGGCGCCCCGAGATGGACGCGTTTTTCGCCACAATCTGCGAACTGGTGATTGCGATGTCGGCCGCCGCGCTGTCGAAAGTGCGATCTTCGGCTACGAAATTCGTCGCGGAAACGCGGCCGCGAACGGCCGGATCGGAGAGGGGCCCTTCAACAGTACCCTGGAAACGCGCCGTGCCGCCGTTCAGTTTCACCGGCAGTACGGGCGGGGGGCCGTCGCGGAACATCGCGATCGCGGGCAGCAAGTCGTTCAGGTCCGAGGACTGCAATTGCACGTTCATCGCTCGGCCGGGCGTGCCTTGGAAATCGACCCGTGTCGAGCGCATGGCGAGGTTCGAATCGCCGAACGATACGGCTCGCGCCCGCCCGTCGTACGTCGCGGCTATGGAGCCCTGGACCGGATTGGGACCGGCGGCCGGCTGCACATTGAAGCGCCCGCTCGCCTGAATGCCGGCCAGCGACCCCCGCTCGAGCCGGGTCGTGAGCTCCACCGGGCCCGACACGCTCCCGTTCCACACGGCCGGCCGCAGGTTTCCGAATTTCCCCAGCTTTGCGATCGCGAGCCCGCCGGCGTTGCCGGAGACGCGCAGGTTTTCGAACCGCGCCAGTTCGGCGCGCCCGGTGAAGCGCCCGCCCAGGGCCGATACCGCCAGGTCCGGCAGATCGATTCCCTGCGGCGTCAGCGTGAGGCCCGACGCGATGCCGATATCGCGAATCCTTACGCCGCTCTCCTGAAAGACAATGCCGCGGGCCTCGATGCGGCCGTCCACGCGATAATCTTTCGCGCCCGCGAGCGAGCCGCGGCCGCCCAGCTTCACGGAGCCGAGCGCGGCTACCGCGGCGGGCCGGAGCTGCGGCGGCAGGTCCTTCAGCTCGACGCGCCCGCTGTATTCGAAGTCCGCGCGCGGCGCGGAGAAATTCGCGAGCGCGCCGCGCAGATCGAGCGCCGAGCGGCCCATCGCGATCCGCGCGCGCGTGATCTCGAGCCGGTTGCGCGACAGCACAAAGCCGGCGTTCACGGCCGGGCGGAAGGTTGCGCCCGCCGGCCCGCGCACGTCGAGCGCATCGCAGGAAATCGCGCCCCGGTAGCGCGCCGGCGAAGGCTCGTAGCGCACCTCCGCGCGCAGATTCCGGCCGAACGCGTTGAAGCGGGTTTCGCGCGCGTCGGTTCGCAGCACGCCGTCGGCCAGGCGGAATTGCCGGATCGCGAGATCGAGCACGGTTTCGATGGCGCTGCGGCGGCTGCGCACCTTCGGCGCGGGCACGTTCGTGCTGCCGTCCGGGTAGACGATCAGGTTGACGCGCGGCTTATCGACGGTAAGCGAGGCGAGATCGACCTGCTTCTTCCAGACCGAGATCACCTTGAGCCCGACCTCGATGGAATCGGCGTGGAGCAGGGGCTCTTCGCCGGCCGCTTCCCTGCCGTGAATCGTGAGGCCGCTCACGCGCGCCTGCATTCCGCGCCAGTCGAAATCGAATGCGGCGAGCTCGACGCGCCCGCCCGTCGCCGTCTCCAGCTCGGATACGATGCGCTGGCGCACTTTCTGCTGGAACCAGGAGGTCCGCGCGACGATCAACGCCGACACCGCGAGCAGCGCGGCCAGTCCGGCGAGGCCGGCTGCGGCGTAGAGCGAGATGCGAACGGGGCGCCTCATCGGAATGCGTCTTCCTGATACACGATGCGGGCCCGCGTGCGGGCATCCTTGAGCCACAGTTCGACGCGCTTGTCCACCAGCCCGGCGGCGACCGCATCCTCGCACTCCCCGCGCGCGTCGTCGTAGGACGGGGGTTTCGCGCCCCTCTTCACGTAGGCCGGCCGCAGCACGTCGTCATAATAGCGCTGAATCGCGGACTCCTCGACCTGCACTTCGGGCTTGAACCGCAGGTCGATGAACCGGAGAAATCGCGCCTGCCGGAGCAGGGCCTGCCGCAGCTCGCCATCGTTGATGCCGTATCGTTTGAGCGCCGCCTGGTACGCCGCCTCGCCCGCAAATCTGCCCTTCACCTGCTTCAAAATCTCCTCGACATCCGACGGCGACGGCTCGGGATACTTCGTCAGCTCCATTTCGCGCTGGATCAGGACCTGGTCGATCAGCCGCTCCGCCGTACTCCGCTTGGACGCCGGCCCGAGGTCCGGCGTTTCGCCGTTCAGAAAGGCGGTGGTGCGGATGTCCTCGACGAGCTGGCTCTGCGTGATGACCTGCTTGTCGACGGTGACGGCGATGCGGTCGATGATCTCGGCCCGGGCGGATGGAAGCAGCGCGAGCGCGAGGACAAGAACTCCCGAGGACCGGAAATGAGTATACTGTCCCCGGTTTTTGCGCATCAGAAGGCCTGCCCCAGCGAGAAGTGGAATTGGAAATGGCCCACGCTCTGCACCTGCTTGATGCCGACGCCGTTCAGCAGATCGCTGTAGGTGGTGCCGTTCCGGTAGCCGTAGAACGCGGGCGGATTGAACGCGTAGCCGACATCGAACCGCACGGGGCCGACCGGCGTCTTGTAGCGGATGCCGAATCCGATGGCGTGCTCCATGTAATTGAAGTCCTGGTCGTTGCGCTGGTGCACGCGGAACGAGATCGAGTTCAGTCCCGAGAACACATTGCCGGCATCCTCGAAGACGACGCCGCGAATGTTCTCGCCGATCAGCGGGAAGCGCAGTTCCGCCTGGCTCAGCAGCATCGCATTGCCGCCGATCGGAAATCCCGTATCGAGGTCGCGCGGCCCGGCCTGGTTTTCCGGAAACCCGCGGTGCGATTGCGCGCCGCCGCCGAAGAATTCTTCGGGCAGCGGGATCTTCTGGCCCGAGAGGCGCTGCAGCCAGCCGAACGTCAGCGAGCGGGCCAGCACGAAGCGCTGGCTCTTGCCGAGCGGGTGGTAGGTCGAGTTGCGGCCGAGGAAGCGCGTGAACTGCGATTGCGAGCCGAGCGCCTGGGCGGCCATGCCGAGGTCCACCGTGTTGTAAATACCGCGGTGCGAGTCCACCGGGTCGTCGCGCCGGTCCTGGATCAGGCTCCAGCTCGCCATTCCGATTCTGGCCGGCTGCGAGTAGAGCGGGATGAGGGCGGGCTCGATGATCAGCCCGCTCACGCTGACGCGGCGGAACGACAGCCGGTACAGCATCGTGGTGGCGCGCGACAGCTTCTGCCCGATCTGCACCGAGCCCTCGCGCCGCATCGAGGTGAACGTTCCGACGTCGTGCGAGTTCTCAAACAGGCCGCTGAAGAGCAGGTTCACGTTCGGGCTGCCCTGGAATTGCGGCGCCTGGTAGCTCAGCACGCCGCGCTGCTGCAGTGTGGAAACGCGGGCCTGGAACGACAGGATGTGCCCTTCGCCCCGGAAATTGCGCCGCGTCACGCCGAAGTACGCGCGCGGGCTGAACCCGGCCGTGCCCACCGGTTCGCCGACGCAGTCCGTGCACCCGCCGATCTTTCCGATTTCGGCTCCGACGCCGCCGGTGACGGTGTACTTCTTCGCCTCGTCCACGTCGAGCAGCACGTACTTATCCGCTTCATCGCCGTCCGGGTTTTGCAGCGACATATCCACGCGCGAGAAAATGCCGAGGTCGTACAGCTTCCGCTGCGTGTCCAGCATCTTCGCGCGCGAGAGCGCCTCGCCTTCCTTTAACTCCACGCGTTCCTCGACCAGGCCGGGGTCGGTCGCATCGAGCCCGCTGATCAGGACGCGCCGCACGAATTTTTGCCCGCGCTCCTGAATCGTGTACTTCAGATCCACGCGGCGCGGCTCGCTCGACTCGCTGTAGCTCCACTGGAAGTCGGCATCCGGGTAGCCGTGGTTGTAGTAGTAATCGAGGATATTGTCGCGGTCCACCGCGACGTTGTATTCGCTGAAGGGCTGGCCCGGCTGGGATTGCAGCAGCTCGTCGAGCGCCCGCCGGTTCTCCGGCAGCGCGCCCTCGATCTCTAACTTCGACACCAGCCACTGCCTGCCTTCGTTGATCTCTATGTACACCGCGATGTCGTTGGCGTTGCCGCGATAGCGTTCCACAACGCGCGATTTCACCTCGACGTCGCGGAAGCCGTTCGAGCGGTACAGCCCGGCGATGGCGTCGCGGTCCTGCGCCAGCAGGGTTTCGCTGTAGCGCCCGTAGCGGGACTGCGGGAAGGACGCCGGCCGCACGTACATGCGCTCGCGAATGGTGGCCTTGTCGAAGTACCTGTTGCCCTCGACGAACACGGCCGCCACTTTGTGGCGTTCCCCGCGGTCGATCCTGTATTGGATGACCTCCTCGCCGGCGCCGCCCGCTTTCGTCGTGAAGTCCACCTTTGTGTGGAAGTAGCCCTGGCTCTCGAAGTATTCCGCGATATTGTCGCGGCCCTCGATGAGCAGATCGCGGTCCACCGACTGTTCCTCGAATACCGGCACGAGCTGCTTCAGCTTGCGAGCCGGAAGGCTCGCGCCGACCGCCTCGACGCGGATCTTCGGGCCGCTCTCGATCTTCAGCGCCGGCGTGACGCGATTCGATTCCACGTCGTAGTCCATGCTGTCGAGCGCGACGCGCGCTTCCAGGCGGTCGCTCTTCTGGTACGACTTGCGGATGCGCTGCAGGCCTTCCTGCGTGCGCCCTTCCGTGACCGGCTTCCAGCCGAGCAGCCAGTGCCAGTGGGTGGCCGAGGCGATATCGCGCGCGGGGCGGTTGGCGTCGCCGAGGATTTTGGGGGGCGCGTACCGCGCGCGCTGTCCGGTCTCGACCACGAAGCGCACATTCACCTGCCCGGTGGCGGCATCATAGGTATATTGCGGCGTGATGCGGCTGCGAAAGAAGCCGTTGTTGCGGAGCATTTCGTCGAGGTTGCGCGCCGCCTGCTGGCCGTTTTCCTTCGTGAAGAGCGTGCCCATGTCGAGATGCGTGGCGTTGGCGAGCACCGCCGCGGCGGGCGGCTCGTCCACGCCCTCCACACTGACGCGGCCCAGGAAAAAATTGCCGCGCGTGATGAAGGTCAGCACGACGCCGCCCGGGGAAGCCTGCGCGTCCACGTCCACGTCCGCGTAGCGCCCGGTCGCGAACAGCCGCTCGATCGCGGCCCGCACGGCGGCGGCGCTCAGCGGTTCGTTCACCTTGACGGGCAAAATCCGTTCGAGATAATCCCGGGAATAGGGTTGTGCGTCGGGCGTGAATTCAATCGCCTTGACCAGCCTGCCCTCATAATCTTCCGGAGCGGCCGTCAAAATGCCGGCGAACAGCCCGAGCGCGAACAGTACGGCGCTGAAGCGCCACTGACCGAACAGCGTCACTTAAATGCATATTATCTCATCGCGATTTCCGGATTTCCCGCCGCCGTGCGACGATGGCTCCATGGCGCAGCCCGACGACGACCGCTATTCCCGCCAGATTCTTTTCCCGGGCATCGGCCCGGCCGGGCAGGAGCGCTTGCTGGGCGCGCGCGCGGCGATCGTGGGATGCGGCGCGCTGGGCAGTTTTCAGGCGGGCGCGCTGGCGCGGGCGGGCGTGGGCCGCATCGTGTTGATCGACCGCGATTACGTCGAGTTCAGCAATCTCCAGCGCCAGTGGCTGTACGAGGAAGAGGACGCCGCGGGCGCGGCGCCGAAGGCCGTCGCAGCCGCCCGTCGCATCCAGAAGATGAATTCCCGCATCGAGGTGGAGCCCCGGGTGTCCGATCTCACGGCCGCCAACATCGCGGACCTGCTCGGCGCTCCCGACGTGGTCCTGGACGGCACGGACAATTTCGACACCCGCTACCTGATTAATGATTACTGCGTCAGCCGCGGCATCCCGTGGGTCTACGGCGGCGCGGTGGGCAGTTACGGCCTCGAGATGCCGGTCATACCCGGCCGGACCGCGTGCCTCAAGTGCATCTACCCCTGCCCGCCTTCGGGCGCGCAGCCGACCTGCGAGACGGCCGGCGTGGTGAACGTAATTACGTCGCTCGTGGCGTCGCTCGAGGTGGCCGACGCGCTGAAGATCCTCTGCGGGCAGGCGGATTCCGTTCGCGCGCGCATCACCATGGCCGATGTCTGGAGCGGCGAAGTGCGCCAGGTGTCGCAGCCCGCGCCCGACCCGGATTGCCCGTGCTGCGGCCGGCGCGAGTTCGTGCACCTGGAGCGCGCCGCGCGCGCGCCGATCAGCCTGTGCGGACGGAACGCGGTGCAGATCCATGAGCGGGAGCGGCCCCTGGATCTCGCGGCGCTCGCGCGCACGCTCGCCCCGCTGGGCGATGTGCGCGTCAACGAGTTCGCCCTGCGCTTCTTTACCCCGCCCTATGAGATGACGATCTTTCCCGACGGCCGCGCGATCGTCAAAGGCACGACGGACATCGGCCTGGCGCGGAGCCTGTACGCGAGATACATCGGGGGCTGAGCGCGGCTGCGCCGGCCGGTGGATGGGGCGCCGTCCGGCGGGCGCGCGCGCTGTGGGCTTGGCATACTGAAATTAATGCATCCGGATTTCCTAGTTGTGGGCGCGGGTGTCGCGGGCCTGCGCGCCGCGATCGAGTTGTCGCAGGCGGGGCGCGTGCTCGTGGTCGCCAAGGACAGCCTGCGCGAGTCCTCCTCGGAGTACGCGCAGGGCGGCATTGCGGTGGCGCTCAGCGACGAGGACGATGTTGGCCTGCACGAACAGGACACGCTGGTCGCGGGCGACGGGCTCTCGGATCGAGCGGCCGTGCGCGTGCTCGTCGAAGAGGGCCCGGCGGCGATCCGCGAGCTGATCGAGTGGGGCGCCGAATTCGACCGCGAGGGCTCCGGGCTCGCTTTCGGCCGCGAGGGTGCGCACAGCCGGCGCCGCATCCTCCACGCTCACGGCGATTCCACGGGCCGTGAGATCGCGCGCTCTCTTTACAGGAAAGCGTCGTCGCTTCCGAACATCGAGTTCCGCACGTTCGCGGCGGTCACGGACCTGCTGCTGTCGGCGAACGGCGAGGTGGCGGGCGTGGTGGCGTGCGACGGCTCGGCGCGCCGCGCGGTGCCGCTCGAAGCCAAGGCGGTGCTGCTCGCGACGGGCGGGCTCGGCCGCGTGTACCGCGACACGACAAACCCCGAGGTGGCCACCGGCGACGGCCTCGCCGCGGCGTATCGCGCGGGCGCCGAGATCAGCGACGTCGAGTTCGTCCAGTTCCATCCGACGGCGCTCAAGCTCGAAGGCGCGCCGCCGTTCCTGCTTTCCGAAGCGCTGCGCGGCGAAGGCGGGCGGCTGATCAACGGGGATGGCGAGCGCTTCATGGCCCGCTATCACGCGATGCAGGAACTGGCGCCGCGCGACGTGGTGGCGCGCGCGATCGTGCACGAGATCCGGCGCACCGGGCGCGTGTTCCTCGACCTCACCGTGCTCGATCCGGATTTCCTGCGCCGGCGCTTCCCGCGCATTTACGAGACCTGCCTGAAGTACGGGCTCGATCTCGCGAAGCAGCCCGCGCCCATTCACCCGGCCGCGCACTATGCGATGGGCGGCGTGCGCACCGACCTCGACGGCCGAACCAGCCTGCCGCGGCTGTACGCGGCGGGCGAGGTGGCCTGCACGGGCGTGCACGGCGCCAACCGGCTGGCCAGCAATTCGCTGCTCGAGGGCGTGGTGTTCGGCGCGCGCGCGGGCGCGGCGATGCGCGAGTGCGCGGGAGCGCCCGCGATCAAGGCGGAGAGCGCGCCGGAACCGCGCTTCCCGCAGCGGCAGGCAGATGAGCTGCGCCTGCTTGCGTGGGAGAAATGCGGCATCGTGCGCTCGGGACCGGAGCTCGAAGCCGCGCGCCGCACGCTCGAAGAGACTCCGCTCGCCGCTTGCGCCGCCCCGAACCGCGAGCTCTTCGAGTTGCGCAGCATCCATCAGGTCGTTTCGTTGATCGCGCGCTGCGCTCTCGCCCGCCGGGAGAGCCGCGGCGCGCACTACCGCACGGATTACCCGGAGAAGCGCCCCGAATTCGCGAAACATTCGCTAGTATCGAAGAACCATGACGTCAGTTTTTTCTAGCGCGGCCGGGCGCGTTCAGGCCATCACGCCGCCGCTGTTCGCGCTGCTTGCGCTGAGCGCGGCGCCGCTCGAACAGACGTCTGCGCTCACCGCGCTCTGGGCCACGCCGTCGATCCTGCTCGCGGCGATGCTGATCGCGTGGGCGGCGGAATCCGCGCAGTTCTTCATCGCGCAGGGGTTCGCGCTCGCCATCCTGGCGTGGCTGCAAACGTTGCCGGAGTTCGCCGTGGAGTTCGTGCTGGCCTGGCAGCAGCGCGTCGATCTGCTGATGGCGAACCTGACCGGCGCGCTCAGGCTGCTCACCGGCCTCGGCTGGCCGATGATCTACGCCGTGGCCGCATTCTTTTACCGGCACAAGCACGGCAAGCCGCTGCGGCGAATTCAGCTCGAAGACCAGCACGCCGTGGAAGTGATCGGCCTGCTCGTGCCGCTCATCTACGCGGCGTTCGTGTGGTGGAAGGCTTCGATCACCCTGGTGGACGCGTTCGTGCTGATTGCGATTTACTGCGCCTACTTGTGGGTGCTGCGGCGGATGCCTCCCGAGGAAGAGGAATCGATCGAGGAAATGGAGATCATCCCGCGCACGATCATCAAGGCGCGGCCGCGGTTGCGGACGTTCGTCATCGCCGCATTGTTCGTGGCGGGCGGCGCGCTGATCTACTTCATGGCCGAGCCGTTCCTTGGCAGCCTTCTTGCAGTTTCCGCGCTGCTGGGCGTGCCGAGCTTTGTCTTCGTGCAGTGGGTAGCGCCGCTGGTTTCCGAGTTTCCGGAAAAGGTCTCCGCGTTCTACTGGGCCCGCACCGTCAACCGCGCGCCGATGGCGCTCATGAACATGGTGTCGAGCAACATCAACCAGTGGACATTGCTGATGGCCATGCTGCCGATCGTGTATTCGATGAGCCGCGGCCGGGTGTCGATGATTCCGCTCGACGATCGGCAGCAGCTCGAGCTGCTCATGACCATCGCGCAATCGCTGATCGGGATGATCTTCCTGGTGAACATGGAGCTGGCGTGGTGGGAGGCGACGGCGCTGTTTTCGCTATGGGGCGTGCAGTTCGCGTTCTCGCCCGTGCCGCCCGGCCCCGGCGTCTTCGGCTTCGTCGCGACCCATATCCATTGGTGGGTCACGCTGGCTTACCTGGCTTGGGTGGTGCTCGGATTGGTGCGCATGTTCATGGGCAAGCGGCAGCCGGAGGCATTTCGCAAATTTGCGATGATGTGGCGGGCGCACATCCGGCCCGCGGCCGGCGTCGATTGACGGCATAAGGGTGGGGCAGGCGCTTCCGCCTGCTCACCGGTTTTTCGCCGATCACGTGACCCCGCCCATCAGCCGCTTCACCGGCTTCGCCAGCGCTCCGAGCGCGAGCCCGACCGCCACGGTGAACGCAGCCACGGTCGCGAACAGCGATGCCGGCGAAAATGTTCCGTACACCGACGCGAAGCGCCCGCCGATGTAATCGCCCACCGAGATCGACAGGAACCAAACCCCCATGACGAGGCTCGCGACGCGCGCCGGCGCCAGCTTTGTCATCGCGCTGAGCCCGACCGGGCTGAGGCACAGCTCCCCGCATGTGTGCAGGAAGTAGGTTGCAAGAAGCCAGAGCGGGCTCACGAGCACACCCGACGCCGCGCGCGCCGCGGCGAACGCAATCACCACGAATCCCGCGCCCACCAGCAGCAGGCCCAGCGCGAACTTCACGGGGGTGGACGGCTCGCGCCCGCCGAGGCGGATCCAGAGCCACGCGAATCCGGGCGCCAGCAGCACGATGAACAGCGGGTTGAGCGACTGGAACCAGGTTGAAGGAAATGCGAGGCCGAGGATGCGGTCGCGCGTGCTGCGGGCGGCGAACAGGTTCAGCGTCGAGCCGGCCTGCTCGAACGCGGAGAAGAACAGCGCCGAGGCGAGGAACAGGACCGCAATGGCGAGGAAGCGTCTGCGCTCCACGGGCGTCCACTCGCGCGATGAGAGCAGCCGCGCGAATATGCCTATGGTGAGCGCGATCAGCACAACGCCCGCGGCGTCGCCCACTTCCGCGGCCGTGATGTGAAGGAAGCCGCTCAACGCGAGCAGCGGCACGCCCGCGGCTACCGCGATCGATGCCGCCGCGATCGGCCCCCGGCGGCGGGGCGAAATCGGCGCCGCCGGGCGCAGGCCCGCCTCGCCCAGATACCGCGCGCCGAGCACGAACTGCACCAGGCCGAGCACCATTCCGGCGCCCGCCAGCATGAATCCCAGGTTCCAGTTGATCATCTGCCCGACGTATCCGCAGGCGAGCGGCGCGATCAGCGCTCCGATGTTGATGCCCATGTAGAAAATCGAGAACCCGGAATCGCGCCGCTGGTCGCCTGCCGTGTATAGCTGCCCGACGATGGTGCTGACGTTCGGCTTCAGCAGGCCGGTGCCCGCGACGATCAGCGCGAGTCCCGAAAAGAAGAACGCGGGCGAATGCACGCCGAGGCTGAACTGCCCGAGCGCGATCAGCACGCCGCCGTAGAGCACGGCGCGCCGCTGGCCGATCAGCCGGTCCGCCACCCAGCCGCCCGGAACGCTCATCAGGTAAACCGATGCGGTATAGAGGCCATAAACGATTCCGGCGGTCGCGATGCTGAAGCCGAGGCCGCCGCCCGCGAGCGGCGCGGTCATGAACAGGATCAGCAGGGCGCGCATTCCGTAGTAACTGAAGCGCTCCCACATCTCGGTGAAGAAGAGCGTGGCAAGGCCGCGCGGGTGCCCGAAGGACGATGGCTGGCCGCTCACGTCCAAAGCATAGCGTGATGTCCCCGGCTGGAGCGATTTGCGGCCGCTTCGGATGCTTTACTCCTCCATCCGGATCTGGTAAACCTGAGTGCCGAAGGAGCATCGTCCATGAACGCTCGCCGCAGTTTCCTGAAATCGATTTCCTCCGCCCTGGCCGTCGGGTTCCTCGCGCGCAACGGGGCGGGGCAGGCTCCGGCGCTGCCCGCGCCGGAAGATCCCGAATATTGGGACAAGATCCGCGATCAGTTCCTGCTGGCGCGGGACAAAGTCTTCTTCAACACCGGCACGCTTGGGGCGATGCCGAAGGTCGTGTTCGACAGGACCGTCGAGCACATGCGCAAGGTCGCCACCGACATCGCCGACTGGGATTACCGCGGCGAGAACTGGATTTCGGGCTACTCGCCGGATATCGGCATCCGCACGAAGGCGGCGCGCCTGGTCGGCGCCGACGTGAAAGAGATCGCGCTCACCGAGAACGCCACCGAGGGCATGAATTTCGTGGCCGACGGGCTGGACCTCGAGCCCGGCGCCGAGATTATCACCAGCGACCAGGAGCATCCCGGCGGCATGCGCGGAGGCCGCGCTCGACTTCCACTTCGCCATCGGCCCCGAGCGCGTCCAGCAGCGCATCAAGTTCCTGGGCGACTATCTGCGCGACGGCCTGCGCAAGATCCCGAAGACGCGGATTTACTCGCCGGAGGATCCGGCCATGTGCGCCGGCATCACCGTGTACAACGTGGAGGGCTACACCGGCCCGAAGCTGCAGGACGAGATGTGGAATCGCGGCCGCCTGCGCCCGCGCGCCACGGGCGACGTCTTCGGCGTGCGCCACTCCACGCATATCTACAACAGCACGGCCGAGATCGACCGCGCGCTGCACATCGTGAAGCAGCTCGCCTCCTGAATTTCGGAATTTCGGGGACAGGCTACGAAATCACTTAATTCCGCCGAACGCGGCGCGGAAGGCGTCGGGCGTGTTGTTCACGAATTTCGACCCCCGCGCCTCCGGGATGCCGGCAATTAAGTGATTTCGTAGCCTGTCCCCGAATTAGTTACGACACGGTCGGAACTTTGCGCGAGTCGAGGTGCTCCTTCATCTTCAGCAGCGGAATGCCGTCTTCCATCCACTTGGGAGCCGGGGCGCCCTTCAGATAGTGATCGAAGAACTCGCGCATGCGAATCGTGTAGTCCTTCATATCTTCGGGCTTGCTCAGGCCGTGGTTCTCGCCCTTATATTCGAGCATGATGACCTGCTTGCCGAGGCGGCGCAGCGTGTTGAAGTACTCGATGCCCTGCGTCCAATCCACGGCGCCGTCCTTATCGTTGTGCAGAATCATCAGCGGCGTGTGCACCTTGGTTGCGTTGTAGACCGGCGAGTTACGGATGTAAGCGTCGGGATTCTCCCACGGCCCGCCGGTGAAGCGGCCCTGGCTGCTCTCGAAGATAGGCTGATTGGTTGAGCCGCTGTTCCAGTATATGGCGTTGTACATCGCGATCATGTCTGTTAGCGGCGCGCCGGCCACCGCGGCCGCGAACGCATCGGTTTGGGTCACCATGAACGCGGTCTGGTAACCGCCCCAGGAGTGGCCCTGCAGGCCGACGTGCTTCGGATCCACAATGCCGGTCGCAATCGCCGCCTTCAAAGCCGGCAGAATGCAACCCGCGGAGGAGATACCCGGATCATTCACTTTGTAAGTGATATCCGGCTCGAGCACCGCGTATCCGTTGCTCGTGTAGGCTGCGATATTGAATCCGTTGTAAGTCGGCTGCGGATACGTGTTCTTTCCCTGCGAGAGCTTCTCGTAAATGTAGACCAGGGTCGGATAGCTCTTGCCCGGCTCGTAATTCGCCGGCAGGTAAAGAGTTCCCTGAAGCTTCACTCCCCAGGTGCTCTGGTAATCGATCAGACGGCTTCCCTTGGTCCACAGGAAATCCTTCTGCTGCGGGTTAGCGTCGGTCAGCTTGCGGCCGTTTTCGAGCGAAGCATTCGCCACATAGTAATTCGGAAATTCCTGAACGGTTTCCCGCGTATAAAGGTAAATGTCTGCGTCTTTCGCCTTGAGTAACTGGCTGTAAGCCGCATCATCCCACTGGAGCATCCGGACGCCCGCCTTGCCCGGCTCGATCACGCCGATGCCGCCCTTCTTCGTCCACTCGCCGTAAACGGAAACGTACAGCGGCTTCGATAAATCGATGTTGCGCTCCTCGGGATCCAGGCGGAAGATCGACCGATACCGGATCTGCTCCTTCTTGCCGTTGACCGTGAGGTTCACCGCCGCGCCGCCATTCACCGGCACCTTCCAGATATCGTAATTATCCGTGAGCAGCACAGCGTCGGAGTTTTTTGTCCAGCCCAGCCCGCGCGTCGGCGGCTTCACCACGTTGTGGTCGTCCTCCGTGTCGTAGAACGTCGCAGGGATATTCTTCGTGAGGTTAGCGGATTCGCCGGTGGCGGCGTTGTAGACGAAGAACGCGCCGTCATTGTAATAGAGGATGCGCGTGCCGTCGGGAGAGGCGCCCATTACCCAGCGCGCCTTCTTGAGCGCCAGCTTGCGTTCGCCGGTCTTCACGTCCACCGTGTACACGTCCTCGAATCGCTTGCCGTCCATGTTGCTCTCGCGCTCGTAATCGCGCACGTCGCGGCCGAGCGCGTATTTCTGCTCCGGCGCGAGCGTCACCTGCCGCAGGGATTCATCCGCGAGGCGAACGAACTTCTCCTCCGCGGGGCGGTACAGCGCGAGATAGCTGAAATTGCGGTCCTGCGTCTCCTGCACCTGCTGCATCGGCTGGAGCCGGCTGTCCTTCCAGTGCCAAAGGACGAGGCCGGGCTCGGGATCCTCTTCGGGCTTTGCGGCCGCGGCCGGGCGCGCCCCGCCTTCCTCGGGCTTCGCTTCCTCGGCCTCGGGCCTGCCGTTGGGCTTCGCGGCGGCCGCATCCTTCTTCTTCGGCGTCAGCTCGCGCAGGCCGAACGTGACGGCCGAAAAATCGTCCATCCACTGAGGGCTGCGGTTCGGGCTGATGCCCATGCCGCTGGGGAAGGACTTGTCCTGCGCGGGATCGTAGGTGACCTTTGTGGGCTGCGCGGACGCGCCGAAGTTCCTGAACGCGACGAGCGCATAGACCTGCTCGTTGTAGTTCTTGTCCTCCGTGCCGCGGAGGGCCGCCAGGCCATCGCCCTTCTCGGTCCACGTCAGCCGCGTGTAGGTGGCCTTGGCGGAATCGAGCGGCATGACCGCGCCGGTCGCCATGTTGCGTAGCGCGATACCGTTGCCCACCTTGTCCTGCGCTTCGACGGTCCAGGCGAGCCAATCGCCCTTCTTGTCGAAGGCGAAATCGGAGACGTTGCCGATGTTGAGCTCGGCGCCGCCGGCCAGATCGTAGACGATCAGGTCCGACGCGGTGGGCCGCGGATCCGCAGGCGGCGTGGCGCCTGCTCCGGCCGCCGGGGCCTGCGCGCCGCCGCTCGCCCCTGCGCCGCCGCCGGACGGGCCCGCGGTCGCCGGATAGCGCTGCAGCGCGATAGCCGTCGAGCGCTCGCCCGAGAATGCGAACCGCCGGATCTTTTCGAACTCCGTCTTCTTGCCCGTCGCCAGCTCGATCAGCACCACCTTGCTCTGGATCGGCCGCCGGGCGCGCCGCGCCGCCTTCGCCTCCTTGACCGTCGGATAGGCCAGGAACGCGAGCCATTTCGAGTTGTCCGAGAACGCGAGGTCGCGCGCCGCCACCGGGCCCATCATGCCGGGCCGCCCGCCTCCGCCGCCACCGCGCTGCACTTCGCCGATCGGGAAGCGCTGCTCCTTGCCGTCCTTCACGCTGGTGAGGACGACCTCGGCATTGCCCTCGGCCGGCGCCAGCCGGTAGGCGAACCATTGGCCGTCGTTTGAAACCTGCGGCGACTGGATGCGTTTCCAGGCCAGAATATCGGGCAATTGGATCGGTTTTTGGTTTTGTTGTTGCGCGGCGGCGACTGGCGCGTATATAGATAAAGCCAGGGCGGTGGCAAGGAGAACTCTGGATCTCATGAGGCGGATCATACCATGCGGGCGGAAGCCGCGGCGTCCGGTTTCGGACACTCAAATCCCACAAGCGGACACCCGGCGCGCGCTAAAGGAAGCCAAACGCCGCCGTCTAAAGGGCTTCGGAACGGGAACAATCGGCCCTGAAATTGCGTAAGTGAATTCAGCGAACGCTTATGGACATACCACGGAAATCAGCGGCCAAACGGAAGAAAATCATACGGATCGCGATCGGCGTCCTTGTCCTCGCCGCCATCCCGGTGGTGACCTGGGCGCTTGGCCGGCTGAAGCCGGCCGCTCCGAGCGTCGAGCGCGCGGTGGTATGGGTCGGCACCGTGAAGCGCGGCCCGATGGTGCGGAAGGTCAGCGGGCTCGGAACGCTGGTGCCGGAGGAGATCCTCTGGATCCCGGCGACTACGGAAGGCCGCGTCGTCCGGCGCCTTGTGCTGCCCGGTACGCGTGTGAAACCGGACACCATCATCGTCGAGCTCAGCAGCCCCGAGCTCGAACAGGCGCTCCTGGACGCCGAGTTGAAGGTGAAAGCCGCCGAAGCCGATCTCACGAAGTTGAAGGTCACGCTCGAGAGCGACCGGCTTACGCAGCAGGCTTCCGCCGAGACCATCGCCTCGCAGGCGCGCACCGCCAAGCTTACGGCGGATCGCGACAAGGAGCTGAACCGGCTCGGGCTGAAAGCGGACCTCGAAGCGAAGCTGTCGGAAGCGGCGGCGGAGGACCTGGCCAACCAGGAGCAGACCGCGCGCAAGCGGCTCGACATCGGCCGCGAAGCCATTTCGGCGCAGATCGCGGTGCAGCAGGCGCTGGTGGAGCAACTCCGCGCCGTCTATAAATTGAAGCTGAGCCAGGTGGACGCGCTGAAGGTGAGGGCCGGCGTCAGCGGCGTGCTTGCGGAATTGAAGCCCGAGGCCGAGGTCGGATCGCAGGTTGCCGCCGGCACCAGGCTCGCTCGCGTCGTGCAACCGGAGAAGCTTAAGGCCGAGCTGAAGATTCCGGAAACGCAGGCCAAGGACGTCGCGCTCGGCCAGCCGGCCGAGGTGGACACCCGCAACGGCATCATCAAGGGATTCGTCTCGCGCATCGACCCGGCGGCGCAGAACGGCACCGTCACGGTGGACGTGCGGCTTGAAGGCGACTTGCCCCAGGGCGCGCGCCCCGACCTCAGCGTGGATGGCACGATCGAGATCGAAAAGCTCGCCGACGTCGTCTACGTGGACCGCCCCACCAGCGGCCAGCCGCACAGCACCATCATGTTGTTTAAGCTCGATCCGGACGGCAAGGGCGCGAACCGGGTCCAGGTGAAGTTGGGCCGCGCCTCCGTCGGCACCATCGAAGTCCTGGATGGACTTCGGGTCGGCGATCAGGTAATCTTGTCCGACATGGCCCAATGGGACGCGTACGATCGCATACGGCTGAACTAGGGAGCCATAATGAACTCGTCAATTCATGAACCGCTGATCCGCCTTGAGGGCGTGAAGAAGGTTTTTTTTACGGACGAAATGGAGACGCACGCCCTGGCGGGCGTTCACCTGGAAATCCGGCCGGGCGAGTACATCTCGATTGCCGGCCCGTCCGGCTGCGGCAAGTCCACGCTGCTCTCGATTCTGGGACTGCTGGACACGCCGACGGACGGAAGCTATGTGCTGAACGGCAAGAACGTGGAGAACCTGAAGCTGTCGGAGCGGGCGCGCATCCGCAACCGCGAGATCGGCTTCATTTTTCAGGCGTTCAACCTGATCGGCGATTTGACGGTGTATGAGAACGTCGAGTTGCCGCTCACTTACCGCGGCATGGGGTCGGCCGAGCGGAAGACGCGCGTCCAGAAGGCGCTTGAACGCGTCGGCATGGCGCACCGCATGAAGCACTACCCGGCGCAGCTTTCGGGCGGCCAGCAGCAGCGCGTCGCCGTGGCCCGCGCCCTGGTGGGCGATCCGCTCATCCTGCTCGCCGACGAGCCGACCGGAAACCTCGACTCGAAGAACGGCCAGGCCGTGATGGATCTGCTCAAGGAACTGCACGCCGGCGGGGCAACCATCTGCATGGTGACCCACGACCCGCGCTACGCAGAACTGGCGGACCGCACCATCCATCTCTTCGACGGCCGCATCGTGGACGAGAGCGCGGAATCGGCGGCAAGCGCGAACTAGCGCGGCGCGTTTTCTCGCAAAGACGCAAAGGACGCAAAGAAATTCATGCAGGTCTTCTTTGCGCCTTTGCGTCCTTGGCGTCTTTGCGTGCCATTCACCGAACTCTCCGTTGAAGAATATAATCCGCAAACAACCCAGGTGATTTTCGCCGGGTTTTCTTGTGTCTTGGTGTCCTTTGTGTCTTTGTGCGAAATGACGTTACTCTCTTACTAACATTCCATCCGCCCCATCGTATAACTCATCGATGGCCACCCTACTTCAGGATCTTCGCTACGGTTTCCGCATGCTGGCCCGGAATCCCGCATTCACCGCGGTTGCCGTGCTGGCGCTGGCTCTCGGCATCGGGGCTAACACCGCTATCTTCAGCCTGGTGAATGCGTACTTACTGAAACTTCTGCCGTACCCCGATTCGGGCCGCCTCGTTCTCTGCAACCAACAGTTCAAGCGCGAAGGCATGCCGGGCGCCACAGCGTTTCCCAACTATCTCGACTGGCGCGCGCAGAATCACGTCTTCACCGCGATGGCCGCGGTCCGCAACGAAAGCTTCAACCTCACCGGCGACGGCGAGCCCGAGCGCGTCACCGGCGCGCGCCTGTCGGCGAGCGCGTTCCAGGTGTTCCAGATGCAGCCGCTGCTCGGCCGCGGCTTCCTGGAAGAAGAAGACCGCCCCGGCGCCCGGCGCGTCGCCGTGCTCGGGAAGGCGATGTGGGAGAAGCGCTACGGCGGCCGCCGGGACATCATCGGCCGGCAGATCCAGATCAACGGCGAGCCCTACACGGTGGTCGGCGTGATGCCGGCGGGTTTCCGCCTGGGCACGATGGACTATAACATCTCGATCCCGCTGGCGCTCGATCCGGCGAAGTTCGGCCGCGGCATTCAATTCCTGCGCGTGGTGGCGCGCCTGAAGCCGGGCGTCACCATCGAACGCGCGCAGGCCGAGATGAGCGCCATCGCCGCGCGGCTCGAGCGCGAGTATCCGGAGAACAGAGACTGGACCGCAGGCATCGGCCCGCTTACCGACTGGTATGTCGGCCGGCGCATCCGGCCGAGCCTGCTCGTGTTGCTCGCCGCCGTCTCGCTGGTGCTGTTGATCGCGTGCGTGAACGTCGCGAATCTGTTGCTGGCGCGGGCCGCATCGCGCAGCAAAGAGATGTCGATCCGCACGGCGCTGGGCGCGGGCCGGTGGCGCATCGCGCGGCAGATGCTGGCCGAAAGCCTGCTGCTCTGCGCCGCGGGCGGCGCCGCCGGCCTGCTGTTCGGATACTGGGGCTCGAAGGCGATGTACGCGGCGATTCCCGTCTGGATGCTGCCCTTCCGCACGGAGTCGATCAACCCGAGTATCCTCGGCTTCACCGTGCTGGCGACGCTCGTCACCGGGCTGCTTTTCGGCATGGCGCCGGCGCTCGTCTCTTCCCGGGCGGACGTTAACGAGGCGCTGAAGGAAGGCGGGCGCGGCACGCCGGGCGGCCCGCGCCGCGGCCGCTTGCGCAATGCGCTCGTCATCGCGGAACTGGCGCTCGCCGTCATGCTGCTGACGGGCTCCGGCCTGCTCGTGAAAAGCTTCATCCAACTGCAGCACGTGGACCTCGGGTTCCAGCCGGACCACCTGCTCACGCTCGACGTCGTGCTCTCGCGCAAGGCCTATCCCACGCCGGACCTGCGGCGCGCGTTCTACCGGCAGTTGATCGACCGCGCCTCGGCGCAGCCCGGCGTCGTTTCGGCCGCCGCGATCAGCAGTCTGCCGCTCAACGGCAACATCAACGATTACGGCGTCACCATCGAGGGGCGGCCCGCGCTGCCCGGCGAGCAGTTGATGGCCGGCTACCAGACCATCAGCTCCGAGTATTTCCGGACTATGCGCATTCCCCTGCTGAAAGGCCGCGCGTTCACGACCGGCGACAACGGCAACTCGCTGCCCGTCGTTATCATCGACGAAACGATGGCGAAGCAGTTCTGGCCCAACCAGGATCCGATCGGCAAGCGGATGAAGCTCGGCACGGCCACGTCGCCCGAAGCGATGGTGACAGTCATAGGCGTCGTGGGCAAGGTCTTGAGCGTCAGCCCGGAGGAGGCTCCGAAGGCGATGATGTACTTCCCGTACCTGCAGGACGCCTTCCCGCTTACGACCCTCGTCGTGCGGACGGCCGGCGATCCGCTGGGCGCGCTGCCCGGCGTGAAGCGCGCGCTCCGCGAATTGAACCCGGCGCTGCCGCCCGCGAACATTGCGACGATGGAAGAAATGGTGGCCGATTCCTCGGCCTACCGGCGGCTTACGATGTACGTCATCGCCGGCTTCGCCGCGCTCGCGCTGGCGCTGGCGGCCGTCGGGCTCTACGGCGTCATCTCGTACTCGGTGGCGCAGCGCGGGCACGAACTCGGCATCCGGATGGCGCTCGGCGCGCAGCCGGCGGACGTTCTGCGGCTTGTCGTGGGCCAGGGACTTGCGCTGACGGCGGCCGGAACGGCGCTCGGCCTCGGCGCCGCTTACGCGCTCACCCGGTTTCTCGCAAGCATGCTTTTCGGCGTGAAACCGCGCGATCCGCTGACGTTCGCCGCGGTTGCGCTGGTTCTGGCTGTGGTGGCGACGGCGGCGGCCTACATTCCCGCGCGCCGCGCGACACGAGTGGATCCGTTGACGGCGCTTCGGTACGAATAATATGTTTCCAAAGCGCCCCTCGTGCGTGTATATGTTCAGGAGGTCACGATGCGCGGCTTACTGGAACAACTGGGACGAAACCCGGACTTCATCGCGCTGGCGCTGATTTGCGCGGCCCTGGTCCCGATGCCGAAGATCGCGAATCTGCTCGCGCCCGCTCCGGCGCGCCCGGCTGTGGTATGGAACAACGCTCTCGCGCCGCGGTTGCGGGTTGAAGCGCCGGGGGTGCGGATTGAGACGCCGGAGGTGCGGATCGAGGCGCTGCGCGGTGCTTTGAAGGCGCGGGAGCAGGCGTTAATCCTTATGGAGCAGCTTCGCGCCGAGCGCGCCGCCCGCGACCGAGAACGCAATCGAAATAACGAACAGGATGAATAGCGAGAACAGCAGCGTTATGGCGAGCACTCCCGGCGATTGCATCATCTCCGACATGCGTGCGGTAGCCGCTTCCGGCAGCGCCATGTGCGAGAACTGCTCGTTCATCATGCTCTGGAATTCCCCGCTGTTCACCACGCCGACGAAGCCGATCGTGACCACCACCGTCAGGATCACAAACGAAAACAGCCCCATGATCCAGCCGATGCGCGCGCCGGCGCGAACCGTCAGCGGTTCCCCCGCGCGCCGCATATAAAGCCACGCACAAAAGAAACCGGAAGCGGCCAACCAGAGCGGCGAGGCCGGCAGCGCGAGCACGTTGAAAAAGCTCGCCAGCAGCGCCGAAAAGAACGCGATCCGCACCGCCATCCCGTTATGGAAATCGATGCGCGCCGCGACTGTCGCCGGGGGCTTTACAGCCTCGGGCGGGGCCGCGGGCGCCGGCATCTCCTCGATCAGCGGCTCTTCGCGCTGCGGCTTGCCGCACTTATGGCAAAACCGCGCGTCGGGCGGCAGCTCGGCGCCGCATGTGCAAAATTCTCCCACGCACTCAGTGTGCCGCACCGCGCTCGCCGGAGGCAACCCTGATTTGTGATACATTCTCTTATTCCATGCCGCTCGAAATCGTTGTCTTAGGCCGCCCTGACGACGTTCGCGTGAAAATGCTTTCGCAGCTCCCCAAGGATGTCCGAATCACGGTTGGCACGAAACCGGAGCAGCTTTTGGAGGCGGCAACGCGCGCAGACATCATCCTCTGCGTCGATGCGAAGCGCGAGTTCCTGGAGCCCGTGTTCAAAGCCGCGAAGCGCGTGCGCTGGGTGCATTCCAATTGGTCCGGCGTGGACCAGTTGCTGTTCCCGGCGCTCGTCGAAAGTCCGGTCCCGTTTACGAACGCCCGCGACATGTTCAGCGGCGCGCTGGCCGAGTTCGCCATCCTGGGCATGCTGTACTTCGCCAAGCGCGTGCCCCGGATGCTGGCCGATCAGGCCGCCAACCGCTGGTCGCCCTTCGATATGGACCGGCTCGAAGAGGCTACCGCCGGCATCGTCGGCTATGGCGGCATCGGCCGGGCGGTCGCCTCGCGCGCCCGGGCGCTCGGCATGCGGGTGCTCGCCGTGCGCCGCCATCCGGAGTCGTCCGCCGGCGCCGGCCTGGTCGACCGCGTCTACCTGCCCGAAGCGCGCCTGGAAATGATCGCCGCGTGCGACTACCTGGTGCTTTCCGCTCCCCTCACGCCCGAAACCCGCCACATGATCGGCGAAGCCGAGATCCGCGCCATGAAACCCGAAGCCGTGCTGATCAACGTGGGCCGCGGCCCGGTGGTGGACGAGGCGGCGCTGATCCGCGCGCTCGAGGAAAAGCGGATCCGCGGCGCGGCCCTCGATGTTGTCGAGCAGGAACCGCTCCCGGCCGGCCACCCCTTCTACCGCATGGAAAACGTGCTGCTCTCCCCCCATTGCGCCGACCGCACCAACGGCTGGCTGGAGCGCTCAATGCAGATATTTTTCAGCAACTTCGAGCATTTCCGCCGTGACGAGCCGCTCGAGAGCGTCGTGGACAAGCGCGGCGGCTACTGAGGCTTTCAGATTATCTGAGAACTTTTCCGTCCCGGGGACACTACCGTTTTCAATCGTATGTCCTCCGTTACGGGCGCTGTCTGCCAGCGCCCCATTTCTTTTCCATCAAACACGGCGGCGCTTTCTTCATAGCGAATCGCCGGAAGCGGTTAGGCGGCCGGCCCATGCGGCGGAGTCGGGCCAGCCTACTTTGTGTAACAAAGTACTTGACATGGATGTGCTCCGGACCTAACATCAAGCTATGCCGAGTGCTCGCCCGCTTCGGGATCGTCCTCCAGAACCGGCTGCCATCCATACTCACGCCATCAACAACCTTCGCTTTATCCGCGAGACCATGGAGCGCGCCACCGCGTTCACGGCCGTGTCGGGCTGGGGACTGGTTCTGGTGGGCCTCAGCGCCGTCGCGACCGGAGTGGCCGGATGGCGGCTCGCGAATCCCGACCGCTGGCTTGCGCTGTGGCTCGCCGAGGCGCTGGTCTCTTTCGGCATCGCGACCGGGGCGGCGGTTCGCAAGGCGCGCGCATCGAAGATGCCGCTGTTTTCGATGCCGGCGCGGCGCTTCGCCCTGAGCTTCGCCTCGCCGATGCTGGTCGGCGCGCTGCTCACGTTGGTCCTCTACCGGGCGGGGCTGAACAACGCCCTTCCGGGCATGTGGCTGCTGCTCTACGGCACCGGCATCGTGACCGGCGGCGCGTTTTCCGTGCGCGTCGTGCCGGTGATGGGGCTGTGTTTCATGGCCGAGGGCGCGGCCGCGCTCTTCCTGCCGGCTGCGTGGGCAGATCTGCTGATGGCCGCGGGCTTCGGAGGCCTGCACATTATTTTCGGAATCATTATCGCCAGGAGGTACGGTGGCTAAACCGGGGGCCCTTTCTCGACAATCCGCGCGGAAAGCGGAAGCCGAATCCGGTGAACTGCGGGAGATCCGCGGGCGGGCGGCGACGACCGCGCCGGCGCTCGACCGTCTCATTCACGAGCAGATGCGGCTGGGGATCGTCAGCGCGCTGGCCGTGAACGACACGCTTTCCTTTAACGACCTGAAGAAACTGCTGAAGACGACCGACGGCAACCTCAGCGTGCACGCCCGAAAACTGGAAGAGGCGGGTTATATAGCCTGCGTCAAGTTCTTCGAAGGGCGGCTGCCCAAGACCGAATACCGGCTCACGCCGGAAGGGCGGCACGCGCTGGAGCGTTATCTCGACCACATGGAAGCCCTGATCCGGGCGACGCGCGAGCGTTGAAAGAATTTCTTTTTTTTGGTGCACGCACTTTATGACAAAAAGTGATTTGTTGAATCGCGACGACGGCCTGCACGTGGCCATCATCATGGACGGCAATGGACGCTGGGCCTCCGCCCGCGGTCTGCCGCGCGTGGCGGGTCATCGCCGCGGAGCGCAGGCCGTGCGCCGTGCGGTCGAGGCCGCGCCCTCGCTTGGCATTCGCACCCTGACGCTGTACGCGTTCTCCTCGGACAACTGGCGGCGGCCGCCAGCCGAGGTCTCGGCCCTGATGCGCCTGTTTCTGCAATATTTGCGCAAGGAGGCCGCCGAGTGCGCCGCCAACGGCGTTCGCATCAACGTCATCGGACGGCGCGACCGGCTTCCGGCCGAGGTGCGCCGGGCCATCGAGGAAGCCGAGGCGGCCACCGCGGGCGGGCGCAGGCTCGACCTGCGGATCGCGGTCGATTATTCCTCGCGCGACGCCATCCTTCGGGCCGCGGCGCAATTGGGCGACGGCGAGGTTTCGCGCGAACGGTTCGCGGAGCTTCTGGCAAACGCAATGCATTCGGCCGCGCCGACGCGCGAGGTGGATCTGCTGGTGCGCACCGGCGGCGAGCAGCGGCTCAGCGACTTCCTGCTCTGGGAAAACGCCTACGCCGAGCTTTACTTCACCGACCGCATGTGGCCGGAATTCGACGCCGCCGACCTGGAAGCCGCCGTGGCCGAGTTCCACTCGCGCGAACGCCGCTTCGGGGCAGTCCCCCAGGCCGCGGCAGTTTAAACGCAGCTTGCGGCGTGCGTCCGCGCGCGGGAAGCTCGTCAAATTGCACGCGCAAAGCCGCAAAGACGCCTGGCGCTCTTTCGCCGAACCGCGGCCGCGCTTTCTTCGTATCCCGAGTGTAAGAATTCTCCGAAAGCGCAGTCTTATGAATGAGGACAGGAGGCGGGACATGGGGGCGCAGGCAGCGGTTCCAAACCAGCTAGCCGGACTCGAGCAGCTTTTCATCGCCCACCACAAGGCTGTCTACCAGGCGGCCTACCGCATCACCGGCAATGCCGGCGACGCGGAGGACGTGCTGCAGACGGTCTTTCTGCGGCTGCTGCGCCGCGAAGCCCCGGACCCGATCGGAAGCAGCGCGTACCTGCGCCGGGCGGCCGTAAATGCCGCGCTGGACATCGTGCGCGAGCGGCAGGAGCGCAAGGTGGTGGCGCTCGACGCAGCCCCGATCCCGGATGCCCGCCCCCAGCCCGACCGGCGGCAGGACGCCCGCGAGCTGCGGGCCTTTCTGCGCCAGGCCATCGCGCGCCTGGCCCCGAAAGCCGCCGAAATCTTCGCGCTGCGCTACTTCGAAGACCTGGACAACGGAGAGATCGCCCGCACGCTCGGGCTCTCGGTCTCCGACGTTGCCACCAGCCTCCATCGAAGCCGCAGCCGGCTCAAGGAAGAGATCCGATCCTATCGAGGAGAAGGCCATGGGCAGCACTGAGGAGAATCGTCCCGATCCGGAGCTGGACGGGCTGATTTCGGACATTCGTAACGAAGCGATCGACCCTGCCGAAGAGCGCAGGGCGGCCGACCGGGTTTGGGCGCGCATTTCCGAAGACGCGACCCCCGCGCCGGCAAATATCGGAACCATCCGGACCTGCGCCGATTTCCAGGCCTTGATTCCGGACCGGCGCGCCGGCCGGCTTTCCGAGGCGCGCGCCCTGCTGCTCCAGGACCACGCGCGCGAGTGCGCGGCGTGCCGGAAGGCGCTGGCGGGCGTGAAGGAAATTCGGATGGCGCCGCGGCGCGCGGCGCTTCCGATGTGGAAATGGGCGGTGGCGGCGGCCATCGTGGCCGGCGCGGGCATGACGGCGTTCTTCGCGGTCGAGCGCTTCGGGCCCGCGCCGGACGGGCCGCGCGCGACGGTGGCGGCCGTCGACGGCACGCTCTACGACGTCAACGGCGGGCCGCTCGGCTCGGGCGCCCGGATTGCCGAAGCGCAGACGGTGCGGACGGCGAAGCTCTCGAACGCCGTGCTGCGGCTCCGCGACGGCTCGCGGGTCGAGATGCGCGAGCGCACCGAGTTGTCCGTGACTGAGCGGCGCGACGGCGCGACGATTCGTCTGGCCGGCGGCAGCATCATCGTGCAGGCCGCCAAACAAGGGGCTTCGAAGCACCTCTGGGTGACGACGGGCGATGCCACCGTCGCGGTCAAGGGCACGGTGTTTTCCGTCAACAGCGGCGTCAAGGGCTCGCGCGTGGCGGTGCTCGAAGGCGCGGTCCAGGTGGACCAGGGCAATCGCAGGACGATGCTTCATCCGGGCCAGCAACTCGCCACGTCGGCGAGCATCAGCCCGGTTCCGCTTCAGGAGGAATTCTCCTGGAGCCGCGACGCCGATAAGTACATAGCGCTGCTCGCGGAGTTCACGAAGCTGAAGAACAATATCGCGGCGCTGCCGGGACCCGGCCTGCACTACTCGACGGGCCTGCTGAACCTGGCGCCCGCGGGCGCGATCTTCTATGCCTCGATTCCGAACCTGGGCCAGACCGTCACAGATGCGAACCAACTCTTTAAGCAGCAACTCGCCGAGAGTCCGGTTCTGCAGGAGTGGTGGGCCGGAAAGATGACGTCCCCGGCGCAGCAGGTGCTCTTCGACGAGCTGCTGCGGCAGGTCTCCGTGCTCAGCAGCTACCTGGGGCCGGAGGTGGTGGTGGCGTTCGCGCCCGATACCACGGGTTTGCAGAAGGAATCGCCGATCCTGCTGGCGAACATCGTGAAGCCGGGCTTTCGCTCCTATTTGCAGGCGCAGCTCAATGTGCTCGCGGCGGTCTCGCCGAACGGCGCGAAGGTGCGCATCATCGACAATCCGCAGACCGCGGCGCCGCCGGCGGACCGCGAACTGCTCGTCTTCACGGACGACACGCTGCTCGCCGTCTCCGACCGGCTTGGGCCGCTGCAGAAAGCGGCGGCGCGCGCCGGCGGCCTGAACGCGACGCCCTTCGGCGCACGCATCTCGGCGGCCTACGCCGGCGGCGTGAGCTGGCTGTTCGCGGTTGACCTGGGCACGGCAATGAACGTGTCGGGGAAGACCGGAACAGAGGCTGCGCGCATCGACCAGAGCGGCTTCGGCGACATGCGCTACTTCATCGCCGAGCGCAAGGACGTGGGCGGCAAGGCGGAGAATCTGGCGACGCTCAGCTTCTCGCAGCCGCGGCACGGCATTGCTTCGTGGCTGGCGGCTCCGGCTGCGAACCCGGCGCTCAACTACATCTCGGCGGACGCGAGCGTGGCGGTTGCGGGAGTGGCCAAGAATCCGGCGCAGATGCTCGATGACATCAGCGCCGTCGCGGGCGCCGGCAAACTCGCGCAGGGCCTGGGCGAGTTCCAGACGAAGACCGGCGTGGACCTGCGCGCCGATTTGGTCGAACTGCTCGGCGGCGAGTTCGCCTTCGCGCTCGACGGGCCGATGCTGCCGATGCCGTCCTGGAAGGTGGTGCTCGAAGTGAACGACCCGGCGCACTTCCAGCAGACGGTGGCGAAGTTGATCGAGACGGCGAACCAGGAGGCGGCGAACGCCGGCAACACCACGCGGCTCTCGCTCGCAGCCGCCGCGGGCCAGGACGGCCGGACCTACTACACGCTCTCGGACATTAAGGCCGGGCTCGAGATGCAGTACACATTCGACGGCCATTTCCTGATCGCCGCGCCGAACCGCGACCTGCTGTTGCGCGCCGTCGAGAATCGCGGCAACACGCTGGCGGCCTCGCCGAAGTTCCAGGCCCTGCTGCCGCAGGACGGGAACACGAACTTCTCGGCGATGTTCTACAACAACCTGGGCATGGCGCTCGCGCCGCTGCTGGGCGCGGCGAACCTCACCGCGGACCAGCAGAATGCGCTTCAGGGCATCGCGTCCCAGAGCGAGCCCACGCTGGTGCTGGTATACGGCGGGGCGGACCAGATTCAGGTGGCGGCGCGCGGCTCCGTATTCGGCCTGAGCCCGATGCAGTTGCTGGGCCTGGAACGGCCGGGCCGCGCGCGGAAAGGCACGACGCTCTGAGTCGGGTTTGGTGGCGCAGGCGCTTTCGCCTGCGCCTGAATAGGTTCAGACTGAATGGCGGATAAGCCGATGGAACCGGTGATCGAACTTGCGGGCCTCGAGGTGCGGTTCGGCGCCCGGACGATCCTCGACAACCTGAACGTGAAGCTGTCGGGGAAGTCGATCGGGCTGCTCGGGCCGAACGGAGCGGGGAAATCCACGCTCATCAATACGCTGATGGGCTTCTACAGGCCCAGCCGCGGGACGGCCCGCATTTTCGGCCAGGATATCGGCCGCCACATGCGCCGCGTGCGCGGGCTTATCGGCTACATGCCTGAGAACGAGTCCTTCATCGCGGGCATGAGCGCGGTGGCGTTCGTGCGGTACATGGCCGAGTTGTCGGGCCTGCCGCCCGAGGCCGCGCTCGAGCGCGCGCATGAAGCGCTGTTCTACGTCGGCCTCGGCGAGGCGCGCTACCGCCGGATCGAGGAGTATTCCCTCGGCATGCGGCAACTGGTAAAGCTGGCGCAGGCCATCGCGCACGGGCCGAAGCTGCTGTTCCTCGATGAGCCCACCAACGGCCTCGACCCGCCCGCGCGCCAGCGCATGATCCGGCTGATTCGCGACATCCGCGAGCACGGGGAATTGCACCTCATCCTGTGCTCGCACCTTTTGCGCGACGTGGAGGAGTGCTGCGAGGAAGTCCTGATCCTCAAGGACGGCCGCATCGTGCATTCGGCCAACCTCGAAGAGGAGCGCCGGATGAACCGGAAATTCCTCGAACTCGAAGCCGATGGGGAGCGGGAATCGTTTGCCGAAAGCGTGCGCACGCTCGGCTGCGAGTGCGCCCTCGCCGGCGGCCATCGCATGAAGATGGTGCTGAACGACGGCGTTCAGATTCGCGACCTCTACCGGCTCGCGGCCGAGAGCGGCGCGCGCATCCGCAAGCTGAACTACAAGCGCGACAGCCTCGAAGATATCTTCATCAAGGCGATGTCGAACGGGAAGGTATAACCGATGGCGGTCTACAAACGCGGTTACCAGGGCTACGACGGGCCGCTGACGCCGGAATGGTCGCGGTTTCTCGTCATCGCGAGGCGCGGCTACCGCAAGGTGTTCGATTCCACCTTGCTGCTGACGTTTTTCCGGCTGTGCTTCATCTGGCCCGTCATCTGCGCGCTGATGATCTACCTGCCGCACAACGCCGGCGCGCTGCAGTTGTTCAACTTCCAGAATCTGATCAGGGTGGACGGCGGGTTTTTCATGCGATACATCGGTTTTCAGGGATCGCTCGCGTTTCTGTTCACCGTGTTCATCGGGCCGGGCCTGATCTCCTCGGACCTCGCCAATAACGCGCTGCCGCTCTATCTGTGCCGTCCGTTCTCGCGCGCCGAATACCTTCTCGGAAAGTTCACCGTGATCGCCGGTGTGCTCTCCGCGATCACGTGGGCGCCCGGGCTGCTGCTGTTCGGCTTCGAGGCCTACCTGGAAGGCGGCGCCTGGTTCGCCTCCAATTACTGGATTGCAGTAGCGGTGTTTCTGGGCTCGTGGGTGTGGATCATTGCGATCGCATTGATCGCGATGGCTGCGTCGGCGTGGCTGAAATGGAAATTCGTCGCCGGCGGAGCCATGCTGGCCGTCTTCTTCCTGGCGGCGGCGTTCGGCGAGGCGGTGAATCATACGCTGGGCACGAACATCGGCGATTTCGTGAACATCGGCCAGGTCATCAACCAGATCTGGCGCGGGCTGTTCCGGTTGCCGGACAACGGCGGCATCAGCGCCGCCGCCGCGTGGGATGCCCTGCTGGTGTTCTGCGCCGTCTGCGTGTACCTGCTCTCGCGCAAAGTGCGCGCCTGCGAGGTGGAACTCTCATGAGCGCCGCGGACCGCATCGTATTCGAGGACGTGTCGAAGTTCTACGGCGAGGTGCTGGGCGTGAATCGCGTCGAGCTCTCGATCCCGCCCGGCATCACCACGCTGGTCGGGCCCAACGGCTCGGGCAAGACCACGCTGATGAACCTGATGACCGGCCTGGTGCAGCCGACCGGCGGGCGCATCAGCGTGCTCGGCATCCGGCCGGGCGAGCCCGAGCGGCTGTTCCGCATTCTCGGCTACTGCACTCAGTTCGACTCGTTCCCGCGCGGGCTCACCGGCTACGAGTTCATTTACTCGTACCTGCGCCTGCACGGCAGGCCCGCGCGCGAGTGCGACGAACTGGCGCGGCGCGCCCTCGAGCGCACCGGCATGGCCGGTGCCGCCGACCGCCGCATCGCCTCCTACAGCAAGGGCATGCGGCAGCGCATCAAGCTCGCGCAGGCCATCGCGCACCAGCCCTCCGTGCTCGTGCTCGACGAGCCGCTCAACGGTCTCGACCCGATGGCGCGCGCCGAAGCCGCCGAACTGTTCCGCGCGCTCGCCGGCGAGGGCCTGCACGTGATCGTGTCCAGCCACATCCTGCACGAGGTGGACCGCATCTCCGACCAGGTCGTCATCATGAGCAACGGTTACGTGGTCGCCGAAGGCCAGATCCACGCGGTGCGCGGAGAGATGCACCAGGAGCATCCGCTGCAGATCCTGGTCAGAACGAAACAGGCCGCGGTGCTCGCGTCGCGCCTGTTCTCCCGCGATCACGTCGCCGAAATCAAGGTCCACAAGGATGGCCAGGGGCTGCTGGTGAGCACGCGCGATCCGGACGTGTTCTATGAAATGCTGAACGGGCTGGTGCTGGAGGGCGTGGTGGACGTGGAGTCCGTGGCGCCGGCCGACGACGACGTGAACTCGGTTTACGAATACCTGATCGGCCCGGAGGGAGGCCCGGCATGAGCGAATGGAAACTGTGGGCGGCGCAGGTGGCGGCCATCATGCGCCTCGAAGTGAAGAAAACCTTCGCGCGCAAGGGCACGATTCCGGTGTACCTGCTGGCGTTCGCGCCGGTGCTGCTGTTCGCGATCCACGCCACGGCGTACGCGCGCGGCTGGACCACGTGCAGCGGCTCGGAAGACCTCGTGGCGTACGCGGGCGTGTTCCAGCTATTCGTGCTGCGCGCCGGCATCTTCTTCGGCGCGGTCGCGATCTTCATGAACCTGTTCCGCGGCGAGGTGCTCAACAGGAGCCTGCACTATTACTTCCTCGCGCCGGTGCGCCGCGAAGTATTGATGGCCGGAAAATATCTCTCGGGGCTGGTGACCGCGGTCGTGATCTACTCGGCCGGCACGCTGCTGTCGTATTGGATCCTGATCAACCACCTCGAGCTGACTAAGAGCCGCGCGCTGGCGGGCCCGGCGATGGCCGACCTGCCCGCCTATCTCGGCGTCACCGTGCTGGCCTGCATCGGCTACGGCGCGCTGTTCCTGCTGATGGGCATGTTCTTCAGGAACCCGATTATCCCCGCGGCGCTGGTGCTGTTATGGGAATCGTTTATCGTGTTCCTGCCCCCGCTGCTCAAGAAGTTGAGCGTGATCTTCTACCTGGAATCGCTGTGCCCGGTGAAGGTGCCGTTCAGCGGCGCCGGCGCGATCTTCGCGGTCAGCGCGGACCCCACGCCCGCCTACATCGCGATCCCCGGCCTGCTGCTGCTGAGCGCGGCGATCGTGCTGGCGGCGGGTATCTCAATCCGCCGCATGGAAATCCGCTACGGCCTCGAGTAAAAAAAAACCGGTGACAGTATACTCATTTCCCATTTCGAGCGCGGGGAATGAGTATACTGTCACCGGTTTTTGGCCACGGTTTCGTAGATTTGTTCCATGCGGCGAGTGGAGGCTTCGCGCGAGAAGTTGCGCATGAACAGAGAGGCGGCGGCGGCGAGGCGCGCGCGCAGGGCGTCGTTTTCGATCAGGCGCTTCAGGCATTCGGCGAGGCCCGCGGCATCTCCGGCCGGAAACAGCAGGCCCGTGCCCTCGTCGTCCACCAGCTCAGGATTTCCGCCCACGCGCGAGGCGACCACCGAACACTGGCAGGCCATCGCCTCCATCAGCGAATTGGAAAGCGCCTCGGATTTTGACGGGAGCACGAAGATATCGATGGCGTGCAGCCAGCCCGCGACGTCCGCGGTGGCGGGCTCGAAGTGACAGCTTGAATCGAGGCCCAGCTTGCGGCTGCGCTCCTTGAGCTCGGGCAGCACCGGCCCGCTCCCCACGATTGCCAGCTTCAGCCCGGGGCGCAGGCGCCGCACGCGCGCGAAGGCTTCCAGCAGCGTCGGCAGATCCTTTTCCGGACGCAGCGCGCAGATGACGCCGATCACCAGGCACGCGTCGGCGAGCGCTTCGGGCCGGACGCGCGGCGCCGGATGGAAGCGCTCCATGTCGATCGCGTTGTAGCAGACGTGTATGCGGCCCGGCTGAACGCGGTCCTCCTCGATCAACTGGCGGCGCACGGCGAGCGAGTTCACCACGATGCCGTCCACCATAAAATCCGTCAGCCGCAGCATGTGGCGGTGGGCGCGCGAGACCAGGTCGCGGTGGGCCCGCTGGCTCGAAAGCACGAACGGCGCCGAAAACATGCGAGCCACCGGGACGGCGAACTCGTTCATCGGGACGTCGAAGGCGTGCACGATTTCGATGCCCCGCTCGCGGATGTAGCGGCCCAGTTCCAGCGCGCCCCGCAGCGCGCCCGGGCCGCGCAGCGATGTCACGGGTAGCTGCAGGATGGGGACGCCGGCCGCGCGAAGCTCGTCCGCGCGGAATCCGTCGGAGCGGAAGCAGCCGACGTGCGGCTGGAAGCGCGCGCGGTCCAGGGCTTTGGCGATCTCGCACAACTGCCGCTCCGATCCGCCGAGCCCCAGCTCGCGGGTCAACAGCAGCACTGGCCGTGGCCGCATCATCTCGTTCCAGAATACTCCGGGGGCCAGCCTGCCGCCGCGGAAATTCCGGGCGCCGGGCGGTCCGGTAGCCTCAAGCCGGGGGGACCGCAACGATTCGGGGGGCGCCGCGCGCCTAGCGCACCTTTTCGAGCGCGCTGCGGAACAGCGGCTCGAATTCCTGCGGGCCGCCCGCAGCCTTGGCCTTTCTGACGGCGGCCTCGGCCGCGGCGGGCGCGCAGCCCAGGTTCACCAGCGCGGAGAGCACATCGCGATCGACGCCCGCGAGCGGCGCGCCCGCGCCAGGCGCCTCGGCTGCCGCGCCGGCCTCGGCCGCCGTCGCCGGCAGCTTTTCCTTCAGTTCAAGCACGATCCGCTCGGCTGTTTTCTTGCCGACCCCCGGAATGCGCACCAGCCGGTCCACCGCGCCGCCGCGAATCGCCGCCATCAGCTCGCCGGCCGGCAAGCCGGAAAGCACCGTGATGCCGAGCTTCGGCCCGATGCCGCCCACCGAGATCAGCCGCTCGAACAGCATCTTCTCTTCGTCGGTGAGAAACCCGAACAGCGCCAGCGCGTCCTCGCGGACGTGCGTGTGGATGCGCAGCCGCACCTCGCGCCCGGCCTCCGGCAGCGCCGAATAGGTCGAGATGGGGATCATCACGTCGTAGCCCACGCCCCCGGCATCGACAATCGCCTGATTCGGGTGCTTTTCGAGCAAAATACCTCGTAAATACGCGATCATTGGACAGGGAACATTATTTCACATGGCCAGGCGCCGGTTCTTTGTCGATGAAGTGCGCGACACCGAGGCCGCCCTGCGCGGCGACGACGCGCGCCACCTGCGCCAGGTCCTGCGCGCCGAAGCCGGCCAGCGGTACGAGCTTTGCGACAACCGCAAGGTGTACCTGGCCGAGATCGGCGTCGTCGCGAAGGACCTGGTTTCGTTCCGCATACTCGAGGAGTTGCCCGCAAGCGAGCCGCCGCTGCGGCTCACGCTGCTGCTTTCGCTCATCAAGTTCGACCGCTTCGAGTGGGCGCTCGAAAAGGCCACCGAGCTGGGCGTGGAAACCGTCATTCCGGTGGACGCCGCGCGCAGCGAAAAGGGGCTGCGGTTCGCGGCGGAGAAGCGCCTCGAGCGGTGGCGCAAGATCGCGCTCGAAAGCAGCCAGCAGTCGCGCCGGGCGCGGCTTCCGAATGTGCTGCCGGCCGTTGCGTTCGAGGATGCCGCCGGCGGCGCGCGCGGCCATCGCTATTTCCTGGAGGAGGAATCGGGCGCGCGACCGCTGCTCGATGCGCTGCTGCCGGAGCGCGCCGCGTCGGACGAAGTCGCGGTCCTGGTGGGGCCCGAAGGCGGCTGGACGGACGACGAGCGGGCGCTTGCCGCGCGGGCGGGCTGGAGCCCGGTGACGCTCGGCCCGAACATTCTGCGCGCCGAAACCGCGGCCGTCGCCGGCCTGGCCGTGCTCCTCAACGCGTGGATTCCCGCAGGATCCGGTCGATCAGTTCGGTGACGCCGGCGCCCCAGCCGCTCCGCGCGACGAAGCCTGCGCGCTCGCGAAGCGGCTCGATCGCGTTCGCCACCACGGCAAACAGGCCGCATTCGGCGAGAAAGGCCTCGTCGTTCTCGGCGTCGCCGATGCCGGCCACCGCGGCGGGCGCCAGATCGAGCGCGCGGGCCGCCGCGCGGAAGCCGGTCGCCTTATCGACGCCTTCCGGCAGCAGCATCAGCGATTCGCGGTTGAGGATGATGCGATAAGCCGCGCGCGTCTGTTCGAGAACGCGCCCGATCGCCGCGGCGGCCGAGGCATTCGAGGCGATGATGACGCGGCCGAAATCGAGCGGCGCGACGCCGGCGCCGCGCAAAGCCGCGACGAGCGCGGGAGGAGGCGGCGGCGCAAGCGGCGTTTCCGCGCCCGAAGGCGGCAGCCACAGCACGCCGCCGTTTTCCGCGGCCACCGCATCGAACAGCCGCACGGCCGGGAACACCCGCTCCAGGTCCGGAACCTGCCGCCCGGTGACCAGGATCAGCTTGCGGCCGGATGCCCGAAAGCGCCGGATCGCGGCGATCGTGCCGCCGTCCACGACGCCGTCGCGCGCCAGCGTGCCGTCGTAATCCGTGGCCAGCGCAGCGAATCGCATTTGTCCCAGTTATAGCGCAGGAACCATTTGTAACCGGCGCACCCTTCCGCGCATCTTTGGGGAAGAGCATGAAACCAGCGTCGATTGTGCGGTTTGCCGCCCTTGCTGTCTTCGTGGGATTGTTGATCTACGGTTTTTCGCCGCGTTTTGCGGCGAAGAACGCGGAAAAGGCCGCCGGCAAGAACGCGCTCACCTTCGATTTGCCCGAGCTCGGCGGAGGCCGCTGGTCGCTCTCCGCGCAGCGGGGCAATGTCGTCCTGGTGAACTTCTGGGCCACCTGGTGCCCGCCCTGCAACATGGAAACGCCGGGACTGGTGGCGCTGTCGAAACGCTACGAGAGCCGCGGCGTAAAGTTTGTCGGCATCTCGATGGACGACGACCCCGCGAAAGTGGTGCCCGCCTTCGTGAAGAAGTACGACGTCCCGTACCCGATGCTGATGCCCACGCCGGATTTTCAGCTCGCCTACTCCATCGAATCGCTGCCCACCTCGATGCTTGTCGACCGAAACGGGCATGTGGCGCGCACGTACGTAGGCATGGTGGACGAGCAGGAGTTAGGGCGCGATATCGACCGGTTGCTGGCCGCCGGCAACTGAGCGCCGATGGCCTTGCGGCCGCGGCTCCGAACGGCTCACCTGCTTCTGTGGCTCCGCGCGATAATCGCGAACATCTTCCAATTGATCCGAACGAACCGCCAGAGCTGCCAGGGCAGGAAGGTTCTCCAGAACACCGTGGCGCGCGTCGGCCTGGTCGCGTAGAACGCGGCCTTCATGTGGGCCTTTTCCTGCGGCGTGTATTCCTGCGGTTGCGGTTTCATCATCTCACTCCGGAATCAGCCACCATCCCGGCCGCCTCCTGGCCTTGTAGAGGAACATGTGGTGGAGAAGAATCTTGATCCAGTGTCCGGCCAGCCCGATCTCGCCGAAGGTGTAGTCGATGTCGCGCCCGTATTCGGGATAGGTGTCGTAATCGGGGACGATCGGAAACACGGTGATGGATGCGGCGGTGCCGGTCAGCGGGTTCGCGCCCGCGGACGCCACGCACGCGGCGCCCATCTCCGCCATCGAAGCCGAGTGCGTCGGGGCGGGCGCGCCGCCGATCAGGTCCACGATGCTTCGCGCGACGGCTTTGGCGATCATCGCCGAAGGCATGCCGGTGCGCGGCGGCGAGGGCGAGATCGTGACGCCGCGCGCGCTCACGCGGGGCCGCGAGATCGGGTGCGGCGGCGCGAAGGCGATGCCGGTCGCGAACACGTTGGGGAACGCGGGGCTGCGGTAATAGCGCGGCCAGTCGCGCGCGCGCCAGCGCTCGTAGGGCTTCGGCTCGTAATCGGCGTCCACCTTCATGAAGCCGCTGGGCGCGAACAGATCGGCGGTGATGTCGGCGCCTGCGGGATCCTGCGCCTTCAGGCCGACGCCCGTGAACGGCGGCAGCAGCATCGCGAAATCGAAGGCGATCTCGCGCTCTTCGCCCGCCAGCGTCTCGTAATACGCGCGCCCGGGCTCCACCTTCCGCACGTGCGCGCCGGTGATCCAGTCGATGCCGCGCTCGGCGAACAGCGATTCGGTAAAGATCTTGCTCGGCGTGATATAGCCGCCGCGGCGGACGTGCACGCCGTCCATGCCGAAATCGCCCATCTCGTACTCGTTCGAGAGGTACACGATCTCGGCCTTGTCTCGCACCTTGTGCGCGCGCAGCTCGAATTCCAGGTTCACCACGTACTCGAACGCCGCGCCCTGGCAGGTGCAGCCGCCGTGCCCCATTCCGACGACAAACCGCTTGCGCTCCCCGCGCCTCATCCGCTCGACAAGATCGAGGAACGCTTTCGCCGTCTCCTCCGCATGCTCCGCCGTGCAGACGGAGAAGCTGTGGCCGCCCGGCCCCAGGCCCTCCGTCGCCGCGAAGTTCAGCTTCGGCCCGGTCGCGTTGATCAGGAAATCGTAAGGCACGCGCTCGATTTGCCCGGCCCTCCCCGGGGTGGTCGATTCCACCTCCACGAAGGCGCGATCGGCGGCGCCTCCGCGCGGGTGCAGCGTGAGCGCTTTCGCCTGGTGGAACTCGATGCCCGCGCGCTCGTACACCGGCGCGAGCGGAAAGCGCACCTGGTCGGGCTTCAACAATCCCACCCCGACCCAGATGTTCGACGGAATCCAGTTATAGTGCGCGAGCGGCGAGACGACGATCACCGTGTCGCGCTTGGGCAGCCACTTTCGCAGGAACAGTGCGGCGGTATGGCCCGAGATGCCGGCCCCGAGTACGACGGCGCGCGCCATCGGAGTTTCCCCTCCTATTCAGTCTTTTGATTTGATTCAAGCACATTTGGTCGCAGGAGGACAGCCAAAATTGTGGGTAACAGGGGGAGATGGCCGGCAGCAAGGAACAACCGATCCTACCGGTCGTACACCGCCGCCGGGAGGTGCGGCCGGAATTCCAGGATGACCTGACCTCGCAGCCCGCGAAGTGGGCCCGGGGTTACGCGGCGAAAGCGGGCTGCCCCGCTTCGCGGCGCACGCAGTGAGGGTGGACGCGTTGCTTCAGCCGTACCGCAACCCGCGCACGAATCAGCGCCTGGCCGGGAGTCTCAGCGGGCTGTCGGGAGCGTTGTACCAACTGACCACCCGGTCATTCCGGAAACACACCTTAGACTCCCCGTAATACCAGCATTGCCCGGCGACACGCGTCGGCTGGCCGAGAATTTGTTTGACCTCCCAGTCGCTTGATCCCAGCCCGAACTCCGGCCGGACGGGTCCCTTGTAGTCGGCTGCGGATCTGCCCCATGGGAGTGGACTCCAATTGCGATCAGAGAGCAAACCGAATAGGGCTGCGAACAGCCAGATGCCACCCAAGAAAACCAGGACGAACTTTGTGGCGAATCTTGACTCCAAAGGGGTCACGATGCGCCTGTCGGAGGGCTCGTCGCCGCGCAAGGACACCTCAGCAGGCAGCCGTTGACCTTCGGTTTGCCGCCGGGAGAAGGCTCGCACGATCAGTTGGACGATGCGAGGTTGTGTATATGCCCTTGTTTGAGGGAATGTACTCCCATCGTTCGCCGGTGTTTGTGTCCATGTGAGCTCTGAAGGCACGTCAGCTACCCCCGTTAATGGGTATACATAAGTTAACATAAATCGGTTTGGCATTAGAGTCAATAACAGCGACGGCTGATTTAGAGTATTTTCGTACTGGTACATCAATTAACCGCAGGATAACTACGCAAGTTAACTCTGACGCGTCCGTGCTGGCAGGAGGGGTAGCCGCCTGTCGCGGTGGGGGGTCCTGCCTACCTCAGCAGGTCATTGATTTCTTTTACGAGCTTGGAGTCGAACTTCGGCTTGCGGTCGTAAGTCATCAGCCCGTTCACTTCCTGCTCGACGTCGGTTAGTTGCGTGTAGCAGATGCCGGCGTACGGCAGGCGGCGAATCGCCTCATAAAGGCCGCGCATTCTGGCCAGCGCGTCTTCCGGGGTTTTCTCGACGCCCGAATAACCCCAGGCTTCCTTAGGCACGGCCGCGCCCTGGGGGATGTAGGCGATGCCGCCGAACTCGGAAAGGTAGAAGGGCGAGCCGTTGTACCTGTAGCCCCGCAGGAGCGAAGGTGCGTGCTCCGGGCTCATGTCCTTGTACTCGTTGTAGAGCACGTCGCCGGTGCGCGCGTAATTGTGCAGCGCCCAGAGGTCGGTCATGTCGCCGTGGTCCCAGCCCTCGTTGTCGATCGCCAGGCGCGTGCTGTCGAGCGTCTTCGTGAGCAGGTACAGCGAGCGCACGTGATTCTGCTGGCGCGGGTCGCTCGCCAGATCCGGCACACCCCAACTCTCGTTGACCGGCGCCCAGATGACGATCGACGGGTGGTTGTAATCGCGCTCCACCACTTCCATCCACTCCCGCGTGAACCGCTCGACGTAGCTGTCGTTGAAGATCTGCGCATTGGCCATTTCCTCGGAAACCAGCAGGCCCATGCGATCGGCCCAGTAGAGATAGCGGGGGTCCTCCACCTTCTGGTGCTTGCGCGCGGCGTTGAAGCCCATCTCCTTGATCATGCGGATGTCGTACTGGATGGCTTCGTCGGTGGGCGGGGTGAGGATGCTTTCCGGCCAGAAGCCCTGATCGAGAACCGCCTTCAAATAGATGGGAGTTCCGTTCAGCAGCACGCGGCCGTTTTCGGTGGAGATGGAGCGGAAGCCGAAGTACGACTGGACGCGGTCGAGCACCTCGGCGCCGCGCCGCAGCTCGAAAGTGACGTCGTAGAGGTTCGGGCGGTTCGGGGACCAGAGGCGCGGCGAGCCGACGCCGCCGATGACGGTGGGCCGGGCCTCGCGCACCGCGGCCGAAGCTTCCGAGACGACCTCGCCCGAGAAGCGGATGATGGCGTGGAACTCGAGCTTCGCCAGGTCGCCCGCGATGGCGGGCTCAAAGCGCACCACGCCGTCCGTGGCGGGCGTGATGCGCACGCTTTCCAGATGCGTTTCGGAGACGGGTTCGAGCCAGACGGTCTGCCAGATGCCGCTCGACCGCGTGTACCAGATGCTGCGCGACGCCGGACCCCAATACTGCTTGCCTCGCGGGATGGAGCGGTCGGTCGGGTTATCGTCGGCGCGAACCGTAATCACGTTGACGCCGGGGGTCGCGTACGGCGTGATATCCAGCGTAATCGGCGTGAAGCCGCCGGTGTGGCTGCCCGCTTCGCGGCCGTTCACCCATACCGTGGCGCGGTAGTCGATGGCGCCGAAGTGCAGCAGAAGGCGGCGGCCTTTCCATTCCGGCGGGACCGTGAACGAGCGGCGGTACCAGACCCAGCGGTGATAGCCCGTATCGCCGATGCCGCTCAGTTTGCTCTCGAAACAGTAGGGAACGACAATGTTCCGGCTGAATTTCCGCGTTCCGGTCTCCCATTTTTCGGCCAGGCCGGCGCCGGCGTCGTCGAACTCGAACTCCCAATTGCCGTTCAGGTTGAGCCACTGCTCGCGCTGGAACTGGGGCTGGGGAAACTCGGGGCGAGGCGTAGCACCGGCGGCGAAGAGCGAGGAGGCGGCCAGCAGGAAGAGAAGGGCTTTCCGCATAGAGAACGAGGATAGCAGAGGGGCCGCGGCGGGCGTGCGCGCAAAAACGGCGCCTGCGCGGCCGAACCGCGGGCGCCGTTTCGAAAATCGGACCGGAAGCTACTTCGCCTTGCGCTGCTTTTGCTGGCCGACGCGCACCTTGAAGTGCAACTGCTTGGCTTCCTGAAAGGCCTTGTGATCGTGCCGGGCGACCGCATCGGCCAGATAGCCGTCCACGTTCGCATCCTTCGGCAGCACAGCCATCAGCGTGAAATTCTCATTGCACACCGGGCAAAAAGGCCGGAATCGCTTTACGTTCGGAATTGCCATACTTCGTTCATATTAGCACGGACGCGCCGGCCTCATCCCGGCGGGGCAGGCGTGGCGCGCGCCGGGCTGCGCCCGCCTCAGAACGCCGCGCCGGCCTCAGCCCGGCGGGGCAGGCGTGGGCCGCGCCGGGCTCGCCCGCCTCAGAACATGGCGGAAATCGCCGTCTTTCCGAGCACGTACAGCGCGCCGGCCTCATCCCCGGCGGGGCAGGCGTGGGGGCGCCGGGCTCGCCGGACTCAGAACATTGCGGAGATCGCCGTCTTTCCGAGCACGTATAGCGCCCAGGGAATAACGACGATCATGATCCCCTTCGAGAGCTTCATTTTCGGCACGGTCTTCGACAGCCCGAGGCCCATCAGGAAGATCGTCCAGAAGCTCATCAGATCGAGAGAGGTGGCGAGGCTGTAGAGCGCCTTCGGCGCCGTGGATTTGTCCAGGAAGACCGTCGGGTTAAGTTTGAGCAGGTTTCCCAGATCGAGGCCGCTGTAGTCGGGCATGCTGGCGAGAATGATGGCGGTAAGGACGCCGCCCGCCAGGGCCGTTGCGAAAAAGGAGTAGGAGCAGACGGTGATCACCTTCTTGTACGAAGTGGCCGCGTCGCTCATGTGCATCAGCCCGAGCAGGACCCCGGAAATCAGCAGGATCGAGAATGCCATGCCGATGCCGCCCATCCCGTATTGAATCGCCTTCCGCACGGGAGTATTGGCGGCACGGACCTGCTCCTCGATCTTGTCCGGCGGGATCTGGCTGGCCAGCGGGTTCATCTCGATGCCGATCCGCGTCAGCGTTTCCATGCCGATCATGTTTACCATCATGACTTGAATCAGCACGGCCACCAGCATCACGGCGACAAAGGGCGCCAGCCACTTGCCCTGCCTGGAAACGTCGCCGAACAATTTTTCGGGAGCGTAGAAAACCGTCAGAAGACCCATGCGTGTCTCCTCCTGGGAGGGTAGTATAGTCCACACGCGTCCCGGTTGAGCGGGCCGGTCCGCCGTCTTGCGCCGCCCTCGGATACGGGAGCGGGCTATCCGTATACAATGAGGACGAGGATGCCGACGCCCGCAGAACTGACAAAAATCAGCGTGCAGGAGTTCACGAAACGTTTTCGGAACGAAATGATTCCGCTGAGCAATACGTTCGCCTACTTTTCGGCCGCGCCGCTCAGCGAGGAGGACGTCCGCGAACACCTGGAGGAGCCCATCTCCGCGCTGCCCCAAGGCGTGCTCGCCGGCTTCACCAGCGTGTCCGTGTTCCTGGTGCCCTTTCTGGAGCGGTCCGGCGGCGAGGATTACGTCACGTTCGACCGGCCCGACCCGAAGGAGCGCTTCTGGGCCGGGCAGTTCGCCTCCGGCCCGACCGCCATCATGGTATTCGGCGTGAAAGACCGCGCGGTCGCCGATTACCACTACGATTTCTATCACGCCATCGCCACGCTGGCCGCCAACCGCATGCCGGCCGGCGCGCCCGAGGAGTTTTCCGAGCTGCTGGCCCAGGAAATCCGCGAGCACGTTCACGGCGAGGTGGATGACGAGAGCTGGGCTCTAAAGCAGGCGCTGCTCCAGAAGCCGGCGCCGCTGCGCCGCGACAGCAAGGCATTCCGCAGCTACGCGCGGCAGGCCTTCATCGACACCATGACGCTCTACCTGCACGGCATCTGCTGCGATATCGACGTCGAGACCGGCCCGCGCCAGATCCCCAGCCGCCACCTGCGCAAGCGGCTCGAGCTGTTGCACCAGTTGTACCCGCCGCCGCGCGGCTTTGCGGTCTTCCCCGAGGAGTTGAAGAGCTGAGGGCGATCCCCCAGGGACCGCCCTGCCTGACTATGCTTTCGCGAGCGCGGCCTTGACGCGCTCCGGCGTCATCGGAAGCTGCAGCAGACGGGCGCCGCAGGCGTCGAAGATCGCATTCGCGATCACCGAGCCCATGTTGACGATCGGCGGCTCGCCGACGGACTGGGCCGGCAGATCCGGGTTTTCGATCAGCACGGTTTCGATCTTCGGCAGCCAGGAGAAGCGCGGCAGCGCGTAGCTGTCGAAGTTGCGGTCGAGCACTTCGCCGTCTTTGAAGCGCACTTCTTCGGTCAGCGCGTAGCCGAGGCCCATGGTCATGCAGCCTTCCATCTGCTGGCGCGTGCCGTCGGGGCTCACGACGACGCCCTGGTCCTCCGCCTGCACCAGCCGCTTCACCTGCACGTGGCCGGTCGCCTTGTCCACCGCCACCTCGGCCATCAGCGCGGCATAGGTGCCGGAGTAAATGGCGCACGATACGCCGAAGCCGCGGCCGCTCGGCGTCTTCGCGGGTTTCCAGCCGAACTGCTTCGCCGCCGCTTCGAGCACCCGCCGCATGCGCTTGTCGGTAAGGTGGTTGAGGCGGAACTCGAGCGGATCCACGCCGGCTTTGTTCGCCAGCACGTCTATGTGCGACTCGCGCGCGAACGTGTTGGTGTTCACGGAAGGCGCGCGCCACGGGCCGACGCCGAACGGGTGCATGCCCTCGGGATTCCCGCCCGACCAGTTGCCCGCCGATCTCGTGCGCTGGTTCGGCACGTCGTAGAACTGCTGCGCGTTGCGGTCCCCCGCGCCGACGACGTAGAAATCCCAGAACGCGATCTTGCCGCCCGGGGTGAGGCCGGAACGGATCTTGACGACAGCCGCGGGCCGGAACGTGTCGTAGAAGAATTCCTCCGCGCGATCCCAGATCACCTGCACGGGCTTGCCGGTCAGGCGCGCGAGGCGCGCCGCCTCGACCGCCTGCCGGGCCGCGCTCTTGCCCCCGAAACCGCCGCCGACGTACGGCGTGATCACACGCACGTTCTGCGGCGGCAGGCCCATCGCCTGGGCCACGGTCGGCTGCACGCCGAAGGGCGCCTGCGTCGAGGCCCAGACCGTCACCTTTCCGTCCTCGAAGGAAGCCACCGCCGTGTGCGTCTCGATGGGCGCGTGCGCCACGTAGCTGTTCAGGTACGTTTCTTCGACGACGCTCTGCGCGAGCTTCTCGCCCTCCTCCAGGCTGCCCTCTTCGTTGACCGTGCGCGGCTGCGGCGCGGTCTTCAGCAGGTGGTCGAAGATGCTCTTGTCGTCGGGACCCGGCTGGGGCCGCTGCCAGTCGGCCTTGATGAGGCCGAGCGCCTGGTCGGCAACGTCCCGGTGCTCGTGCAGCACGGCGATGATGTCGTTGTCGCGGACGACGCGCACGCCGGGCACTTTCTCCGCGGCGGCGGTGTCGGCGCTCTTGAGCGTCGCCCCGTGCGCCGGCGGCCTCAGAATGCGCGCATTCAGCATGCCGGGAAGCTTGATATCGCCCGCATATTTCGCCCTGCCGGTCACCTTTTCCAGCCCGTCCTTGCGGCGCGGCGACTGGCCGACGATGGTGAACGAGGAGACGGGCTTCACGGCGGCGTTCGCGATGTGGCGCTCGATGCGCTTGCCCTGGACGAGCTGTCCGTAGGTGACGCTCTTGCGCTGCTCGGGGTCGGTGACCACGCCGGCCTTCACCCGGAGCCGCTCCGCCGGCGCGCCGAGATTCTCCGCGGCCATCGCGAGCAGCACGGCTCGCGCCTCGGCGCCCGCCTTGCGCAACACCGGGCCGAACTGCCAGATGTTCAGCGAGCCGAACGTGCCGATATCCCACGGGCACTGGCCGGTGTCGCCCATGATCATGTCCACCGAATCGAGCGTTACGTCGAGCTCTTCGGCGATGAGTTGCGCGAGCGAGGTCATGGCGCCCTGGCCGAGCTCCACCTTGCCCACCAGGCACGTGACGCGGTTGTCCGCGCCGATCTTCATGTAGGCGTTGAAATCCGAGGGATAGCCTGCGGCGCGGCCCGGCAGGCGGCCCGGTTCCTGCTGGAGAGCGTCGAGCGGCTCCACGGCCACCGTCACGAACAGGCCGGAGCCGGCGAGCGCGAACATGTCGCGGCGGCTCAGGCCGGCCGCGGGATTCAGTTTATCGTTTTCCATCAGGCACGCCCTTTCATCGCTCCGGCGGCTTCCTGAATCGCATCGATCACGCGCACGTGGGAGCCGCAGCGGCAGAGGTTGTCGTCCATATGGCGGATGATCTCGTCGCGGGTCGCGCGCGGATTCTTCATCAGCAGCGCGTAGCCGGAGAGCATCATCCCGGGAGTGCAGTAGCCGCACTGAAAGGCGTGGTGTTTGAGAAACGCCTCCTGGATGGGGTGAAGGCGGGCGTTCTCTTCGAGACCCTCGACGGTGAGGACGCGCTTGCCGGCCACGTCCTTGACCGGGGTGGAGCACGAGCGCACCGCCTCGTTATCCACGATGACCGTGCAGGCGCCGCAAAGCGCCTCACCGCAGCCGAACTTGGTGCCCGTGAGGCCGAGGTCGTAGCGCAGCACCCACAGGAGCATGCGCCCGTCGTCGGTCGTCACGCGCGCCGGCTTGCCGTTGAGCGTGAATGAAATGGTCCGCTGCATTTGAGATCTCCAGACTCACAAATAGTACACCACGGCAGGTTCCGATGTGGCGCGGGCTTCCGGAGGCGTCCCGCGGCGCGGCCGCGATCCGCCGCCGATTCCGCGGCAAACCTGTATACGCAACGCGAGGCGGCGCGTCCATGCTGGTACAATCCTTTTTTGCACCAGAGGTAGTACATGAAATATCGTAAAACTCTTATCTGGTCGTGCATGCTGCTGCTCGGCCCCGCATACGCGCAGGAACAGGCGCCGCAAAAGCCCCAGCCGCCCGCCGAAACCGCGCCTAAGCCGCCCGCCGAAAAGCCCGAATACTCCGCCGATGGCGTCGGCTCGGTGACTTTGTATTACTGGAACGCTCCGACGCACCCGGCGATCGGCACGGGCAGGGGAATCCTCAGCGGCGAGATCCCCACGAGATTCGAGCACGCCGGCGACAACCAGTACACGCCCTGGGTGGAGTTCGCAATTCCAGCGGGCGCGAACACGCTTCGCCTTTCCTATTTCCGCACGCAGGCCAGCGGGAACCAGATCGCTCCCGCCGACCTGACGCTGAACAGCAGCTCGTACTACCAGGGCGACAACATTGCCAGCGCCTACACGCTCCAGAGCGCGAAGATTTCGCTCGACTACATCTCCTGGTCGTTTCCGGTGGACAAACCGAAGTTCCGTCTGAAGACGCTATGGGAGCTGCAATACGTCACCCTGCGCTCCAGCTTCGATGTTTTCAACCAGGCGGCAGCGGGCTCGACTTCCTCCGACTGGCTGCTGCTGCCCACGGTCGGCGTGGGAATCGAGCACATGGTCTCGAAGCACTTCCGCTGGGAGGCGAAGGCTTCCGGAATGGGCATCCCGCGGCGCTCGGACCTGTGGGACGCCGAAGCTTATGCCGCCTTCCGGCTGGGCAAGATAGAGATCATGGCGGGCGGCCGGGGCTTTCATTTCAAGACCTCGCCGGGCAAGGAACAATACGCCTCGGCGACCCTGCCCGGCGCGTTCGTCGGCCTGCGGTTCTATCCCTCAACCGCCAGGTGAACCGCGGGGCCGGCCCCGGAGCGGCCGCTACCGGGCTTGCGGGCGCTCGGGAGGCGCCGGCAGGGCCGCGGCAATTTTCTGTATGCGCGCGAACTCCCGCGCGTTCCCGGTCGTGTAGGTGCGCCGCGGCAGAAGCGCGATCTCGGCCTGAACGGCTTTGACGCGATTGCCGGGGTTGGGATGGTCCGAGAGGAACTGCGGCCCGCGCGCGCCGCCCTCGGTCTCGAGCTTTTCGAAGAAGCGCGCCATTTCGACCGGGTCGTAGCCCACTCGCGCCATCATGCGCGTGCCCAGGAGGTCGGCATCCCGCTCGGCGTCCCGCGAGAACTTCAGCAGAACCGAATTCGCCCCCAGGCCGATGCCGAGTTCCGCCAGCTTGCCGAGCATCGTTCCGTTGTTGCCGCCGCCCAGCACGCCGGCCGCAAGCGCCGCCGGCAACTGGATGAGGTTGGCTTTGGAGGCCTGGTTGGTGCCGTGGCGCAGCGCGACGTGCGAGATTTCGTGGGCCAGCACGCCGGCTACCTGGGCCTCGTTCGCGGCCGCCGCCAGCAACCCGGAGTTGACGAACGCCGGACCGCCGGGCAAGGCGAACGCGTTGATGCTCTTGTCATTGACGACACGGAACGTGTACGGAAACCCGCCTGCTTCCGGCGTCGCGGCAAGCTTCTCGCCGATGCGCCGGACGTAGCCGTCGAGTTCCGCGTTGTTCGCCAGCGTGACCTGCTTTTCGATCTGCGCGGCGGCTTCCTTGCCCAGTTGCACGTCCTGGTCGCGCGTGAACAGATTAAAGCCGGGCTTCAGCGTGCGCGGCTTCTGGGCGGCCGCGCAGACGGCCAGCAGGATGAGAGCAAACGCGATTTTCCGCCCCATGATCCTCAATATGCCCGAACGGCGCGACAAAAGAAAGCGCGCGGAACCGGAGATCCGCGCGTGGCAAGGGACGCCGGCCGGCGGCCCAAAGCGGTGGCTGAACGTTTGGATTAGTAGCCGCTGCCGGATGCTCCCGTGCCGGTAGCGCCCGGGGCGGCCGGGGTAATCGTCACCATCTTCTGCCCGCTGGGGCTGGTGCTCTCGGTGACGATCACCGTGCTGCCGGTAGTGACGTCCGGGCTGATCGTCGTGTTGGCGCTGCTCGACAGGCTGAACTTATGCGTCTGGCCCGTGCTCGTTTGAACCGTGACTTCCTTGCCCGGGCTCAGGCTGGTCACCGTGCCGGTGATCTGCTTGGTCGAGGTTTGGCCCGTCGCGTACGGGTTCTCCTGGCCGGTCTGCGTCTGGCCGGTCGCATATGGATTCTGCTGGCCGGTCGTATTCTGCGCGAATGCGAGCGTACCCGCAAACAGAATACTTGTGAAAACTACGCTTGGTGTTTTCGTTTTCATGTGGTTTTTCTCCTGGGAATGCAGCCTGACGTCAATAGCCGGTGCCGGACGTTCCCGACGTGCCCGTGGCGTACGGGGTGGTCGCGGCTGCGCCCGGAGCCGGAGCGATCGTGATGGTCTTCTGGCCGTTGGGAGCGGTGGTCTCCGTCACAACCACCTGGCTGCCCTGAGTTACGCTCGGGCTCACCGTGGCCGCGCGGGGCGACAGCTCGAACGTGTGCGTCTGGCCCGTGCTGCTGCACACCGTGATCTCATTGTTCGGCTTCAGGCTGGTCACCGTGCCGGTGATCTGTTTCTGGCCGGTTGTGCCCGTGGCGTAAGGAGCCTGCTGGCCCATTGTGCCCGTTTGCGTGCCCGTCGCGTACGGGTTCTGCTGGCTGGTCGTATTCTGCGCAAAAGCGACCGTGCCCGCAAACAGAACGCCGGTGAAAACTACGCCTAAGGTTTTCGTTGTCATGTTATTCTTCTCCTCCTGGCAGAAAGGGTTTCAATGACCTGACATGGGCAGTTTCTCCTCCATACCCGTCCGGTCTCACTACACAGGCTTTAGGTTTGTACCTCGCGGGGAGGCGCGAAAGGGGCAATGCGGAATTTACTGGAGACTGCAATTTCTACAGGGTCAGAGAGGCGATCCCGGCCGCAGTCCGGCCGGGGTGGGATTGTTAGTACCAGATTGAAGTACTGGTACCGAGGTGGGGGCGAATTGGCGCGGCCAAAGTTCTTTTGGCCGGCAGCATGGGTTCCATGGTACACCACCCCGCCGATGTGAACGCGGCCACCCGCGCCCGCGCGGCGGGCGCTCGGAAAACGCGCATCAGCCTACCCACAGAAGCGGCCACCAGAAGGCAGGAGATCAGCGAAAGAGAACTTACCATTGTTAGTAAATAGGCAGTTGTAGACCGATAATTACCCGACAGCGATGCGCCGGTCTTTTGTCCGCCTTCTGCCTCGTTGCCACCCTTGGACACGGCGCCGCAAGTCGTAAATCTCATAAATTCAGTGGTAACGAGAACAATTTTCATGTAAAATCGTGGACCGAACCGTACCCCCGGAGTGTATAGGGGAGGACACCTCATGACGAACTCTACGATTCCGGCCGATTCTGTCGGTGCCTCTTCTCCGGCTTCGACCTCGTTCCGTTGGGAGGTCCCGAACAAGGCCATCTCGATACATCTTAGCCTGGACGTGGTAGACCGCCTCGAGCGTGAAGTGATCGAGAGCTTCAAGGCGATTACCAAGCGTGGCTCAGAGGTCGGCGGCATCCTGCTCGGACGCGTAGCGCCGGCCGCCAATAAGCGGACCGTGTTCGTAGAGAACTACGAACTCGTCGAATGCGAATATTCGCGCGGGCCTCTGTATCTGCTGGCGGACGCCGATAAGCAGCGCTTCCGCGAGGCGCTGGAGCGGTTGAAAGCGCCGGGGCCGCACTCTGTGGTCGGCTTCTTCCGAAGCAACACGCGGCGCGATCTCGTGCTCGACGAAGAAGACATGACGGTGATCCAGGAGTTCTTCTCCGATCCGGACCGCGTGTTCCTGCTCGTCAAGCCGTTCGCGATGAAGCCGAGCACCGCGGGGTTCTTCTTCTGGGAGGACGGGAACATCCACGGCGACTCCAGTTACCTGGAATTTCCATTCCGCCGCTCGGAGTTACTGAAGGGATTTGCGCCGTCGGTTGTGCCGGCGAGCGCGGAAAAGCCCGCGGCGCCCGCGCTGAAACCGGAACCTCCGAAGGCTGCGGCGCCGGTGGAGGCGCCCGCGGCGCTGAAGCGGGAGGAGCCGGCCGCGAAGCCCGAGGAACGCGCGGGCGCGAGCCCGAGACCGGTGACGATTCCACGGCCGATGCCGGCGCCGCTGCCGTTCAAGCGCGAAGAGCGGCCGGCGGTGGTCCCCGTGCCGCCGAAGCCGGTCGAACAACCGGCTGCGCCGCCGGTCACGGTGAAACGCGAGGAGCCGCGTCCGGCGCCGCCGCCGGTCACGGTGAAGCGTGAGGAGCCGCGGCCGGCGCCTCCGCCGGTCACGGTGAAGCGTGAGGAACGGCCCGCACCGCCTCCGGTAAAGCGCGAAGACCGCCCCTCGGCGGTATCGGTGAAGCGTGAAGAGAAACCGGCGCCACCCGCCCGGCGGGAAGAAGAGCGCCCGGCGGTTCGTCCGGCCGAGCCGGCCGCGGCGGCCGCGCCGGCGCCCCTCCCCTCGATCCCGCTGGCGGCCGAAGCGCCCGCGCGGAAGCTGAATAAGAATGTGCTGGTGGGGGCGATCGCGCTGGTGCTGGTGGCGATTTGCGTCGTCGCTTACCTGATGTTCGGCAACCGCTCGGGCCAGACGCAGGACACCGCCGGCCTCAACCTGAAGATCGAACGCAGCGCGGGCCAGTTGCTGGTGAGCTGGAACCGCAACGCTCCGTCGATCATGACCGCCCGCAAAGCCACGCTGTTCATTCAGGACGGCGAAAACACGGAGCCGGTGGACCTGGCGCTCGATCAGCTTCATCAGGGCAGCGTCGTGTACTCGCCCGTTACGAACGACGTGAGCTTCAAGCTCGAGCTGACGGATCCGCAGAGCGGCAAGACGACCAGTGAGCTGGTCCGCTACCTGGCGGGCCGGCCGTCGCCGGCAGGGCCCGCTTCGACGGAGCAGACTGCGGCGGCGCAGCAGGCCCCGTCGCCCGCCCCGGGCGCGCCGGCGCAGACAGCGCCGGTGGGAGCAGCGCCGGCAGCGGCCCCGGTTGCGGCTCCGGCCACGACGGCCGCCGCACAGCCGAAACAGGCTGCGCCCCAGCCGGTTGCCGAGGCGCCGAAACCCGAAGCCGGCGCGCCGCTGGTCACGGCGGCTCCGCCGAAGCCGGAATCGCTGGCGGCGCGGCTGAGCCGGCCCACTCCGGAACAGATGCCAGAGCCTCCTTCGCTCGAGGGCGGGCAGAGCAATCCGCTGAGCGGAGGCTCGCTGATCTCGGCCCCGCAGGTGAACGCGGCGGCGCCGCCGCGGCCCGCGCCGCGCCCGCAGGCCAATCAGCAGGCCGCCACGACCGTCGGCGGCCGGGTGCAGGAAGCGGTGCTGCGGACACGGGTTGAGCCCGCCTATCCTCCGCTTGCGCGGCAGGCCCGCGTTTCGGGCACGGTTCAGGTCCAGGCCACCATCGGCGCGGACGGCAGGGTGAAGAAAGCTGTCGCCGTCAGCGGACCGCCGCTGCTGCGGCAGGCCGCCGAGGCCGCCGTCATGCGCTGGATTTACGAGCCCGGCAGGCTGAACGGCCAGGCCATCGACACGACCGCCGTCATCCAGATCAACTTCTCGATGAACCGGTAGCCGCCGAATTCCGCCCGCAGCCGGCCGTTCAGGGCGCCTGCGGGCTTTTCAGCGGCGGCGCCGGGACTGCCCGGAACCGGTAGCCGGCGAATTCCGCCCGCAGCCGGCCGTTCAGGCCGCCTGCGGCTATTCAGCGGCGGCGCCCCGGAACATCAATAGAGGCGGATTCCGCGCGGGCCCGGGGGGCCTTCCAGGTGCGTGGTGTCGAGGAAGCGCACCGTGTTCGAGGGCAGGCTCATGGCCAGGGCGTGCGTGCGGGAGCCGCCGCCGAAGAAGCGCACGCCATGGAGCAGCGGGCCGCCGGTGACGCCGGCGGCCGCGAAGACGATGCGCTTGCCGGGCGCCAGGTCGCGCGCGGAGTAGATGCGCCGCGGGTCGTTGATGCCCATCGAGCGCACGCGGTCGGCAAGCTCGGGGGTGTCCACCACCAGCCGGGCCAGCATCTCGCCGCCCAGGCAGCGCAGGGCGGCCGCCGTGAGCACGCCTTCCGGAGCGCCGCCGATGCCCATCACCGCATGCACGCCCGCGCCGCTGACGGCGGCGGCGATGCCGGCCGAGACGTCGCCGTCCGAGATCAGCGCGATGCGCGCGCCCGCGGCCCGGATCTGCTCGATCAGCCTGGCGTGACGCGGCCGGTCGAGCACCATCACCACCAGGTCGTCGATGTCGCGCTCCAGGCAGCGCGCGATGGTCCGCAGGTTGTCGCTGACGGGCGCGTCCAGGTCCAGCGCGCCGCGGCAGGCCGGGCCCGCCATGATCTTCTCCATGTAGCAGTCCGGAGCGTGAAGGAGGCCGCCGGGCTCGGAGGCGGCCAGCACGGCGATCGCGTTCGGCGCGCCGGTGGCGCACAGGTTGGTGCCCTCAAGCGGATCCACGGCGATGTCGATGCGCATCGCTCCGTCGGCTTCGGGCCGCCCGACCTTTTCCCCGATATAGAGCATCGGCGCCTTGTCGCGCTCTCCTTCGCCGATCACGATCGTGCCGCTGACCGGCGCGGAATCGAATGCCCGGCGCATCGCCTCGACGGCGACGCGGTCGGATTCCTTGGGATCGCCCTTGCCCATGGTGCGCGCGGCCGCGATGGCAGCCTGCTCGACCACGTGAACCAGTTCCAAGGCCAGCGCCTGTTCGGCGCCGGGCCGGAGCCCCTCTGCGCGCGGTTCGGTACGCATTGCGGATGTCTGCCCAGCCACCTGGAAAGCCCTCCCGAGGGTAGCCTAACATATTTTCATTAATGTATCGGGCGAACGGCCGGTTTGGTTGACCGATCGATAAGGTGTGTGATAGTTTGAATTTTCGGCAAGCCTCGCGGTTGGTGCGTCTTAAGGGCGTTCCTGGTCAGAAATCGATGGAGCAGGTTCTACGTTCTCTCAGCAGCCTGATGCTGCAAGCAGTCCCAACGATCATCATCGTGGTCATCCTGCACTTCTACCTGAAGTTCGTCTACTTCCGGCCGATGGCGAAGGTGCTGAAGGCCCGCTTCGACGCGACCGAAGGCGCGCGGCGGCTGGCGGAGGAAAGCCTGAAGAAAGCCGCGGAGAAAGCTGCCGAGTACGAGGCGGCGATTCGCGCGGCGCGGGCGGAGATTTTTCGCGACCAGGAGAAGTACCGCGAGCGCCTGAGGGCAGAGCACGCCGAGGCGATTCAACAGGCGCGGCAGGGCGCGGACGCGATGGTGAAGCAGGCGCGGCAGCAACTCGCGGATGAGCTGGTGGTGGCGAAGCGCTCGCTCGAAGAGCAGACCGGGACGCTGGCCGGGCAGATTGTGAACGCTATTTTGCGCAGGAGAGTGGCTTGAAACGCTTAGGACTGCGGCGGCTGGCCCGGGCGGCGTGGCTAACGGCGCTGGCCGCGCCGGCCGTCTTGTTGGCGCAGGAAACGCGGGAAGCCGCCGAGCATGGGTACACGATCACCACGATCGACCTGTGGAAGCTGGCCAACCTCGCGCTGATCCTGGCCGCAGCCGCATATTTCGGACGGCACAAAATCTCGCAGTTTTTCGCGTTCCGCACGAAGGAGATCACCGTCGGCATCGCCGAAGCCGCCAAGCAGCGGGAGGCGGCCGAGGCGCAGTACGCGGCGATGGAGCAGCGGCTGGCGGGCATAGCCGCGGAGATCGAGGCGCTCCGCGCGGAGGCGGCCACGGAATCGTCGGCGGAGGCCGAACGCATCCGCCAGGAGACGAAACGGGAGATGGACAAGATCCGGGCGCAGGCGGAGCAGGAAATCGCCTCGGCCGGAAAAGCGGCGCGGCTGGAGTTGCAGGCCTATTCCGCGGAGCTCGCGGTCGGGCTGGCGGAAGCCAGGATCCGCGAACAACTGACTCCGGAAGCCGACGGCGCGCTGATCGAATCGATGGTCGGCGAGTTCGTGCAGCGCAGCGCCGGCCAGGTAGTGAGGGCCTCATAATATGCCGTCCGCACTGGCATTCCGATACGCACGGGCGCTGGCGGATCTGGCGGCGAAGCCGGGCGCGCCGGTGGAGGCTTCGGCCATCACGGGCGAGCTGGAATCGTTCGAGAATGCGCTGAAGGAATCGGTGCAGTTGAAAAACGCGCTGGAATCGCCGGCGGTGGCGCCCGCGAAGAAGCGCGCCGTGGTGGCGGAACTGGCCAGGCGGCTGCCGCTTTCGAGCCTGACGGCGCGGTTCCTGTACGTGCTCATCGACCACCGGCGGGTGCCGCTGCTGGGCGAGGTGCGCGAGGCATTCGAGTCGGTCGTGGACGAGCGGCTCGGGATCGTGCGGGTGGAGATCCACTCGGCGCGCGAACTGACGGCCGGGCAGCGCAGTCAACTCCTGGAGGAGTTGACCCGGTTGACCGGCAAGGAAGCGCGCGCCCGTTTCCAGGTCCGCGACGACCTGATCGGCGGCGTGGTGGCGCGAATCGGTTCCACGGTATACGATGGCTCAATCCGCGGGCAGCTCACAGCGATCAAGCACAAGCTCGCGGGAGCGGGAAGCTGACGCTTGAGGCCGCGGGAGCCGGGTATCCCGCGCGACAGCAAAGGTAAATATGGCTCAGATTCGAGCGGACGAAATCGAGCGGATCCTCCGCGAAGAGATTGAGAATTACGAGAAAGCGGTCGAAGTATCCGAAGTCGGTTCGGTGATCTCGGTCGGCGACGGCATCGCGCGCATTTACGGCCTGGAGAAGGTCATGGCGGGCGAGCTGATCGAGTTTCCGCACGGCGTGTCGGGGATCGCGCTGAACCTGGAAGAAGACCAGGTGGGCGCGGTGCTGCTGGGCGACTACACGGAAATCAAGGAAGGCGACGAAGTCCGGCGGACGGGCCGCATCATGTCGGTGCCGGTGGGCGAGGCGATGATCGGGCGCGTGGTGAACGCGCTCGGCCAGCCGATCGACGACCGCGGGCCGATCCAGGCCGCCACGTACAACACCATCGAGCGCATCGCGCCCGGCGTTGTGGACCGCCAGCCGGTGAAGGAGCCGCTGCAGACCGGCATCAAGGCCATCGACAGCATGATCCCGATCGGCCGCGGCCAGCGCGAGCTGATCATCGGCGACCGCCAGACCGGCAAGACGGCCATCGCGCTGGACACGATCATCAACCAGAAGGGCGGCGACGTGATCTGCATCTACGTCGCGATCGGGCAGAAGCGCTCGACGGTCGCCCAGGTGGTGAAGATTCTGCAGGATTACGGCGCCATGGAGTACACGGTGGTGGTGGCGGCGACGGCGTCGGACCCCGCGCCGATGCAGTACATCGCGCCGTACGCCGGCTGCGCCATCGGCGAGTACTTCCGGGATTCCCAGCGGCACGTGCTGTGCATCTACGACGACCTTTCCAAGCACGCCGCAGCCTATCGCGAGATCTCGCTGCTGCTGCGCCGCCCGCCGGGACGCGAGGCGTACCCGGGCGACGTGTTCTACCTGCACAGCCGTTTGCTGGAGCGGGCCGCGAAGCTCTCGAACGCGATGGGCGGCGGGTCGCTGACGGCGCTGCCGATCATCGAAACGCAGGCCGGCGACATCTCGGCGTACATTCCGACGAACGTCATCTCGATCACCGACGGGCAGATCTACCTTCAGGCCGACCTGTTCAACTCGAATCAGCGGCCGGCGGTGGACGTGGGTTTGTCGGTCAGCCGCGTGGGCGGCAACGCGCAGATCCGCGCGATGCGGCAGGTGGCCGGCACGCTGCGTCTGGACCTGGCGCAGTTCCGCGACCTGGCGGCGTTCGCGCAGTTCGGCTCGGAGCTCGACAAAGCGTCGATGGCCCAGTTGAACCGCGGCAAGCACCTCACCGAGATTCTGAAGCAGGAGCAGTACAAACCGCTGCCGGTGGAAAAGCAGGTGCTGATCCTGTTCGCGGGCACGAACGGTTTCCTGGACGATCTGCCGCTCGATCAGTGCCGCAACTTCGAGCGGGAGCTCTACCGGGTGGTGGAGACGAGCCATGCGACGCTGCTCGACAGGATTCGCGAGCAGAAGAAGCTCGATGACGCGTTGCGCGCCGAAGTTCAAGCCGTAATCAGGGAAGTGAAGGAGCGCTTCGTCGCGGAGATGGCGGCCGGCGCGGCGGCGGGAGCGCGGAGCTAAGCAATGCCCAGTCTGATTGACCTGCGGCGCCGGATTCGTTCGGTCAAGAACACGCAGCAGGTCACCAAGGCGATGAAGATGGTCTCGGCGGCCAAGCTCCGCCGGGCGCAGGAGCGCGTGCTCGCGGCGCGGCCGTACGCGCAGATGTTCCGGCAGATGCTGGCGGACGTGGCCGCGGCTTCCGGTTCGGCCGACTGGCTGGAGTCGAATCCGCTGCTGGCGCGGCGGTCCGAGGAGCGCATCACGCTGGTGTTCCTGACGGCCGACCGCGGCCTGGCGGGCGGGTTTAACTCGAACCTCATCCGCGCGGCGCAGGACTTCCTGTTTCAGCACGCCGGCGCGCGGGTCGAGTTATACACGCTGGGGCGCAAGGGCCGCGATTTCTACAGGAAGCGCGGCGGAAAGATCATCGGCGAGCGCACGGGCATCTCGCAGGCGGCGGATTACAAGGAAGCGTCGGCGATCGCGCAGGAAGTGAGCGCGCGGTTCGCGCAGGACGAAACCGACGCCGTTTACCTGCTTTACAACGAATTCAAGAGTGTCCTCTCGCAGAAGGTGACCCTCACACGGGTGCTGCCCATCGACGTCCCGACCGAGACCAGCGGCGCGGATTACATTTACGAGCAGCCGCCGGACCGGCTTCTGGGCGCGCTGCTGCCGCGGTACGTGGAAATCGCGGTCTACCAGGCGATGCTGGAATCGGCCGCGGCGGAGCACGCGGCGCGCATGACGGCGATGGAATCGGCTACCTCGAATGCGGGAGAGGTGATCGAGAAGCTGACGCTTTACATGAACCGCGTGCGGCAGGCCAGCATCACCAAGGAGCTGATCGAAGTGGTGAGCGGCGCCGCGGCGCTGACATAACAGAGTTTTTCGAGCAGGAGGATTCATCGAAATGGCCGCCATTTCAGAGAACGGCGGGCAGCGGTCCGCGGGCACGAACGCAATCGGCCACGTGATTCAGGTGGCGGGTCCCGCGGTTGACATCCAGTTCCCCGAGGGACAGGTGCCGGTCATCAACACGGCCGTGCGCATCACCAGCGAGGGATTCGAGGTCCCGCAGCCGATCGACGTCATTACCGAAGTCGCGCAGCACATCGGCGAGGGCCGGGTGCGCACGATCGCGCTGCAGCCCACCGAGGGCATGGTGCGCGGCATGAAGGCCATCAGCCTGGGGCACCCGGTCGAGGTGCCGGTCGGCCGCGAAGTGCTGGGCCGCGTGATCAACGTGATCGGCGAGCCGGTGGACAGGATGGGCGCGCTTTCCGCGCAGAAGTACTTTCCGATTCACCGCCCGGCGCCGAGCTTCGAGGAGCAATCCACCGAGCTGCAGATGTTCGAGACCGGCATCAAGGTCATCGACCTGCTCGAACCCTACCTCCGCGGCGGCAAGATCGGCCTGTTCGGGGGCGCGGGCGTCGGCAAGACCGTCATCATCATGGAGCTGATCAACAACATCGCCATGAAGCACGGCGGCGTGTCGGTGTTCGGCGGGGTGGGCGAGCGGACGCGCGAGGGCAACGACCTGTGGCTGGAGATGCAGGAGTCCGGCGTCATCGACCCGAAGAGCTGGGAAAAATCGAAGTGCGCCCTGATCTACGGGCAGATGACGGAGCCGCCCGGGGCGCGCCTGCGCGTGGCGCTGACGGCGCTCACCGTGGCCGAGTACTTCCGCGACGAGGAAGGCCAGGACGTGCTGCTGTTCATCGATAACATTTTCCGGTTCACGCAGGCGGGCTCGGAAGTATCGGCGCTGCTCGGGCGCATGCCTTCGGCCGTCGGCTACCAGCCGAACCTGGCCACGGAGATGGGCGAGCTGCAGGAGCGGATCACCTCGACGAAGAAGGGCTCGATCACGTCGGTGCAGGCGATTTACGTGCCGGCCGACGACTACACGGACCCCGCGCCGGCGACGACGTTCGCGCACCTGGACGCAACGACGAACCTTTCGCGGCAGATCGTGGACCTGGGCATCTATCCGGCTGTGGATCCCCTGGCCTCGACCTCGCGGATTCTGGACCCGAACATTGTCGGCAAGGAGCACTACGAGGTGGCGCAGCGCGTGAAGCAGACGCTGCAGCGCTACAAGGACTTGCAGGACATCATCGCGATTCTCGGCATCGACGAGCTGTCGGACGAGGACAAGCTGGTCGTGGCGCGGGCGCGCAAGCTGCAGCGGTTCCTTTCGCAGCCGTTCCACGTGGCCGAGCAGTTCACCGGGTTGCAGGGCAAGTACGTGAAGCTGGCCGACACGATCCGCGGGTTCAAGGAAGTGGTGGACGGCAAGCACGACGAGATTCCGGAGCAGGCGTTCTACATGCAGGGCACGATCGAAGACGTGCTCGAGCGCGCCGAGCAGTTGAAGGCGACCGCCTGACGTTCTCGAATGGCTGAAACATTCTTTCTGGAAGTCGCGACGCCCGAGCGGATGATGGTGCACGAGGCGGTGTCGAGCGCGCAGATCCCGGCCGCCAACGGCTACATCGGCGTGCTGCCGGGCCACGCGGCGCTGCTGTCGGAGCTGGGCGAGGGCGAGCTGTCGTATGTCGTCGAGGGCCACCGCCACAAGCTCAACATCCGTGGCGGCTGGATGGAGATCTCCGGCGAGCGCACCCGCGTGCTCGCCGATACGGCCGAAGTGCCGGACCACGAGCCATAAAAGAAAACGCCCCCCGGAAGCTTTCCCGCCGGGGGGCGCTTCGACCTTTGATTGCAGGCTGACCGCTTACTCTTTCTCCTTCTCTCCCTTGTGCTGCTCCATGAATGTGCGCGTATGATGATGGATATTCCCCGCTTCATCGCGGTACTCGCGTTCCTTCAGGTCCTGGCGCGCCTCGCGGCTCTCGCCTTTCAGTTGCTGGCGGCCGCCGCCTTTCTCCTGCTCGCGGGCGCGCGCCGCGCCGGCTGGGCCTGACTGCTCGGCTTCCGCCTTGCCGCCCTGCTGTTTGCCCTCTTCCTTCGCATGCGGCCAGGGCTCTTCGGTTTTCTTGTGCGGATGCCTGCCGGTCCCTTCGCGTTCTGGCATAGACCCCTCCTACAACAGGAGACGCCTCCGCGATGACGCGGTTTCGCGAGGATGCGGGCCTGCCGGCGACAGCGTGCGCCGGCCGGCTTTTCCGCCGCGCGCAGGACGGCCAGATGGGGCACACGGCAACCGGCCCCTCCGGTCCCGCGGGAGCGCGCGCCGAGGGATCCGTTTGCATGGAGGCCCGATTGCTGGCAATACTGTGTGACCGCCGCATCCACCTGGGACATGCTCAAAGAGAGTTTCGCGAAGTGGCTCGACGACCACGCGCAGAGACTTTCGGCCTCCCTGGCTTACTACACCGTGTTCTCGCTCGCGCCGCTGCTGATCGTCATGGTCGGGCTAGCCGGCCTCTTCCTGGGCCAGGCCGCGGTGAAGGGAGAGATCCAGAACCAGATCGCCGCTCAGGTCGGTCCGGGGGCGGCCACGATGATCGGCAACATCCTGCGGCATACGGCCGGAAAGGGCTCGAATCTTTTCGCGACGATCGGCGGGTTCGCGCTTTCGGTATGGGGCGCTTCGGGCGTGTTCGTCGAGTTGCGCGACGCGCTGAACGTGATCTGGCAGTGCCAGCCCGCGCGGGCGAGCGGAATCGCGGGATTTCTCAAGAGCTACATCCTCCCGTTCCTGATGGTCCTGGGCATAGGGATTCTGCTGCTGGCATCGTTCGTTCTGAGCTGGGCGCTTTCGGTGGCGCGCTCTTTCATGACGATTGAGCTGCCGCTGCCGGCCTGGGCGTTCCAGGTCTTTCAGTTCCTGGTCTTCACCGGCATCTTTACCCTGTTGTTCGCGGTCCTGTACGTGGTCCTGCCGGGGCGCAGGATCGAATGGGCGCACGCGCTGCGCGGCGGGTTCGTGACGGCCGTGCTGTTCACGATCGGCAAGACGCTGGTCGCGATTTACCTCGGAAGCAGCACGATGGTGTCGTCCTACGGAGCGGCGGCGTCACTGGTGCTGTTTCTGTTCTGGGTGTATTACTCGGCGCAGATCTTCTTTTTCGGCGCCGAGTACACCTATGTGTATGCCCGGCGCCATGAGCCGCAGGTGCGGCGCAGCGGAGGCTAATTGCCGCCGGCGCTGATGGCTTGCCCGCTGCGGTCTTCCTGCTGTCTGGCAAAGTCGTCCAGTTGCCCGGCGGCGTCGTCCCTGGAGATGCCGTACTTGCGCTGAATCGCGCTGGAAAGTTCCTCTCGCCTGCCGTTGGAGGCGTCGAGGTCGCCGTCATCCAGCCGGTCCCAGCGCTCGCGGACGCGGCTGCGATACTCCGGCCAGTTCTGCTCAATCCTGCCCCAGTTGGCGCAGCGCTGCCGCGGCTCGGCGCCTTTGCCGGCGTTGTCCAGAACGCTGATGACTGCGCCCGTCCAGCTATTCACCACGCCGGAAAAAAGCGCTACCGAAGTTTCGAGGGCCGCGTTCGCCTGGGAAGCGGTAATATCGAGCATCCGCGAATGCGCCGCCGCAACGGCCGCATTACCGCGGAGGGAAAAATCGAGCGCCAGCTTCTGCCACCATACGACGGTTTCAATGCCTTGCCTGGCCAGGCCGGTGAGACTTGAAGCCGTGCGCCGTCCTGCATGTTCCTTCGAACCCAGGGCTTTAGGTACACTGCTCATCTTGCACCCCCTGCGGCAGGGAGAGAATTGAGAATCCCCGCCTACGTTACCCATAGTGTAAACGAACGAGGGGGGCGGCACAATCAAAGGGGGAACGGACCGTAGGATCCGTTCCCCCCGGCGGCGGCCGGGCGAGGGATTACTTCGAGGCGGGCTGGCCTTTTCCGGCCTGAGTGCGGTCGCGTTCCTGCGTGCGCTCTCGCGTCTGATCTTTCGCGCGCTCGTCGGCCTTCGCCTGTTGCTGAGCGGTCTTCACGGCCTGATCGACCTGCTGCTTGCTCATGTCCGGCTTGAGTTCCGTGATGGCCTTGCCGAGCGGGACGGCATCGGGGCCGGTCATCTTGGCTTTGAGCTGATCGAACGGGATATTGAGGTTCTGCGAGACGTGCAGCGCGGCGATGAACTGGCCGTTGTTCCGGAACCCCGCGGCGGCGTCCTGCAGGGTCATGCCGGCGGGCACGAGCGGCTGCAGACGCTGCTGCAGGTTCGAGTTCAGGTTGACGCCGGGCTGGTGCTGCTGCGCTCCGGCGGGCATACCCTGCGCCGCCGCGCCCCTGCCCTGCGCGTTCTGCGGCGCGGCGGGCGCAGCGGGCGGAGCGCCTGCGCGCCCCATGCCGCGGCCGGCGCCGCGTTGGGCGAAAGCCGCGAACGCGCTCAGGCCCACAATGGTTGCTACTACGATGATGCGCTTCATATGTCCTACCTCCTGATCCAGGATGCGAGATTGAAACCGATGCCAAAGAAAACCGTGTCCAGCCGGTACGTGGTGCTGCGGCTGTACCCGATCTCAAAATCGACCGTTGGGGAGGGGGTCACCATGACCCAAGCCGAAGCGCCGCGGTCGCGCGCGATATCGGCTGTCCCGACGGTCTTGTGGACGACTTCAAACACTCCCGGGGTCCGCCCCTGACCCATTCCCCGCCCTTGGCCTTGACCCATCCCTTGCGAGGGCGCGGGCGTTGCAGGCGTGGGCGTGGTCGTTGCAGGAGCCGGTGAGGAATCGTTGATGCGGCTGATAATGGTCTGCTCGCCCGACGGCTCGATGGCGTAGCCCGAACCGCCGAGGCTCAGATGGTTCACGATTCGCACCAGCGCGCCGCCTTCCAGGTGGGCGACGAAGCCGTGCGAAATGAACGGGCGCACAAAAAATGGCGTGTCACTGATCTCATTGGCGAGTCCCACGTCGGCGTAAGGCATCAACCTTCCGAACGTGTGGTCGAAATGGTTGTTCCAGTCGTACGTCACGTGGCCGGTACTGAGGCCTTTTGACTCACTTCCCGTGGGCGCAGTCACCGTGAACGAGGTGACGTAATCGAGCGAAGGATTCGGGAACGAGAGCCTGCCGGTGAAATGCGCGTTGCCGATGCCGTTCACCGAGGACATGCCGAGCGTGCCCGACGCGCTGTCGCTGGGACGCACGAAATAAACCGGCAGTCCGGCGTCTATCCCGAAGTGTGTGTTGAAGTTATAGCCCACAGTGGAATCCAGCCGGGTAAATAGCCCGAGCTGGTTGTGAGTGCCGTCCAGCCGCTCGTAGAAGGTGAAGCCTGTGTGCTCGGCGGCCGACTGCGCCGCGCTGGTTGCCGCCGCGGCCAGCGCCAGCGCAGCAATCCTCATGGTGAAACAGAACCGTTGTGACATATTGCAGTGGGACGCGACGTAAGTTCCTAAGCAACCCGCATGCCAGAAAGGAACCACCTTACGATTCAGTGATTAAGCCGGGCGGGTTCGAAAGACACGGGAAAGATTTACCTGGTTTCAGACCGTTTCTTCCGGTCCGGCGGCAGGCAGCCGAGACGCAGCGGCGGGGGGCGATGGGGATGGCAGGACGCGACTCACGTCGCGCGGCGAGTGGGCGGGATCGCCCGCCGGGGAGCGTTCCGGTCCAAAGTCCCGGCCGGCCGGGCCGGCCGGGTTTGACCTCAGCCGATCAGCGCATCTTCGCTACTTCGGTTCTCATGATGCCCGCATTCCGCCAGGCCTGCTCGGCGTAGGGGCCCTTGATCTTGGCGGCGTCCTCGCTGAAGCGAATGGCTTCGAGTATCTGCCCTTTATTGGCGGTGGCGCGGCCAAGCTGATAATTCACGACACCCAACTGGAAGAGCGTGGCGCCGAGCATCTGATCGTTGCCCTTGACCAGCGGCAGCGCGGCCCGGAGCGACGCGTTGGCCTGGAACCACTGGTTATTCGCGGCGTAGGCCATGCCGGCGATGTAATTGCCGCGGCCGAGAAAATTGCTGCGCTTGCGTTCCCACTCGGCGGCGTTCGCGCCTTCCGGCTTGCCGTGCCGGCTGACGGCCGCAACCAGCCTGGTGGCGTAGGTGATCGCCTGCTGGTTTTGCTGGCGGTTCGCGGCCGATTCGGCGAGCACGAGCAGCGCATCTTCGTTATCCGGGAAATTCTCGACCGCCTTCGCGGCGACGGCCGGAATCCTGGCGCCGGCGCCGCTCTGCTGCAAAACTACGAAATAGCGGCCGTATCCTTCCTCGAGATATTTGCTCTTGGGAGCTATTCTTTCGAGCGTGGAGAGCAGATCGACCGCAGCCGCGGGCTGGGCCTGAAGCGACATGGCAAAAAGCGCATATTCGGCGTTCAACTCGAGGTCCTTGGCATAAGCGACCTGCTTGGTCCAGGTTTCTTTTTCGCTCGCGTCCTGCGGAGCAGGCGATTGGATTACCTTGCCGGCCAGGTTGTGGGTTTCCACCGCCCACTTTTTGACCAGCGCGACGTCATTCTTGGCTTGGGCGTCTTTCAGGGCTTGAAACGCGTCGTCCAGGTCGTCGGCAAATAGAGAAGGCGAGCCGGCGAGGAGGAGGACCGCGACACTCAGTATAGAAAATTTCATAGCAGTCTCCTGACGAACCGCTGACTACCGCGTGACACATTATAGTGCTATGGGAGGCCCCGTGGAAGTGGGTTGTATCTCAACTCCGAAACGCGGGGATCCGGCCGGCCGAGATTGGCTGAAGTCACGCGCGGCCTCGGGCCGAAGCAGGGCACGTAAGAAACGGCGCCTCGCCGCGCTACCACCAGCCCCTTGCGGGCGCCAGGAGGAACGAGAGAATCCACCAGATCAGCAGCAGGATGAGAATCGCGTACAGGCAGCCGCAGCCGGTGTAAGGCCGGTCATACGTCCTCCAATCGCGACGGCGCCGCGGTTCATAGGGCGGGCCCATGCCCTCATGCTACGAGGGATCCGCTTCGCGGGAGGTTCGCCCGGCGCGATTTATAATATTCGAATCCGATGAAGACGCTATCTGAAGGACTTTGCGCCGGCGCCGAGGGGCTGATGCGGGCGCACGTGGCGGGGTCCGTCGCGACGAAGCAGCGGATGCTGGAGGAGTGCGGCGCGGACATTCTGGCGGCGGCGGATGCGGTGGCGGGAGCGCTGCGGCGCGGCGGGAAGGTGCTGCTGTGCGGCAACGGCGGCAGCGCGGCGGACGCGCAGCACATGGCGGCGGAACTGGTGAGCTCGCTGCGGCGGGAATGCGTGCGGCCCGCGCTGGCAGCGGTGGCGTTGACGACCGATACGTCGATTTTGACGGCGAGCGCCAACGATTTCGGTTATGAGGGGATTTTCGAGCGGCAGGTGCAGGCCCTGGGACGCGAGGGCGACGTGCTCATCGCCATCAGCACAAGCGGGAATTCGGAGAACGTGCTCAGGGCGGTGCGCGCGGGGAAGGCGCAGGGGATCGACAGCGTGGGGCTGACGTGCGCTCCGGGCGGAAAGCTTGCGGCGGAGGCGCGCGTGGCCGTGCGAGTGCCGACGGCGAACACGCAGCACTTGCAGGAAGCGCACATCACGATCGTGCATATATTGTGCGATCTGGTGGAGCGGACGTTGTTTCCCGGGCAATTCTGAGCGGGCGCGCCCAGGACCGCTCAGAGGTCTTCGGCGCCGGCCAATCTGTACAATCCGAATTCCGCCAGCACAGGGATGGCCGCGGCTTGCGTGATGCGGAGGCGGACCCGCGTCGTCGAGAGGGGGCCGTTGAGGCGGATCACGCGGCGGGGGCCGATGCTGGAGCCTTCGGCGATCGGCGACCAGGCTCCGTCCTGCCAGGCATCGATGGCGAACGCGTCAACACGCTGGCCGAGCCGTATATCCTCGCGGAGCCGGACAACGTCAAAGGCGGCGGGGCGATGCAGCTCGATAATTCGCTCCATGGGCTCCGGCCTGGCCAGCCTGGCGCCGGCTGCGAGATTTCGGCTGAACGTTTCCCGCACGATCCGGCCGAAGGCGGCCAGGGAGGCCAGATCCGCCTCGTTGATCAGGCCGCGACGGTCCGGCGGGACATTCAACAGCAGGTTCGCGCCGCGCCCCACGGATTGGAAGTAGAGGTCGAGTAGCTGGGCGGGCGTCTTCACGCGGGAGTTCTCGCGGGCATGAAAGAACCAGCCCGGGCGGATGGAGACATCGCACTCCGCGGGGATCCAGTTCGGGGCGTTGCGGTGGCCGGTGGCCGCGTCCTTGGTGCGCACGTCTCCGACGGCGGCTGGGCCGCCGTCCTCGGCGACGGGAGCGTAGGTGGCCCAGCAGGGGTCGCCGGCGATGCCGGATTCGTTGCCGATCCAGCGCACGTCCGGTCCGATGTCGGAAAAAATGACGGCGCCGGGCTGGAGCGCGCGCACCATCTCCCAGGTGCGGGGCCAGTCGTAGTAAGTGCGCTTATCGATGCGCCGGGTTTCTCGCGCGCCGCCGTAGTAACCGCTGCCGCCGTTGGCGCCGTCGTGGAACACCTCGTAAATGGGACCGTAATTCGTGAGTAACTCGCGTAACTGGGAACGGTAAATAGCGAGGTAGCCGGAAGCGCCGTACTGCGCGTTGTTGCGATCCCAGGGCGAGAGATAAATGCCGAAGCGCAGCCCGTGGCGGCGCGCCGCTTCGGAGATCTCGCGTACGACGTCGCCTTTGCCGCCGCGCCAGGGGCTGTGTTTCACCGAGTATTCGGTCGTGGCGGTAGGCCAGAGGCAAAAGCCGTCGTGGTGCTTGGCGGTGAGGATTACGCCGCGCAGGCCGCCGGCTTTGAGGCCAAGGACGATGGCATCGGCGTCGAAAGCCGTGGGGTTGAAGACGGCAGGGTCTTCGTCGCCCTCGCCCCATTCCTTATCGGTGAACGTGTTCAGACCGAAGTGGAGGAAGGCGTGCATTTCGAGCTCGTGCCACATCAGTTGGCGAGCGGAAGGCAGCGCGCCGTAAGCAGCCGGCGCGGCCGCGACAAGCGCGGGCGCGCTTAGAAGGAATTCCCGTCGGGAAAGGCGGCGCACGGTATCAGCTTACCCGCTCAAGCCGCGCGCCGCCACAGCGCGTTCAGACCATCCGCTCGGCCGAGACTTTTACCGGCACGCCGTTGGTCACCGAATCGAACACGGGCGAGAATCTGGGCCCCAGTCGGCCCAGTTCCTGAATCTGCTCGTCCGGGGCGTCCGCCTTGATCCTGAACTTCATCCGGATCTGCTGATATCCGTTGCGGACCGACGGATCGATGCCGAGAAAGCCGCGAAGATCGATATCTCCCTCGATCGTCGATTCGACCGCCTGGATGGCGATGCCTTTCGCGGCAGCGTGATAGATCATCGAGCTGGTGATGCAGGAGGCCAGCGCGTGGAGCAGGTACTCCACCGGATTGGGCCCGCGATCGGTTCCCAGCAGAACCTCGGCTTCGTCGGCGATCAGCGTGAACCTCTGCGCGTGCTGCCATTCCTGGCCGGCGCCGTAAAAGCTTTTCACCTCGGATTGATTCTGGCCGCCTCCGTTCCAGCGGTTGGAGATATGGAAATTGAATTTGGCGAGTTCCGGCCTGGCCTTTACGTCCTCAATTGTTTGAAAGAGCCGATTCACATCGACCCCGTTCGTTACTTTCTTCTGCCCAGCTTGCATTTTTCCCCTCCTCGACCGATCTTACTGCAATGCGGAACGGCATCCCACGCACCCGTTCCGCCTTCCGGCTGCTATGCCGGCCGTATGTTCTGGTTCACCCGGAAAAAGTTATCGGGATCGTACTTCGCCTTGATCTTCGCGAGCCGGCCGTAGTTGTCGCGGTACGCCGTGCGAATGCGGTCCTGGCCCTCCTCCATCAGGAAATTCACATAGGCCCCGCCGGCCGAATACGGATGAAGCGCGTCGTAGTAGGCGCGGGCCCAATTGGTGATCCTGTCGCGGTTAGCCGGGTCGGGGTCGACACCGAGAGTCACGCCGTTCCAGACGGCCTCGCGATAGCTCCAGGCGGTATCGTTCCTGCCGACGCGCCGTGCCGCGCCGTCCACGGGATACAGATGCATCAACGACTGCATCGTGGGGAGCTCGGCGGCGAACTTCAGATGTATCGGGATCGAGGCGTCGCTGATTTCGTTGAACAAGTCGGCCTTCCAGTACATCTGCAGGCCCGGCGGATACAGCGGATCGAACATGGTCTGCAGGACCGGAAACGGCACAGGTCCGAAATGCTCGAACAGAGGTTTCGCGAAGCGCCGCACCGGCTCCAGATCCTTGTTGGCCTGCTCGGCGGTCCCTGTGTGGCACCACACCACGCCGCACGCTTTTTTCAAGTGAAGGGACGCCGGAAACAGCGGAACGGGAGGCACTGTCAGGAAGCCAAAGAATCCATTCAGATCCTCGGGCGCCCTGACGAGGAAGTCGCGGTAAAACCTCAGGGCATCGGCGCCGTGGTCGAGGTCCCACAGCATCGGCCCGGCGAAAACGGTGTGGACCGGGCGGCCCTGGAACAGAAATGACGTCACCACGCCGAAGTTGCCGCCGCCCCCGCGCAGCGCCCAGAAGAGGTCGGGGTTCTTGTCGGCGCTTGCGGTCACGAAGCTGCCGTCGGCGAGCACCACGTCGGCGGCCAACAGATTGTCGATGGTCAGGCCGTACTTGCGGGTCAGGTGTCCCGATCCGCCGCCCAGGGTGAGGCCGCCGACGCCGGTGGTCCCGATGACCCCTGAAGGAACGGCGAGTCCGAAAGCGTGCGTGGCGTGATCGACCTCGGCCCAGACGTTCCCGCCGCCAACCCGGACAGTTTGCGATTCCGGATTGACGTGCACGTACTTGATGCGGGAAAGGTCGATCACCAGGCCGTCATCGCAGACCCCGAGCCCAGCCGCGTTGTGTCCGCCGCCGCGGATTGCCACCGGCATGCCGGCCGCGCGGGCGTACTTGACCGCGGCGATTACGTCGGCCACATCGGTGCAGCGGGCGATGAGCCCGGGCCTACGGTCGACCATTGCGTTGTAGACTTTCCGGGCTTGCTCGTAATCCGTGCTGCCCGGTTGGATGAGATCTCCGCGCAACTGCCCACGAAGTTGCGCGAGTGCAGGTGTAGCCATCCGCCCCTCCTTCTATGTTGAAATCTTATGCCGGAAACCGCGCGGGCGCAATGATTTTTCGAGGGCGTCGAGCCTGTTTTGGTGGGGCAGGCGCTTCCGCCCGCCCCACCGGATTTTCATCACCCCGCCCGGACGAAGCGGGGTTGGGGTTTTAGTAACCGGAACTGCCGTAGGCGCATCTACGGTTGAAACACCGTGCGCAAATTAATGACAGAGGGGAATCGCTTGTTGTTAAGAATCGCCGCAGTATTGCTGATGCTGTGGCCCGGCGCCGCTTCCGCAGCCGATGGTATTGCCATCGACGTCCTCGCCCGCGACCAGTCGGGCAAACCCGCAGGCGGCGTGACGGTCCAATTGAAGACCGCGGGACAGGTGATCGCGATGGCCGAGACGTCCGAAGACGGCCATGCGCGAGTGACGGCGCCCCAGCCGGGGGCTTACGAACTCAGCGCCATCAAGGACGGATTCGAGCCGTTTCTGAAGCCGGACCTCCAGGTTTCCGCGGCGGCGAACATCTCGCTTGAATTGACGCTCGTGCCCGCGCTGGCCCGCAAGGACAGCGTCGAAGTGCACGATACCGCGTCGCCGGTCGAGCGGGGCGCCTCTACCCCGGCCTCGGTGCCCGCCCAGTCCGTGAATCAACTCCCCAGCCGTCCGGCGACTGTGTCCGACGCGCTGCCGCTGATCCCGGGCGTGGTGCGCTCGCCGGGCGGCGGCTTGCGGCTGTCCGGAGCGGGCGAGCACAGCAGCGCTCTGATCGTGAATTCCGCCGACGTCACCGATCCGGCCACGGGGCAGTTCGGCCTCACCGTGCCGATCGACAGCGTCCAGAGCCTGAACGTCTACCAGGCCCCGTTTCTCGCCGAATATGGCCGCTTCACCGCCGGCCTGGTTTCGGTGGAAACCCGCCGGGGCGGCGAAAAATGGAAGTGGGAGCTCAACGACCCGCTGCCCGAGTTCCGCATCCGCAGCCGCCGCCTGCGCGGCCTCAAAGACGCCACGCCGCGCCTGAACGTCGAAGGGCCTCTTATCCCAGGCAAGCTCTATTTCTCCGAGGGCTTCGAGTATGTCATTCGCAAGACCGAGGTCTACACGCTGCCCTTCCCGAACAACCAGCAACTGCAATCCGGCGTGAACTCTTTCGCGCAGTTCGATTGGATGGCATCGGAACGGCAGTGGGTGACGGCGACGGTTCACTTCGCGCCCCAGCGGCTGGGCAACGTAAATATGAATTTCTACAACCCGCTGCCGACCACTCCGGACGCCTCCACCGATAACTACACCGGGACCGTGGCCGATCACTATTCGATCGGCGGAGGCCTGCTCGACAACACGATCTCGTTCACCCGCTTTTCGGCCGACGTCTGGGGGCAGGGCCCCCAGGACCTGTTCGTCACGCCGACCGGCAACAGCGGGAACTATTTTGCCCGGCAGTCCCGTCATGCCTCGCGGCTCGGCTGGACGCCGGTCTACTCGTTTGCGCAGGTCAACCGGCTGGGCTCCCACAACTTCAAGATGGGGGCTTACGTGGCGAAGAGTTCCGAAGACGGGCAGGTAAGCGAGCATCCGATAAACCTTCTCGATTACACGGGCGCCCTGATCGAACGCATCAGCTTCACGGGTGGGCAGCCGTTCCATATGGGCGATCGGGAACTGGCGTTTTTCGGGCAGGACCACTGGCTGTTGTCGCCGCACCTGGCGCTGGACCTCGGGGTGCGCACCGAGTCGCAGGCAATCTCGGAGGCGTTCCGGGTTGCCCCGCGAGCCGGCATCGCCTGGACCCCCTTGGCCGGTTCCGGCCCGGTCATTCGCGCCGGCTTCGGGTTCTTCTACGACCGCGTTCCGTTGAATGTGTATTCCTTCAACCGCTACCCCAGCCAGGTGATCACATTCTTCAATTCCGCGGGCGGGATCGCCGGCGGCCCGTTTCTGTACCAGAACCTGATCGGCCAGACCGGAATTCCGTTCCCTCTGGTGTCGCAGGAACCCGGGGCGGGAGACTTCTCGCCGAGGAGCGCCATCGGCAGTATCTCGATCGAGCAGCAGTTGGGGCGCATGCTGAGACTGCGTGTGGGCTACATGCAGAACGAGGGCTCCGGCCTCGTGGTCCTGAACACCACGGCGCCGGATCCGGCGACGAATATCGGAAATTATTCGCTGACCGGCTCCGGCAACTCGCGTTATCGCCAGTTCGAAGTCACGACGCGCCTCCACCTCGGCGACGAGAGGGAAATGGTATTCTCGTACGTGCGCAGCCGCGCGCGTGGCGACCTCAATGATTTCTCCAGTTACCTGGGCAGCTTTCCCGTGCCTGTCATCCGGCCGAACCAGTTCTCCTATCTGCCGGCCGACCTCCCGAACCGCTTTCTGGCGTGGGGCATTATGAAGCTGCCCTACGGGTTCCGCATCGCTCCGGTGATCGAATACCGCACCGGTTTTCCGTACACCGCGACGGATGCGTACCAGAATTACGTGGGAATCCCCAACGCCAATCGCTATCCCGATTTCCTGTCCGTGGATTCGCGTTTTTCGAAGGACATCAAGGTGAACGCAAAGTACACTGTGCGGTTCTCGATCAGCGGATTTAACCTGACGAACCATTTCAATCCCGAGGCGGTGCGAACCAACATCGCCGACCCCGCTTACGGGTTCATGTTCGGGCAACGAGGCCGCCGCTTCACAGCGGATTTTGATGTTCTCTTCTGATACGCCGAGCCACCGAGCCGGCATCTATGCGTGTGCCGGCCTGACGTGCGCCGCGGTGCTGATCCACGGCTACCACCTCGGAACCGAGGACGCCGCCATCTGGGCGCCGGCGATCAAGAAAGCCGCCGACCCGTCGCTGTATCCGTTCGGCGACGAGTTCTTTCTCACGCACGCGCACCTTTCGCTGTTCCCTTACGTCCTCGGCTGGTTCTCGCGCCTGACGCACCTCGCGCCCGACTTCGTCATTTTTTTGTGCCAGCTCGTGGGCGTGTTTCTGCTGCTGCTGGCGTCCTGGCGGCTGCTTTCCACATGTTTCGAAAAGGAATGCGCCTGCTGGGCGGGCACCGCGCTGCTCGCGGGTTTGCTGAGCGTGCCCGTGGCCGGGACCGCGCTGCCCATCATGGATCCGTACGTCACCTCGCGGACGCTCTCGACGCCGTTCACGCTGTTCGCGCTGGCCTCCTACCTGGCGGGGCGGCCGCGCCGCGCGATGGCATGGCTGGCCGCCTGCGCCATGGTCCACGTGCAGATGTGGGTCTACGCCGCCGTGCTGCTGGCCTCGCTCGAATTGTCCCGGCGCCGCTCGGCGGCGCGCGAGCCGGTTCCGGTGCCGGTTGCGTTCTCGCTGGCGCTGCCTTTCTTGTGGGCGCTCGAGCCGGCCCAGGGACCCGCGCGCAAGGCGCTGCTCTCGAGAACCTTCTTTTTCGTCACGAACTGGACGTGGTACGAATGGCTGGGAGCGGTCGCGCCGCTCGCGTTGCTGTGGTGGGGCTCGCGGGTTGCGCTGCGCGGCGCGCGGGCGCCGCTTGCCGGCCTGATGCGCAATCTTGTGTGGATCGGCCTGCTCTTCACCGCGGCCGGACTGCTGCTGATCTGCTCGCCGCGCCTCGAGAACTATGCCCGGCTTCAGCCCCTGCGCGCCTTGCATATCGTGTACCTGGCCGGATTCCCCATCGCCGGGGCCCTGCTCGCCGAATACGTGCTGAAGGACAGGCGCTGGCGCTGGTTCGCGCTCTTCGCGCCGCTGGCGGCCGGCATGTGGCTGCTCGCGCGCGATACTTTCCCCGCCAGCCCGCATGTGGAATGGCCCGGAATGGCTCCGGAAGGGGACTGGAATTCCGCATTCTTCTGGGTGCGCGACCACACGCCCAAGGACGCCGTTTTTGCCCTGGACCCCGGTTATCTTCTCCTGCCGGGCGAAGATACCCACGGCTTCCGCGCCATCGCGGAGCGCAGTTCCCTGGCCGACCGCCTCAAAGACAGCGGCGCCGTATCGCTCTTTCCTCAACTGGCCGGCGACTGGGACCGGCAGGTCCGGGCTCAGAGCCCGTGGAACACTTTCGCGCTCGCCGATTTCCAAAAGCTTGCCCGGCTCTACCCCGTCACCTGGATCGTGACCCGCCTTCCGTCCCCCTCCGGACTGGATTGTCCGTACCGAAACTCCGGATTGGCGGTGTGCCGGATTTCATCCGGCGGTATGCTTATATCCGGACAACATGATTAACGGCAAGCGAATTTCCGTGGTGATGCCGGCCTATAACGCCGAGAAAACGCTGGAAGCGACCGTGCGCGAACTGCCCGAGGTGGTGGACGACCGCATTCTGGTAGACGACTGCAGCGCCGATAACACGGTGGCCGCGGCCCGGCGGCTCGGTCTGATCGTCGAGGTGCACGAGCAGAACCGCGGATACGGCGCCAACCAGAAGACCTGTTACGCAACAGCGCTGGCCGCCGGCGCGGACGTGGTTGTCATGATTCACCCGGATTACCAGTACTCGCCCTTGCTCGTGACGGCTATGGCGAGCATGGTCGCATACGGCGTGTACGACCTGGTGCTCGGTTCGCGCATCCTCGGCGGCCATGCGCGCCAGGGCGGCATGCCGGCATACAAGTATTATTCCAACCGCATGCTGACGAAGTTCCAGAACCTGCTGCTCGGCGCCAGCCTTTCGGAATACCACACCGGCTTCCGCGCCTATAGCCGCGACCTGTTGTGCGCCCTTCCGCTCGAGGAGAACTCCGACGATTTCGTCTTCGACAACCAGGTGATCGCGCAGGCCATTCTGCTGAAGGCGCGCATCGGGGAGGTCTCCTGCCCCACGCGCTATTTCCCGGAAGCTTCGTCCATCAATTTCCGCCGCAGCGTCAAATACGGTCTCGGCGTGGTCCGCACGAGCATCGAGTGCTGCCTCGAGCGGCTCTCCGGCAACGAGCGTCCCAGGAATTGGCGGCCGGTGGAACTCACCCCGGGAAGGGCCGTGGCGAGCGCGCCGGCCGCGCTGGATTTGAAGCGCTAGCGGGTCGGGGCCGCTTGCCCGAAGCTGCGCGCCCCAAGGGCCCCGGGGCTCGCAGACCTTTTTGCCCCTCGATTGTGAACGCAGGCCCGGCAGGCTGCGCGGGAGCGGTTCGGCATCGGGCCGCCGGCGGTCCTAAACCGTCAGCCAGCGGAGTGGACCATGCGGAGCCGCTGTCGCCAATGAAGGCGCTGGCCTGATCCGCCATGCGGTCGGGGCATGGCGGAGCAGGTCGCAGACAGCGGCATGGCGCAATTCGGCTAGGCCGGCTGCATGAACTTGGCGGCCGGCGCGCCGCAGATGGGGCACCTTTCGGGCGGGTTGCCGAATTCGATGTGACCGCAAACCGGGCAGACGTAAAAGCTCGCCTGCGCGAGGTCCTCTCCGCGCTGGACCGCTTCGAACGCGCGCTTGTAGAGCTCCGCGTGCACGGCCTCCGCCTTGGTCGCATAGCCGAACATCACCTTGGCGCGGTGCCCTTCCGCTTCGGCGGTCTTCGCCATCGGCGGGTACATCGTAGTGTATTCGTAGGTTTCGCCTTCGATGGCCGCCTTGAGGTTCTCCGCGGTGCTGCCGATGCCGGCCAGGTTCTTCAGGTGGCCTTCGGCGTGAATGCGTTCGGCTTCCGCTGCGGTTCGGAACAGGCGAGCGATGTTGGGAAACCCGTCCTGTTCGGCTTTTTTCGCGAAGGCCCGGTATTTCTGGTTGGCCTGGCTCTCTCCCGCAAAGGCTTCTTTAAGATTATCGATAGTATTTTTGCTATTCACAGGCGCATCTCCGAAATTGAGAGTAGCACGGATCCGCGCCGGGGCACGCGCCCGCTCTTCATCTTCGGGGTCCGCCCCGTTCAGTCTCCGAACAGGCGGCGGGCCAGGGCTTCGCGCTCCTTCAGCCCTTCGCCCTCGAAGAGCGACGCCACCTCTTCGAGCAGGTCGGGAATCGGAAGACCCTGCGGGCACTTCTCGACGCAGTCCATGCAGCGCGAGCACAGGGAAGCGTACATGGGCGTTCCCGAGAGCACCCCGCCCGCGCGCACCACGTACAACAATTCCGACTCCTGCTTCCTGCCGAAGGCGTGATAGGCGTTGAAGGTGTCGAAGACGCCGGGGATATCGACTCCGGACGGGCAAGGCTGGCAGTAGCCGCATCCCGTGCAGGCGACCTTCATCAGCTCCCGGTATTTCCGGGCCACTCTCCCGATCAGCTCGAGCTCCGCCGCGCTGAGCGAGCCGGCGTGGCCGTCTTCGGCGATGCGCAGGTTCTCTTCCACCTGCGCCTCGTCGTTCATTCCCGAGAGGACCACCGTCACTTCGGGGTGATTCCAGATCCACCGGAGGGCCCACTCGGCGGGGGTCCGCGGCCGGTCCGCTTCGAGCCACAGGGCGGCGATGGCCGGCGGTTGAGGCGAAGCGGCGAGCTGGCCGCCGCGCAGCGGCTCCATCACGATTACGGCCAGCCCCTTCGATGCGGCGTAGCGCAGGCCCGCGGCGCCGGCCTGACGCTCTTCGTCGAGATAGTTGTACTGGATCTGGCAGAAAGTCCACGGATAGGCGTCAACGACGCGGGCGAAATCGTCGCGATGGCCGTGATAGGAGAAGCCGGCATTCGCGATTTTTCCGCCGGCCTTCGCCCGGTCGAGAAAATCCGCGACCCCGAGCGCCGCGATCCGGTCCCAGCGATCGCCCGTGATCGAGTGAACCAGATAGTAGTCGATACGGGAGGTGGCCAGCTTTTCAAGCTGCGCGTCGAGGAAACGGTCCATGTCGGAGCGGTCCTTGACCAGCCAGGCGGGCAGCTTGGTGGCAAGCTTCACGCGCTCGCGATATCCGCCGGCCAATGCGCGCCCGAGGAACCGTTCGCTCTCGCCCCCGTGATACGGCCAGGCGGTGTCGACGTAATTCACCCCGCGGTCGATGGCATGGCGGATCTGCCGCGCCGCCCGTTCCTCGTCGATCCGCCCGTCCTTCTGCGCCAGCCGCATGCAGCCGAACCCGAGTATGGACAACTCGTCTCCGGTCCCCGGCGCGTTTCTGTAAAGCATATTTCCCTGTTGAAGGAGCTATTCTACCGTGGCCGGGGAACGGAGACACGAGCCGGCTGCGAATGCCGGACGCTTGCGCGCTTTGGGGAGGCTCCGTCCGCCTACGCTGCCGCCGCCGGGCGCGGCGGAGTACGCCGGCGGAACAGCGACGCGACGCGCTCCGCGATGCCGCGCCACTTGCGCATGGTCAGCTCGATCAGGTTCAGCAGAATGGCGAGCGCGATCAGCCCGGGCCAGAGGCGCATCACCGACGGCACGCGGCGCGCGCCGGGATCGAAGATGTCGCGCGCGGCGGGCTCGAAGCGGCCGCCGGTGAATTGAGCGATCCGGCGCAGCAGCGGGCCGTCCGAACCGTACTCGTTCAGCTCCGGCTCCTCGCGGTAGAAGCCGGTCTCCGGGAACGCCCGCGATTCGACCAGCGGACGGATGCGGAACAGGCCCTTGCGATGCTCGATCCGCACGCGCCCGCGGTAAGCGCCCGCCGCGATTTTCTCGATCTTGAGCGGCCGCTCGAAGCCCTGCGGGCCGAACACGAAAATGTCGGGCGGCGCCGCGGGCTCGGTTACGTGCGGGCTGAGGCGGTAATCGACCACCAGTTCGTCGTTGGCGCTGTTGTATTCCGCCGTGACCTCGCCGGCCTGCGCGTGCGGCAGCAGGTCGCGAATCGCGTTCTCCCAGAACTTGTCGAATCCGCTCCAGGTCACCCAGTTCTTCGCCCACCGGCTCTTGGCGTCGGAAGTGAACACTTCGGCGCGGCCCAGGCCGTACTGCCAGCGCACGAGCAGAGGGTCGGGCCCCGCGTCGAGAATCACGTCGGCCGTGGGCTTGGCCGTGAAGCGCACGTATCCGAGCAGCGGCGGCGCCGAATCGATGCCGACGCCGTTCAGGATCTCCACGTTCTTGACGACGCTCGGCTTGAAGTCCTTCTCGATCGCGGTCGAGCCGGTGTGCTCCCTCACGTCGCGCAGCAGGAGCTGCTCGAGCCCGGAGGGTTCGCTCAGGAAGTACGACTTGCCGCCCGCCGACGCCGCGATCTTCTCGAGATAGGAGCGGTTCACGTCCTGCCCGAGCCCGACGGTCGAGATCGTTACCTGGTGCTGCGCGGCCTCGCGCGCCAGCGCTATGCTGTCGCCCTCTTCGGAAATGCCGTCCGTCAGCAGCACGATGTGCTTGTAGACGGCATCCACCGGCAGAATGCGGCGATAGCCCTCTTCGAGCGCCGGAGCGATCTGCGTGCCGCCGTCGGCGATAATGCCGGCGATGATGCGGTTGATCGCGGCCTTGTCGTCGGCGCGGCGGATCGGCACGGCCCAGTGGAACGAATTGTCGAACATCAGCACGCCGACCTTGTCGTAGGGCCGGAGATTTTCAACCACGCCGACCGCGGCCGCGCGCGCCAGCTCGATCTTGCGGCCCTCCATCGAAGACGATTTGTCCAGGATCAGCACGACGCAGGTGCCCTCGGGCGTGCGCGGCGGCGACAGCTTCGCCGGCAGCGCGCGCTCGAGCGGATCTTCCGCCGGCGCCGCCTTGTAGATGTTGCGCTCGCCGCCGATCACCACGAGCCCGCCGCCCTGCTGGACGAACTGCTCGAGCGCCGCCTTGCGCGGATCGGGGAGCGCCGACAGGTTCTGATTGTTCAGCGCGACGATTTGATACGCGCCCAAATCCGCGGGAACCTGTTGCGCGCGGTCGATCTCGAATTGCGCCGCGTTGAGGGCCTTCAGCAGGTCGGTGTCCGTTCCGGGCGGATCGTCGGAAACGAACAGCAGCCGCGGGCGGCGCAGCGTCAGCGCCTGCGCGAAGCGCACCTCGCCCAGCCCTCCGGCGATCACGGCGCCCGCCAGGTCCACCGCGCCGGCGCTCGCGATGCTGGTGTGCACGCGGATCTGGTTGCTGCCGGGTTCGAGCGTCACCGGGCTGGCGCCGAGCAGCTTGCCGTCGGCCCGGATCTGCACGGTCGCCGCCGTCTTGCGGGGCGAATTCACGACGAGGTCGATGGGGAACCGCTCGCCCGTGAACGCGTAGACGGGCGCGCCGACGGATTCGACGTTCAGCTCGGGCTTGGGCCGGCCGTGGAGCGCGTAGGTATCGATCGGAATGCCGAGCTCGCGCGCCTGCCAGGCCGCGCGCGCGACGCTGCCCAGGTTTTCGTGCCCGTCGGTAATCAGCACCAGGCGCGGCACGCGGCCGGCGGGCAGCGCCGCGATCCCGTCGCGAATGGCCGCCTCGAGATCCGTGCCGCGGCCTGCCTGCCCGGGCGTGTACTTCAGGTTCCAGTTGCGGCCGTGCTCGGCGGCTCCGGCGGGGCGCGGCTCCTGCGAGAAGGGGATGACCGTGGTCCAATTGCGGCCGCGCGCCGCCTCGATGCCGCCGGCGATGGCCGAGGCGCGCTCGAGATCCGCGGGCGAAACGCTGTCGGAGGTGTCGGCCAGAATCGCGACCGCCATCTTCGATTCGAATACCTGAAGCGCGGGGCCGGCCAGCGCGACGGCAACCGCGGCGAGCGCGAGCGCCTTCAGCGCGAGCCGGCCGCGGGCGGTGGAGCGGCGCCACTCGACCGCGGCCCACAGAAGCGGCAGTAATGCTGCGAGCAGAACCCAGGGCCGGTCGAAACTCATCGCGCGCTCCTTGCTCCGGCGGCGGCCGGCGCGTACGCGCGGCCGAACAGAAGCCATTCGCTGAGCAGGCCCGCCGCGCCGAGCAGCGCCAGCCACGGCCACAACTCGGAGTAGTCGGCCGTAATCGCCGCCAGCCGCGGTATCCCATGGCGCGCGGTCTCCGGAGCCTTCCAGCGCGCTTCGGCAACCTGCGGCAGGCTCAGCGAGTAGACGATCTCGCGATCGCCCGCGACGACGCGCACCGTGCCCGGCTCGGCCGTGAAGAAGCGCAGGCTGTGCTCCTCGACGCTGTAGGGCAGCGGGCGTCCGCGCTCGGAAACCACGCGCACCCCGCCCGGATCCGCGTCCCGCCCCAGTTCCACGGTCACCGTGCCGACGCAGCCCGCGTTCAGCTCCCAGCGGTGAAAAATCCCCGGAGACATCCAGCGCAGAATGTTCGCGAACAGCAGCGGCGTCGTCAGCGCATACCGGAGCGAACCCGCCACCGGATTGAAGCCCAGCACGACGAGTTTATGCGGCTCCGAGCGCGCCAGAATGACCGGCCCGGAATCGATCTCCGCCACCACCGTGTCGTCGGGGTCGGCATAAAACACCTCCGTGCTGTCGAGCCGCACGTCCTGGGCGCGCAGGCCCGCAGCCAGCGGGTTGTCGGTCCGCCAGCGCGAAAGTGTGGCGTCCGTTGCGGTCTCGCGCACCGGGACCGGCGAATCCCCGCGCGGCGGCTCGATCCAGACCGTGTCGGCCTCGGGCGGCGAGGCCGGCGCGAAGCGGTCGAAGATCACGATGTCCGCGCGGGCGCCGGGACTGTACTCATAAGGGCGTTGAAACACCGGCTCGACGGCGGAACTGGCCGCCAGCGCGGGCTTGAGCGTCTCGGGCCGGTCGGAATACACGAGGACGCGCAGCGGGCGCTCCACCGGCAGATCGATCGAGGCGCGCGCGTTGCCGTCGAAATCGCCCGCCGGAGTCACCTGAGCTTCGAGGTGCCCGCCCGCGCGCGTGCGCAGTTCGAAATTCGCGTTCTGGCTCGCGCCCGCCGCCACCGTCAACTGCTGCGAGCCGATGCTCCTGCCCTCGAAGGCGAGCGACAGCGCGATCGTCCGCGGCCGCGCCCCGTAGTTGTGCACGCCCACGAGAATGTGCCACGTCTCGGGATCGGACGCGCCCCGCTCGATGCCGATCTTTTCCAGGCCGCAGTTCTCGACGTGATCCGGAATATTCAGCACGCGCAGGTTCGGGACGCTGCGCCGCGCCAGGTCTTCGGGATTGTCCGTGATGCGCCCGGGGCCGACGTAGACGATCTCGCCGGGGCGCCCGGTCTGCAGCCGCTGCGCCTGCTGCGCGAACTCGAGCGCCTGGCCCAGATTCAGCGCGGTCGAGCCCGGTCTTGAATTGTCGATGGCGGTTTCGAGCGCCCGCCGGTTGCTTTCGAAAGCGGTGACGGGCGTCGCCAGCGCGTCGGCGCGGACAAGCATGGCGCGGTTTCCGGCGGGCAGCGAGCGCACGTACGCGCGGGCCGCCGCTTGCGCCAGTTCCATCAGCGTGGCGTCGCCCGAGCGCGAAGACATCCACGCCGAGGTGTCCAGAAGCAGCACGTGATCGCGCGAAGCCTGCTCCGGCGAGCCGATTCGCAACTGCGCCATTGCCAGCAGCAACAGAGCGATGCTCGCCAGTTGCAGCAGCAACGAAAGCGGCTGCCGGATTCGCCTGCGCCGGCGCACCTGCGCCGGCTGTTCCGACGCGACCCAGAAGCGAAGCGTCGGGACGATCAGCCTCCGGCGCGTGCGGTCCCACAGGTACAGCGCCACCACGCCCACGGAGATGCCGCCGAACAGCGCCGCCAGTTGCAGCCAGGAGAGGTTCAAGAGAAACATCGGCGCCTCCGGTAGTGCGGGCGCACGCGCTCGTGCGTGCCGCGCCACGGTTGCTGGCCGCGCGGGCATGCGCGGGAGCGGCTCCCCCTCATGCCACAGCCCCCATTCCGGCCAGCGGGCCGAACACGGCGTCTTCCACCGGCATCGATGTCGAAAGCCCCGTGTACCGGCCGTCGTTCCGCAGCGCGATGCGCCGCAGAGCGCGCGCGTAAGCGTCGAACGCGGCCGTGTACTTCCCGCGCGCGTCCGTGTCGAACTCGAGCTTCAGATGCGCGCCCGTCTCCGCGTCGGAAAGCTCGAGCTCGCCTTCCCACGGCGGCACGCGGTCCTCTTCGGCCCAGACATGGACGAGCATGAGCTCGTGGCCGTAATCGGCGAGCAGTTCGAGCGCCTTTTCGCAGTTTTGGTCGTCGAGAAAGTCCGAGACGACCACCAACAGGCCGCGTTGCGAGTAGCTGGAGATGAACTGCCGGACCACGCGCAGAAAATCGGTGCGGCCGCCCCGCGAAAGCCGTTCGAGATAGCTCACCGCGGGGCTGAAATGATGCCTTCCGCCGCCGCAGCGGAACTGCTCGGCGAGCACGCCGCTGAAACCGTGCATCACGATCGTATCCAGGCGCACCAGGCCGACGTAGGCCAGGGCGGCCGCGATCCGCCGCGCATAATCGAATTTCGGAATTGCGCCCGTGGACATGGACTCGCTGGTGTCGATCAGCAGGCGGATCGGCGTGTGCGGCTCCACGCGGAACATCTTCAGGAACAGCTTTTCGAAACGCAGGTACGCCTGCCAGTTCACGGCGCGCAGATCGTCTCCCGCGTGGAACCGGCGGTGGTCGAGAAACTCGAGGCCCGGACCGGAAAAGCGCGACACGTTGTGCCCGCCGACAAGGCCCGGGAACGACTTCTGCCAGTGCAGCGCAAGCCGCTCGAGTTTCTCCAGGAACGTCCGGTCGATTAACGGCTGTTGCGCCATCGTTACTCCTTGAATTAGATGGTGCGAACCGGTCTGGAATGCGGCGAAAATTACGCCGCTGCGGCGCGCGCGGCCACGCTGCGGATCACCTCGTTCAGAATCGAATCGGGCGTCTGCCCGTCGGCGTGCGCGTCGAAATTAAGGATCATGCGATGCCGCAGCACCGCCGGCGCGACGGACGTAATGTCGTCCACGCTCAGGTGGAATCGGCCGCGGATCAGCGCCAGGACGCGGCCGCACTCGACCAGCGCCTGCGCGCCGCGCGGCGAGCTGCCGTAGCGCACGTATTTCTTCGCCAGATCGTGAGCCTGCGGGTTTTCCGGCTGCGTCGCGAGCGTCAGATCAACCGCGAATTCCTGCACGTGCGCGGCCACCAGCACCTCGCGACACACGGCGCGGACTTCGAGAATCGCCTCGCGATCGAGCACCGGCGTGACATCGGGCTCTTCCCGCTGAATCGTGCGCTCGATGATGGTGTTCAGCTCCGATTTGGACGGATAATGAACGACGATTTTCATCAGGAAGCGGTCCAGTTGCGCTTCCGGAAGCGGATAGGTGCCCTCCATCTCGATCGGGTTCTGCGTGGCCATCACCAGGAACGGGCGCTCGAGATGGTGCGTGGTGGTGCCGCTCGTGACCGTGCGCTCCTGCATCGCTTCGAGCAGCGCCGATTGCGTCTTCGGCGTGGCGCGGTTGATCTCGTCGGCGAGCACCAGGTTGGCGAAGATCGGACCGGGCTGAAAGCGCAGGAGCTTCATGCCGCGGTCGTCGGCTTCGATAATCAGGCTGCCGATAATGTCGGCAGGCATCAGGTCCGGAGTGAACTGAATCCGGGAATATTTCAGGTTCAAGGCCCGCGCGAGCGTCCTGAGCAGAGTGGTTTTCCCCAGCCCCGGCACGCCCTCCAGCAACACGTGGCCGCCCGCCAGTAGCGCGATCAGCACCCCGTCTACGGCATCCTGTTGCCCCACGATGACCTTGCCGATTTCCTGCCGCACTCGGTCCAGTTTCGAGGCGGCCAAACGCACAGCGGCTTCGGTCTGCACTCTTTCATTCTAGAGCAGGGATGAGATCGCGGCTTTCGCATCCCGAAATCCGGAGATCTCAGGTGCGGGAGAGGGCGGCGCTGCGCTCGCCGAGCGTGCTCGCGAAGTGAGTGAGGATGCGCGCCCGTTCGCGCAGCGCGCGGCGCGCGGCCCCCGGCATGATTCCGCGCGTGAGCCTGTACCAGCTTTGCAGGAAGCGGAAATCCAGTATCAGGATACGCTGCTCGACCGTATACCCGGCCCAGCGCGGTCCGGAGGTATAGCGCAGCAGGCACGTGAGCACGAGGAAATCCCGCAGCAGCGCCTCGTTCAGGCGGTCGAGTTCGCCTTCGGCACGGCTCTCCACCGTATCGAGCACCTCCGGGAACGTCAATTGATTCGCGGCCGCCACCTGCCGCACGCGGTCGCTCGCGGCCGCCGTCTTCAGGATCGCGCGGCAGTTGTACCGGAACCAGTACAGGCACAGGATGAGAGTGAGCGCCAGGATCAGCAGTTCGGACATTGGTCTCAATATCGGCTCAGCCCCGGCTTCCGGCGGAGCAGACATGCGGTGGCACGCGAGCGATTCACGAGAATATCACTTTTCGGAGCCGTTGGGGAATACCATATTTGCGGGCGCCTGCGGGTGGGCGGCGCGAAAATCGCGGTACAGCGTCGCGTAGCTTGCGGTGATGTAATCCCGCTCCGCGAATCCGAGCCGGCGCGCGGCATCGTCAATCCATTCCGGGTCGCCTTCCAGTTCGAGAAAATCGCCGATCGGCGTCTCATCGAGCGTTGCGAGACCGGCCCGGCCCTGCTCCGCATATTCGGCGCGGTATTTTTCGTAGCGGAAGGCAACTTCGAAGCCGAGGCGAAGAAAAATATCGGCCAGCACTTCCGCGTCCGCAATCCCGGTCTCGATTTCTTCGCGCGATTTGTGCTTTTCGTTCCGGGCGGGTCCCTTATACGTCAGCAGCCCTTCACCGCCGCGGCGGCGGATTCTCAGCAGGGCGCCGGCTTCCCGGAGTTTCTTCTCCGGAGTGTCGAAAACGAAATCCTGCTCGAACGCGCGCGGGCGCACGATGTGGAAGCCCGTGCGATCGAGACGTCCCCGGCCTTCTTCCACACTGGAAAGCCGGAGTTTGATCTCGATCTCGCGATGGTGGCCCGAGGACATGGTGTTCATGGTATCAGGCCCGCGCGCAGCAGTTGCGCAGAATTGCGGCATTGGGCAATTTCTGCACATGGGCCTGAGCCGGACGAAGCGCGTTAAGGCGGCGCAACTGAAGGAACATACGTCCCTCGAAACAGTTGGTATGGGACGTGCATCCAATCAGTGCGCAGGAGGCAAAGCCCATGTACGAGCCCTTCGCGATCGAGATTTACCGCAGGTTCCTGAACGGCGAGAGCGTGCAGCAGCTCGCCGCCAGGCTAGGCATACCGGCCGAGCGGATCGAAAAACGAATCTGCGCCGCGGCGGCCTACCTCTATCGCAGGCGCGCACGGGCCGCCTAGCGCAGCGCGCCGCGCCCTCCGCCTGAGGCTTTGTGTTACGCTCCTCTAAGGGTGCGCGCCCGTAGCTCAGGTGGATAGAGCGACTGGCTTCGAACCAGTAGGCCGGGGGTTCGAGTCCCTCCGGGCGCGCCAGCCGGACCCATCCTCTTCAGGCCCCGATTCCGAACCGATCGACCACAGGACGCCTGACAAGACGCTAGAATGACTCCTCAGCGGGGTTCCTGCGGAAGCGGTGACCTCGCGCCTGCACTCTGAGGTCCTACGATGCGATTCGCTCTGCGCACGCTGTCTGGAATAGTCGTAGCAATGGCGCTGGCCTTCGCGCTGGTGGTCGCAGTCGAGTGGTTCGGCGCCGTCGTCCACCCGATCCCTGCCGATTTCAACGGGAACATCGGCGAGCATGTGCGGCGGTATCCGCATTGGGTTTTGGGAGTCGTCGTGCTGGCTTGGGGTGCGACATCCACCGCCGCCACCTGGGTGGCATCGAGAATCGGCAACCGGCTCGCCGGCATCGTTGTCGCGCTGATGCTCGCATCGGCGCTCATCTTCAACCTGACGATGTTGCCGTATACGATGTGGTTCAAGATCGTTATGTTCGGTGCGTTTCCCGTCGCCTGCCTGATTGGAATCAAATACGGCAAGCGAGTTCTTTCGCCCGCTGCAAATACGAACGCGGCGCGCTGATTGCGAGCCACCCCAGGCCGGCGCGTTCTGAGACCGGCCGCCGGCCCGGACGCGCAGGCGGCGGTCGAAAGCCCGGCGAAGATGGAGAGCGCCGTCCGCCCGGCGCCCGCCGCCTGGCGACGAAGCAGGGGTTTCTGGTCGGTCCGATCGGGCTCGTATTCGCGGCGCCGGTCGCGGCGGTCTTCCCGAGCCTCGCCAGGTCCGTGTGTCTGCACGACGTGCTCGGCGAGCCGAAAGAGATCGCAGCACGGATGCTATACTCCGAGCAGGGACTTGCCGGGCTGGCGTTCGACTCGCGGTCTATTCCGGGAGGCTTGCCAAATTGTCGGGACTCTTCGCCGCGCTCGATTCTTTTCTCCGCAGCGCCGCCGCAATCCTCGTTCACCTGGGCGGGTTCGGCCTGCTCATCATGGGCATCCTCGATTCCTCGTTCCTGTTCGTGCCCCTGAGCAACGACCTGCTGATCATCGCTATGACGGCGCGGAGACCTTCGCTGCTCCTCTACTACGCAGCCATGGCCTCGGCCGGTTCGATGGCCGGCTGTTTTCTCGTGGACCTGGTGTTCCGCAAGGGCGGCGACGCCATGCTCGAGAAACATGTCTCGCAGCGGCGCCTCCAGTACGTCCGCGACCGCGTTAACCGGCGCGCCGGCTGGGCGCTCGCCTTCGCCACCGTGATGCCGCCCCCATTTCCGTTCACGCCCTTTGTCGCCGTCACCTCGGCAACCGAGTATCCGCGCAAGAAAATGTACCCCATCATCGGCTCGGCGCGCATGCTGCGCTTTTCCGTCGAAGGCCTGCTCGGAATCTTCTTCGGGCCCGGCATCATGAAGATCATCAAGTCGCCGGAATTCGAAGGGGCGGTAGTCTTTCTGATCGTGGTCGCAATCGGCGGGAGCATCCTCGAGATCCTGAAGTGGATCAGGAAAAGCAAACGCGAGGCGCCGGACACGGACCAGACCGGGCGCCGGAAAGTGGCGTAGTCTCAGGCCCCTTCGGACTCGGCGTCGGCCGCCGCCACGCGCTGCCTGCGGCGCGCTTTCAGCATTTCCAACCCCACCGGCGCCAGCGACAGCGCAATAATCAGCAGGATCGCCTTGTCGAAGTTCTGCCGCACCAGCGGAAAACTCCCCAGCGTGTGGCCCAGCATCGTAATGCAGAAAATCCACGACACCACGCCCGCCACGCTGAACGGCAGAAACCGGAAGTAGTTCATGTTCGCCACGCCGGCGACGAACGGCGCGAACGTGCGGATAATCGGAATGAACTTGGCGTAGACGATCGTCTTGCCGCCGTGCTTTTCGTAGAACGCATGGGAGCGCAGCAGGTGCTCGCGGTTGAAGAATCGCGAGTTGGGCCGGTTGAAGATGAGCGGCCCGCTGCGGCGGCCCAGCAAGTAGCCCGTGCTGTCGCCCGCGATGCCAGCCGCCATCAGCAGCGGAATCACGAGGCGCATGTCGAGCCCGGCCGCGCCCGCCACCACGCCCACGGTGAACAGAAACGAATCGCCCGGCAGGAAGAACCCCGTCAGCAGTCCCGTTTCCGCGAAGACGACGCCGAACAGCATGCCGTACCCCAGCCAGCCGGTCAGAACCGTGGTGAGCAGTTCGATCAGCCGCTCCGGCGTAGTCAGGATGTGCAGAAAGTCGATAAGAGCTTTGATCATCCGCGGGCCTCGAAACGGTTCGGCTGGGGAACCGGGCAGGCGAAACCGCCTGCCCATGATGCCGGAAACTAACCCTGGTAGCCGTTGATAATTCGCTGCACGACGTCCTGGTGAATCTTCACCTTGCCGTCGCGAATCAGCGCGCTCCGCACCGATTCTGCAAACAGGTCGAACTCCGTGCGCGCCTTGCGCGACCTGATCTCATCGCGCAACTGGCTGCGCTGTTCGGCGAGCTTGCTCATGTCCGCAGGCGTCTTCGAAGCGACCTTGCAGACGAAATGGTTATCGCCGGCCGTGACCGGGCCGAACACGCCGCCCACGGGCAACTGGAAGGCCTGCGACACCAGGCTCGCCGGACCGATGCCGTCGGCCGCGCCGGAGATCGTGAACTCCTGCGTCGTCTTCACCTCCAGGCCCATTTCCTTCGCCACCTTCTGCAGATCGCCGTTGCTCGCCTTCGCCTTCTGGAGGGCGTCGAACGAGCGCTGCTGGATCAACGCGTTCAGCTTCGAAGCGGCCAGCGAGTCGCGGATCTGGTTCTCGACCTCAGAGAGCTCGGCCGGCCGCGCCGGGAACACCTCGGTGACCGTCGCTACGGCCAGCTTGTTGCCGGGCGCCTGCATGACCGGCGTCACGCCGCCCTTCTTCAGCGCCGCGATCGCATCCTCGAAATCCGGGTTCGTGCCGAACTCGGGCGCCGGATCGTTCGGGCCCAGCTTCTCGGCCTTTTCAAGGTCGATACCCAACTGCTGCGCGATCGCCGCCGCCTGCTCCGGGTTCTTCACGAGCAGGTCGTGCGCCTTATCCGCCAACTGCTGCACCGTGTCCACAACCTTCTGCTTCTTCAACTGGTCCGCGATCTGGTCCTTCACTTCATCGAACGTCTTCAGATGCGCCGGCTCCTTCGCCGTCACCTGCAGAATGTGGAAACCGTACTCCGTCTTCACGATGCCGCTCAACTGGTTCACCGGCAGCGAGAACGCCGCGGCTTCGAACGCCGGCACCGTCTGGCCGCGCACGATCCAGCCGAGATCGCCGCCTTTTTCCGCCGAGCCGGGATCCTGCGAATACTTCTTCGCCAGCGTCGCGAAATCCGCGCCGCCCTTGAGCTGCTTCAGGATGTCCTCGGCCTTCGCCTGGATCTTCGGAATGTCCGCGGCCGGCACATCGGTGGTCTTCAGCAGGATGTGGCGCACCTGTACGCGTTCCGGCGTGCGGAACTGGTCCTTGTTCGCCTCGTATGCTTTCCTCAGCTCGGCCTCGGGAATCGTGATCTGCTGGGCGACCTTGGACTCGCTCACCACCAGCAGGTCGATATTCCGCTTTTCGGGGATGGTGTACTGCGACCGGTTCGCCTGGAACCGCTGCTGGATCTCCGCCGGCGTCACCGTGACCTCAGCCTTGTACTTCGAGGCCGGCAACACCAGGTATTCGAGCTTGACCTTTTCGTTGCGCGCCTTGTATTCCTTTTCGATCTCGGCCGGCGTCACCACCACGCCCGCCGCGATCAGGTTCTGCAGCTTCGCCATGATCAACTGGTCGCGCAGGCCGTTCTCGAACTCGGGGATGCTCATGTTGTTCTGAGCGAGGAAGGCCGCGTAGGCTTCTTTGCCGACGAACTGTCCCCCCTGGAAGAGCTGCGGAAGCGTCGCCTGAATCGCGCGCGCCAGCTCGGCCGGCGTCACCTCGATGCCCAATTTTCCGGCCTCGTATAGCAGCACTCTTTCCGAGATCATCTGATTAATGAACTGCGGGGCCAGCGTGCCCATCAGATCCTGCGGAATCTGCTGGCGCTGCGTGATCGACTGCAATTGCTGCTGGAAATCCTGTACCGTGATGGCCTGTTTGCCGACCTCGGCGACGACGTTGTCCTGCCCGGGGCCTCCGAACGAACCCCAGCCCGGGATCAGCGTGACCACCATCGAAAGAGACACCAGCAGCAGTATGCCGCCCAACACGTAGCGCACGGCTTTGGCGCGGCTGCGAAACAGATCAAACATTACCTACTCCTCAGGGGTTTTCACCAACAAGTATAGCGAACGCAGGGCATTTCCCGTGCGGGGTGGAGATTTCTGCTCCCTCACGGCCGCGGCTCCGTGCGGGAGCCGCGGCCGAAAGCGAGCGGATGGAACGGCGGTCAGTCCAAATACGACAGAATTTTCTCCTTCAGCCCCGCCGGATGGAAGCCCATGTTTTCGTAAATCTCCGCCGGGCTGCCCGACCGCGAGAAGTTGTCGATGCCGAACGCGCGGCGCGTGTAGTCGCCGGGCAGCAGGAACGGATACAGGAACCCGCGCCAGCCGTTGTGCAGCGCCACAACGTACTGCCGCTCTTCGTCCGACAGCACCGCGTTCGCCTTCTCCGGATCGCGCGCCCGCAGTTCCTCGAACAGCTCCGGCGAGGTGACCGCCACGATCTTCACATCCGCGCGCGCCTCGATCTCCGGCAGCACCTTGAGCAGATTCACCATCACCTGGCCGCCCGCCACCGCTATCACCAGCTTTCGCTTTCCATTCCCGGTGTACTGCTTGAAGACGTACGCGCCGTTGACGGCCTCGCGCGCTGGCGGAATGCCGTCGCCGCGCTTGAGCACCGGCACCGGCGGCCGCACCACGCTGAGCGCGATCGGCTCGCCCCTGCGGGCGGCATAGAACAGCATCTCGATCGTCTCGTTGGCGTCGAGCGGCTTGTACACCTTGATGCCCGGGTACGCGTTGAACAGCGACATCCAGAACAGCCCGTGGTGCGTGGGCCCGTCCTCGCCGGTTTCCGGCCCGTCGTGCGCGGCGAGCACGATGAAGAACGCCCGCTGGTCGGGATTCACGTCGTTGTTGATCAGCGTCATGCGCACCGCGTTCGCCATCATGGGCGTGAACACGCCGTAGCTCGCGAACGCCGACATCGGCCGGAACCCGCCGGGCAGGATGTCCTGCGCCAGCGCCGTGGACATCATCGCCATGTTCTGCTCGGCGATGCCGAACCGGACGCCGCGGCCCAGCGGGTTCTCGCGGTTGAACACGCCGTAGACCTGCTCGGCCTTGCCCGTCAGAATCGATTTCATCAGGTCGCCCGCGCCCAGGTAGAAAAACGCCGTGTTCTTCATCGCCCACGCGAACCATGCCTCGGTCGCCTTGCGCGTCGGAACCGCGTCGCCTTCCTGGAACACCAGCTCCGGCGGCAGCACGTCCGGCCGCTTCATGGTGGTGTAATCGGCCATCGCGCGGCCGGCGAGCGCCGCGTTCATCCGCCGGACAAGCTGGGGCTCGGGCGCGATCTTTGCCTTCGCGGCGTCCAGGCGCGCCATCAGGTAAGCGACATCGGCCTCGCTCAGGCCGGCCACGACGGTCCGGATGTCGGCCAGCGTGTCGCCCTCTTTCCCCGGGATGTCGAAGCCGAGCTTCTTCATCACCTCGACGTACTCGGCGTGCGGGAGCGGCGTGCCGTGCGAGTCCGAGGTCTGCTCGAGCCGCCCGTAATGCTTGCCCTTGATGCAGTGCGCGATGATGACCGTGGGCCGGCCGTTGCCGAACCCGCGCGCCGCGATCCGATACGCGTACGCCAGTTCGAGCACATCGTGCCCGTCCACCTCGATCATGTTCCAGCCCGCGCCGAACCAGTGGTTCATGTACGGCGAGGGCAGCACTTCCGTGATCGGGCCGTCGATGCCGAAATTGTTGTAATCGAGCATGACGACGAGGTTCTCCATGCCGAGGTTCGCGGCGATATTGCGCGCCTCGTACGTCAGGCCCTCCTCGGTCTCGGCATCCCCGGCGATCACGAACACTTTCGTATCGAGCCCGCAGGAGCGGTGCAGCATGGCGAAGCCGACGCTGGCCGAAATGCCGTGCCCCGAAGAGCCGGTCGAGGTGTCGGCCAGCGCGTAATACGATTCCACGTGGCCGCTCGGCCCGTGGTATTTGCGAAAGCGCGTCAAATCCTCGGGATAGATCACCGCGCGATGGGCGCGCCCGTTTGGGCTCATGCCCCTTCGCCGCAGCGTCTCGTAGACCAGCGCGACCAGCGAGTGCGCCAGCGGCGAGCAATGCCCCGCCGACCACACGATGCGGTCGCGGCCCGGGTGCTTCGGATCCATCGCGTCGAATCCCACCACGCCGCTCGCCAGCATCGCCAGCAGCGCCTCGGTCTTCGACGACGAGCCGCCGGGATGCCCCGACTTCGCGCCGTCCACCGCCGCAAACGACAAGCCGCGCACCACGCGCGCCAGCGACGCCAGCCGCTCCGCGTCGATTTCCGGCAGCGCCTCGAGCGCCAGCCCTTTCAGATTGAGATAAGCGCCGCCTTCCGCCTTGTATTGAAACCGTTCCGGCTCGCTGGAGCGCAGCGCCTCCAGGCCTTCTTTTTCCAGGAGATTATATTTTGTGATGACAGAGCCCACGAGGAACCTCGATTTAGGAATTCCGGATTAAAAGTATAGCATTCAGGCGGAGAAGGGCCGTTTTTCCTGCGCTGCGGCCTGCCTGCCCATCATCTTATCCTTCGCCTCCGGGCGCCGGCCCGGCCTCGAGCGCAGCCAGCGCGCGGCGGCAAACCTCGGCGTGCCGGGCGCGCTTGTCGCGGCGGAGGCGGTGGCGGGTCTCCTCGTCGAGCGGCGGCAGCAGGTCGAAGGTGATGTTGGCGGGCTGATAGTCGGAAGGGTCGGCGCCGCTGACGTAGCGACACAGCGAGCCGAGCGCGGTCTCGTCGGGAAACGGCCTCGGCTCCTCGCCGCGCGCCAGGGCCGCGGCGTTTCGCCCGGCGATCAGGCCGGTGGCGATCGATTCCACATAGCCCTCGACGCCCGAAATCTGCCCGGCGAAGAAAATGCGCGGCTCCCGCTTCAACTGCAGGGCGCGGTTCATCAGCGCGGGGGCATTGATATAGGTGTTGCGGTGCACCTGGCCGTAGCGCAGGAACTCGGCGCGCTCCAGGCCCGGGATCAGCCGCAGCACGCGCGCCTGCTCGGCGAACTTCAGATGATTCTGGAACCCGACCAGGTTGTAGCTGCCGGCGCGCAGGTTTTCCTGCCGCAGTTGCACCACGGCGTAAGGCCGGCGGCCGGTGCGCGGGTCGTTGAGGCCCATGGGCTTCATCGGGCCGAAGCGCAGCGTGTCGCGCCCGCGGCGCGCCAGTTCCTCGATGGGCAGGCAGGCCTCGAAATAGCGCGCGTCGTCTTCGGCGATGTGCGCGCCGGCGCTCTCGCCCGCGAGCAGGGCATCCACGAAGCGGTCGTACTGCTCGCGGTCGAAGGGGCAGTTGAGGTAGTCGGCCGTGGAGTCGAGCGACTTGCCGTAGCGCGAGGCGCGGAAGGCGATCGAGAGGTCGATGGAATCGGCCTCGACGATGGGGCTGATCGCGTCATAGAAGAAGAGGCGCCCCGAGCCGGTAAGGCGCGCAATGTCGGCGGCGAGCGCATCACTGGTGAGCGGGCCGGTGGCGATGATCACGATGCCGTCGGGCGGCACGGCGGTGAGCTCCTCGCGGCGCAACTCGATGGCGGGCTCGCCGCAGATGGCGCTGGTTACGGCCTCGGCGAACACCTCGCGATCCACGGTGAGCGCGTGGCCGCCGGGCACCCGCGCCTCCTGCGCCGCGCGCATCAGCAGCGAGCCAGTCCGCCGCAGTTCCTCCTTGAGCAGCCAGGGCGCCGAGCCCTCCTGTTCGGTTTTGAGCGAATTGCTGCAGACGAGCTCGGCGAGCCGGCCGGTCTTATGCGCGGGCGTCTGCCGCCCGGGCCGCATCTCGTGGAGCACCACGCGCACCCCCGCGCGCGCCGCCTGCCATGCAGCCTCGCACCCGGCCAAACCGCCGCCGATAACGTGAATCGGTGTACCCATCTAATACCAGCCTACCGTCAATTCCTGGTACAACGAATCATGCTGCGATCCGGATATCTGCTTGCGAGATTGGCGGCCGTTCCGTTGCTTAGCCGCGCGGGCGGCCGGCGCCCGCCTGCCGCGCACAGCCGGACTGCACTCAGGGCTTCCTATGCCCGTCGATTCCTGATACAAGGAACCCATATGCCGCGAATTTGCTGCTTGCTTGCAGTGCTGGTGGCCGTTCTGCCGTTATCGGCGGCCACAAAATGGGACCAGAGAGTGGAAAAAGCCGCCGCCGCGGTTCGGGCGGCGAACGCGCGGGCGCCTGTCGAAATCCGCGCGGATAGTGACGTGAAGGCGGCCGAGATGCTCCGGGCCACTCACCCGCAGCTCGCCTGGCAGTTCGCCACCGCGGCTGCGGAGGAGTTGAAAGCGGCCAGGCGCAGCGGCGCGCTCAACCAGCGACTCACCGCGGTGCTGATGGCGCTCAAGCCCGAGGAGGGCGGAAGGATTGCGCGCGAGCTTCCGGACGGGTCCTCGGCCTACGAAGGCCTGGCCAGTTACTGGATCAAGCAAAAGGACACGGCGCGCGCAGCGGCGGTGGTGAAAGAAGCCTGGGATAAAGGCATCTATCTTCGCGCCGCCACCAGGCTCATCGCGTCGATTCGCCCAACGCAGCCGGAAGAAGCCGCCGCGCTGTTCCGGTATCTGTTCGAACGGCTCCAGCCGGAAAAGACCACCACGGATACGGTGCAGATGCTGATCCCGGCGGCGCAATCCGTAATGGCGAACGACCCCGCGGCGGCCGGGGCGGCTCTGGCGCGGCTGCTGGACATCGTTTCGAACGAAAAATTCGGCGCTACGGGCCAGATGGAGATGGTCGCGCAGTACAAGCTGGGCGACAAGACCGTGGAGACGTACGGCACGCGCGATTCGCTGCTGCTGCCCATCGGGATCTACCTGCACTCGCTCGACCCGCAGTTGTACGAGAAGAACGCGAAGCTGTTCGACAAGTGGCGCGGCGAGATCCCGGCGGTGAAGCCGGGCGAGGAGCGCAAAGCGGCCACCGCGACCAGAAGCTCGATGCAGATGCGCGAATCCCTGGCCCGCCGGCAGGGGTCGTTCTTCTCCGAGGCGCCGAGGCCCGCCGGGCCGCCGAAGCCCACGCCGTTCGAAAGGGCCTGGAAGAGCGTGATGCTGTCGCCGTCGATCCAACTCCAGTCGCTGCTGAGGCGCAACGACCTCACCGAAGCCCAGCGGCTTCAGACGGCGCGGGAATTGCTGCGTATCGCTCCTTCGCTTGACCCTGCACAACGCGTCCTCGCGGCCTCCGCGGTGCTGCGCACGGCATCCGACCACGACCTGAAACCGGTGTTGAAGCCGGCCGCCGTGGCGCTGGCGGCGGCGCTGGCCGATCTCGATAAATGCGCCGACGCGAGTTGCGTGGACATGCGCGAGAACGGCAGGGCGCTGCCGAGCTACGACGACCTGGCCGCGGTGGTCAGGCAGTCGCACCTCCACGTCACCAACCCCGGCGTCGCGGATCGCCTGTCGCTGCTGGACCTGAGGGACGTGCTCGAGGAGAACTACGATTTCAAGCTTCCCGGCATACAAGGTAGCGATTACGCGCTGCGGGCCCAGAAGGGCAGGATCGTCATGCTCAACTTCTGGGCAACCTGGTGACCGTCATGCAGGTCGGAGTTGCCGGCCATCGAAAAGCTGCACAAAGCGTATAAAGACAAGGGGGTGGTCGTACTCGGGATCGATGACAAGGAAGACGTCAAGGTTGTGCAGGAGTTTTACAAAAAGAACGGCATGACGTTCCCGACTGCGGTGGACGCCAAGGGTGATGTCTACGAACATTACGGCGTTACGGGAATCCCGACGACGGTCGTTTACGACCGCAAGGGGCGGATCGTGGCTCAGGTCGTTGGATCGCGCGGCGAGCAGGAGTTCGTGAGCCTGCTGCGGAAAGCGGGGCTTAAGTAAATGCGGGCTGCATGCCTGGTTGCCGTGTTGCTGGCCGGTCTGCCGTTAGCGGCGGCCGATCGATGGGACCGGAAAGTCGAGAAAACTGCGGGAGCGGTGCGCGCGGCCGGCGCCCGTGCGCCCTTTGTCGAGTTGGATACGGAGATCAAGGCAGCCGAACTGTTGCGCGAGACGCATCCGCAGCTTGCGTGGCAGTTCGCCACCGAGGCGGCGAGCCGGATGAAGGCGGCCGATTCCGGCAATCTGGTCCGGCGGCTGGTTCTGCTGCTGATGGCCATCAAGCCAGTGGAGGGCGAGGCGGCCGTGCGCGCGCTGCCACAGCAATCGGACGCCTACAACGCCCTCGTCTATTACTGGATGCAGAAGGACGATCCGGCGAAGGCGGCGGAGGCGGTTAAAGAGAGCTGGGCCAAGGGCCTCTACATCGGGAATACGAGCCGGGCATTGTCGTCGCTCGTCCAAAAACAGCCGGAGGCCGCTGCGCGTCTAATCCGCGAGTTGCTCGACCTGCTCCCTCCGGAAAAAGCCGCGCTGCAAACAGTGCTCGCCCTGCAGTTGCCCACCGAATCGATCGCGGCGAAGGATCCCGCCACGGCACGGACGGTGTTCGTCAAGCTATTCGGCGCCGTAGCGCGTGAGGATTTCAATGCCGGAAGCTCGCCAGAGCTCTTTTCAACTTACAAATTCGGCGATAAGCAAGTGGAAACGCTCGGAGCGCGCGACACGCTTCTGCTGCGCCTCGGACTCTATCTGCGCTCGCTCGATCCGGATTTGTACTCGAAGAACGAGAAGTTGTTCGAGCGCTGGCGCGACGACATCGCGGCAGTGAAGCCGGGCGAGGAGGAAAAGGCCGCCAAGACCGGCACGATTATCTTCGAGTTGCGCGAGGCGCTCGAGAAAAGGCGCGCGGCAGGCCCGGCCGAGGCAGGGCCGAAGAAGCCGGCCCCGCCGCCCAAGCCCGCGCCGTTCGCCGAAGCCTACGCCAAAGCAATGTCGGCGCAGGATGCGGAGCGCGCTTCCCTGCTCACCGCATTGGTGAAGCGCGCCGATGTCACGGACGCCGAGCGCATGCAGGCGGCGCGCGAACTCGTTCGCATCACCCCGGCGCTTCCGGTCTCGAAGCGCTTCGAGGCGGCCGGCGCGGCATTCTGGGCCGCATCCGAACTCGATCTCAAACCGCTGCTGAAACCGGCGGCCGGGGTCCTGCTTGCCACGCTGGCCGACCTCGAGCAGTGCAAAGAGGCCTACTGCGAGACTCAGCGGAGATCGGGATCGATATTGGACGGCTACGACACGATAGCAGCGGCAGCGAGGCGTTCCAAGCTCCACCTGGACAACCCCGCCGTGACCGCGCGCGGGGCGCTCCTGGACCTCAGCGACGTCCTCGATGAGAACTACGATTTCAAGCTCCCCGGCATACAGGGCGGCGAATATGCGCTGCGAGCCCAGAGGGGGAGAGTGGTCATGCTCAACTTCTGGGCGACCTGGTGAAGCTGGTGCAGGTTGGAGTTGCCAACCATCGAAAAGCTGCACAAAGCGTACAAAGACAAGGGGCTGGTGGTCTTCGGCGTCGATAAGGAAGAGGCCGGCGTCGTGCGTGCTTTTTACAAAAAGAACGACGCCGTGACGTTTCCCACGCTGGAGGACAAAGCGGGCGGCGTCACCGGCCACTATGGCGTGAACGCGTTTCCCACCACGCTGCTCCTCGATCGAAAGGGGAGGATCGTCAGCCGGATCGAAGGCACGGAAGAGGATCAGGCGCTTCAGGATCTGCAGTTCCGGCGCCTGCTGCGCAAGGCGGGGCTGCGGTAGCGCCGCTCAGGCAGCCGCGATGTCGAGCGCCCGCGATGCGAGCCGCTCCAGGTCGGCCAGCGTCGTCGCCGGGCTGGTGACCACGATTCGCAGGTGCCGCAGGCCTCCAACGATAGCCGTCGAGATGTGGAAGTCGCCGTCGGCCAGAAGACGGTCGCGCACGCGCAGTTGCGTCACGTCGTCTCCCGGAACGCGGAAACAGAGGATATTCGATTGCGGCTCCACCGGACAAACAACGCCGGGGAGGCTTGAAAACAGCCTGTACGCCTCGAGCGTGACCTCGAACAGCGCGTCCACGTAAGCCGCAAGACCTTTCTCGCCCATCGCCGCCAGAACCGTGAACATTCGCAGGCCGAGGCTCGCCTTGGTGCATTCGACCGTGCGGTGGATGGCGTCGAATCCCGGCTGCTCCTTGTCGTGAAAAAGGTAGCTCGCGTCCTGTTGGAAGGCGGTGTCGAGCGTGTGCGCGTCGCGCGCCAGCACGGCGGTGCAGAGTCCCGGAACGCGCAGAAGCTTGTGCGCATCCCAGGTCACGGAATCCGCAAGCTCGATCCCGTCGAGCCGCCGGCGGTGCTTCTCGCTGAGCAGCGCGCTGGCGCCGTGCGCGCCGTCCACATGCAGCCACAGGCCGCGCTCGCGGCACACGCCGGCGATCTCGCGCAAAGGCTCGTACGTGCCGGTCGCGGTGCAGCAGGCGTTGGCGACGAGCGCGAACGGCCGCTTCCCCGCGGCGCAGGCCCGCCCGATCGCGCTCCGGATTTCCCGCTCCGCCGCCGGCCAGGAAGGATCAGCGGTCCAGGAATACACGTTGTCCTCGCCGATTCCCAAAATGCCCGCGGCCCGGTCGACCGAGTAGTGAGAGTCGGCCGAAGCGATCAGGGCGAGATCGCCGCGGCATCCCTTGGTCCAGAGGTCCTTGTCGAAACTGCTGCGCGCGGCGGTGAGCGCGGTCAGGTTCGCGAGCGACCCGCCATGGGTCAACACGCCGCCCGCTGCGCCGCTCCATCCGACCTTTCCGAGCAGCCACTCGATGACGAAGACCTCGATGCTCGCCGCGGCGGGGCCCATCTCGTAAATCGCCATCGGGTTGTTGGTCATGCCTTCGACCAGCGTGGCCAGCGCCGCGGCAGGATGAGGGACGGCGACCTGGTGCGCCAGGCTGCCCGGATGGTGAAGACGCGTGGTCAGCTTCAGGTAGCGGCTGAAGAACTCCGCAAGGTCGCGGCCGGAAAGTCCTCCGTTCTTCAGGTGCTGTTCGAGGCCGAGTTGCCGGATGATCTCCCGCATCGGGAGCTGGTTGACAACCCGCGGCGTTCCCGAAACCGATTCCTTGTAGTAGCACTCCAGCTCTTGCGAGACGAGCTGAACCTCTTCCTGAAAACTCATCGCGGGCGGCTCCCCACCGCCGGAAGCTGCCATTTTACGCCGCGCCGCCCGGCGCCGCTGGATCAGAACGTAAACCTTGTCTGCAATTCGAGCCGGCGGTTGTTGGCGCTCTCGGAGAAGATGCCGCTTCCGACACCGGCGGGCTGGTTGGCGAGGCCGAAGAGCGGCGAGGTGATGTTGCCGATGATGGGTCCGGGATTGTTGTGGTTCGTCAGGTTGCGGATCTGCATCGACACCGTCAGGCTGTAGTGCCGGTTGGAAGCAGCGCCGCTGCCGCCGCCCATCGAGAATGGGCTGTCCCCGGCGCTCCGGCCTCCGGCGCTGCCGGCCGGGGTGGCCACGGAGCCGCTCGGTAAAGTCGCTCCGCCTTCGCGCGCGCCTCCGAATACGAAGGTCCTGCCGATCCGCATGTTCAGCATGATCTGCCCCGGCCCGCGCCCGAAATTGCGCGGGACCAGCTTCGCGCCCGGCTCCGGATTGGGATCGAGCAGGCCATATGCGGTTCGAACGACGCCCGGCTTTGCGGGGTCGGTTGCAAACCCCGGCCTGGCGTTAAAAAGCGTGTCGCCGTAGAGGTCCTGGCCGGCTGTGATGTCGAACGGCGGGCCGGAATTCGCGGTCAGCAGCGGGTTGAATCGGATGCCCCACTTCGTGGTAATCGTGCCGCCCAGCGTGACGCGATGGCGCATATCGGTGGAGGCGGGGCCATACTCTCCCGCCATGCTGTAGGGCTTCGAGGGAAATGTGTTGAGGCCGTCCGTGTTGCTCATCGCGCGGTTGAACGCGTATGACCCGGTGAGCGAGAAATTCCGGTTCACGTTGGAATTCACGTTCACCAGAAGCTGGTTCTGGTTGTACAGCCCGGCCGATTCCATCAGCACCACGAGCCCCGGCCGTCCGAGCGGAAACACGCCGCTGCCGGGAACCGACGGCAGATACGTCCCGGGCAGAGGAGCGTTGATGTCCTCGGACCGCAGCAGGTGCAGCCCGTGCGAGTTCGCATAGGTTATCGCCACCGTGGTGTTGAACGGCAACTGGCGCTCGTATCCGAGAGCGGACTGCATTACATAAGGAGCTCGCAAGGTGGAGCTGATCCGCTCGATCGTGCTGGGCGGAACGGGGCCCGGCAAGGAGGAAACCGGCGGCGCCACGGGGAAGAAGTCCGGGTTCGCGATGACGTATTGCTGCTGGACGACGCCGTTGTAGCGCTCTGCGGCGAGGATGTTGCCGAGGCCGAAGCGGTCGTAGAAAATGCCGAACCCGGCGCGGATCACGCTCTTCGCGCGCGATTTCGCCGAACCTCCCGGCGCCCACGCCAGGCCGATGCGCGGCGCGAAATCGCGCCAATCGTGAATGTTGGTCTGGGTCTCGTAACGGAGGCCGAGATTGACGGTGAGGTTCGGGCGCACTTTCCAGTCGTCGCCGACGAATGCGCCCAGGTCGAGCTGGCTGCCCGAGATCGTCGGGCTTCCGGCGTTGATGCTGAACTGGGTCGCTCCGCCGCCGAATTGCCGGACGGCTGCCGGGGCGAAGCCCAGTTGCTGAAAAAGCAAGGTCCGCCGGTAGCTCTCAATCGAGCTGATATCGGTGAGCACGAATCCACCGGAGCCGTCGGGAACCGGCTGGTTGTTCGCATCGAGTTGCGGCGCCAGGCCGCCGCTGAACGTAAACGTGCCGTTGTAATTTTGCGGCGAAACGCTGGTCTCGGCTGTGCCCCGCAGCCTCACCCCGAATTTCCAGGTGTGGGCGCCGCGCAGGATTGACGTGTAGTTTTGAAACTCGTAGTTGCTCTGGGTATCGGTGGAGCGGCCCAGCGGATTGCCGCCTCCGTTGAACGCGCCAAGCACCTGGATCGCGTACCCGGGCGTGTTCGCCTGCGACACCGTAGCGGGGCGGAAGTACTGGAAACGGGTCTCATTGACCGCCGTGCCGCCAAGCACCGCGGTCTCCGTGAGCTGGATGGTCTGGCTGCGGGCATCGTTGTGATAACCGCGCGAAACCAGGTTGAGCCCGCCGGCGCCGGCATTGCGCACGATGTCGCGGTTGTAGGAATAGCGCACGGTCAAGGTGTTGTTCGTGCTGAGCTGATAGTCGATTCGGGGGGTGAATCCCGTGCGGCGAAGGGCGGATACCGGGGTGTCCGTGAAGGGGGTCGCGGCCAGGCTCCGCGGATCGAGAATCACCCCGTTGACGACGTTTCCGTTATCGACCATCTCGCGGGTGACGTTGAGATTGAACGAGGCGCGCTTGCTGAGCGGGCCGCTGACGACCTCGCGGAATTCGTGCAGGTGGAACGGCGCCTTCTCCGCGGCGTACGCGTTGCGCGAGTTCCATTTGTCCGTGGCGAAGTTGTAGCCGAGGTCCGCGTGAAACTTGTCCGTGCCCGGCTTGGTGAAAATCTCGATACGGCCGAAGCCGAGCTTGTCGTACTCCGGCGAGAACGGGTTCTGGTTGATCCGGATCTCGCGAATCGCGTTCTTCGAAGGCAGCTCTCCGCCGCTGAATCCGTCGATGAAAAGGGCGCCGCCGCTCGGTCCCGCGGCCGGACCGGCCAGGGCCTGAAGATCGGCGGCCAGGTCGTCGGGGTTGTCGGAGAGCGCATCCAGGTTCGTCCCGCGCAGCACCAGCGCGCTCGCGTTGGCCGAGGCTTCGGTGCTGACCCCCGGCCCGGCGCTCTCCCGGACATTGATTTCCTGCTTTTCGGCCGCAACGTTCAGTACGAGGTCCAGAACTTGAGGCGCGCTTCCGAGTGTGACCACCACCGGTTCGCGAAGGGCCAGGCGGGGCGCCGAGGCCTGAACCGTGTACCGGCCGGCCTCCAGACTGGAAAACCCATAGGAGCCATCGCCGGCGGAGTTCGTCGCCTTGACCAGCCCGGACGGGCCGCTGAGCGTAACGACCGCGCCGGGAATGACGGCGCCGCTCTCGTCCATCACCCGGCCGCGGATGGCTGCAGTCTGCCCCAACACGGGCATCGAAATCGCCACAACGGCTACAAGGAACCGCACGAGTTTCAAGGGATTGTACCTGACCCATTTTACGTGAAAGGATCCGCAACTCACGAGACCCGCAGACCCGCGCGGTCGCGCGCAGCCCCGGCCCCCCGCACGGCCGAGCGCAGCCCAAGCGCCCCACGCTGCCGCGGCGGCCCAGGCATCCCGCACGCGGCCGCGCGCACCCGGGCGTCCCGCACGGCCGTGCGCAGCCCAGGCGTCCCGCACGGCCGCGCGCAGCGACGGCGCCCCCGGCGCGGGCGCGCGCAGCCCCGGCGCCCCGCAGCCCTGGCGCCCGGCACGGCCGCGGCGGCCCAGGCATCCGGCACACGGCCGTGCGCAGCCCGGGCGCCCCGCAAAAACGTACGTTGCAGCAGACGCGAATCGTTTAAGATATTCGCATGCGCAAATGCTCATTGGCTCTGGTTGCGCTCCTGGCCGCGCCGCTGGCCGCCCAGGAGCTGAAACCCATACAGCTTCCCAAGCCGCAGATGCAGGGCGGCATGCCCTTGATGCAGGCCCTGAAGCAGCGCCAGTCGGCGCGCGAGTTCGCCCCGGAAAAGCTCCCCCAGCAGCAGTTGTCGAACCTGCTGTGGGCGGCGTGGGGCATCAATCGGGAGGACGGCCGGCGGACGGCGCCCTCGGCGAACAACCGCCAGGATATCGATGTCTACGTGGCGCTCCCGGAGGGCATGTTCCTCTATGACGCCAAGGCGCACGCGCTCCAACCCGTTGTGGCCGGCGACCTGCGAGGCCTCACCGGAGTGCAGCCCTTCGTGAAAGACGCCGCGCTCGACCTGGTTTACGTCTCCGATACCGCGAAGCTGGCTAACCTCAGCGAGGAGCAGAAGAATCTCTACATGGGCGCGCACACGGGCTTCATCGGCCAGAACGTGTACCTGTTTTGCGCTTCCGAGGGACTGGCCACCGTGGTGCGCGCCATGATCGACAAGCCGGCGCTGGCCAAGGCCATGAAGCTGCGGCCCGAGCAGCGCATCGTGCTTTCGCAGACCGTGGGCTATCCGAAGAAGAAGTAGGAATTACCTGCAAACGCGCGCGTCTCCGGAGACGCGCGTTTGCAGGCGAGCTAGCTCTTGAACGAGAAGAAGCCGGAGACGTTTTCGTACAGGAGCCGGGGAAAGCTTTTGTCGAGGTACGACCGTATCGAGACGTAGCACTCGTCGCAGGTGTTCGTTTCGGTGAACTCCCGCACCATCTTATCCTTATCGGCCAGCGCGTACTTCTTGAACTGCATCGAGCACGGCTGCAGCGAGCCATCGCTGGTCACCACCAGGAAACGCAGCCCGGCTTTGCAGCCCGGCGCTCCCCCGGTTTCGAAGTAGCGGCGGGTGGCCTCGATCGTGCTCGGCGAATTCACCAGCCAGCGCGTCTCGTCGCGCCGCGATTCCACGCGGTCGAGCTCGGAGTTCAACCGGGAAAGTTGCTCGGGGGTGGTGAGCAGATAGTCGCGGCACCCCGTGCGCCGCGCCGAGTAGGCGCTGTAGCACATGTTCACACCCCACTCGCGCGCTTTGTCCCCCATCGCATTGATTTCGGTGACGTTCTCGCTCGTGATGCAGCTATTGAGCACAATGTCGTCGTAACCGTGGGCGGCGCATTTCGGGATCAGCGCGCTCAACCTCTCATACAGGCCGGGCAGGCCGCGGAAGTAGTCGTGGCGCTCATCGGGGAAGTCCAGGCTGACCGAAAACTGGTGAACGCCGGCATCGTGCAGCTCGAGGTAGAGCTCTTCGGTCATCTCCGACCAGTTCGACACCAGAATCGTATATGGCAGGCCGGATTCTTCCTTGATATTGCGAATGATGTCCACGATGTCGGGCCGCATCAGCGGCTCGCCGCCCGAAACCTGCACCACGCAGGGGCGCAGCGTCTCCATGTAGCGGCGGTAATCGGCCGGTTTCATCAGCCGCGATTCGTCCTTGGGGCCGCCGTGATCGCAGTGCTTGCAGTAGCACGTGCATGAATCGGTCACCTCGAACGAGACCACGATCGGGCGTTCGGCAACCCAGTTCAGTGAACCGCGACCGATGATCCTGAGCGACTCGACAAGGGGAACTTTGCGCATAACTCGATCTGCAACCCTGAAGTTAGCAGCCCGAGCGCCTGGGTGCAAGATGAATCAATCATTTATGACGGTTCGGAGGCCGAGCGGTGCTCCAGGGCCGCTGAACTGCGAAATGCGAGGGCCGAGCGGGAGGCGCGCCGGCCGGCGGGTCCCGATGAAAACGGCGGGAAATCGGGGCGGCGCGGATAGAATCGCGGGCTGGAGACGAAGGAGGCCCGCGCGGCGGCCGGCGCCGCGCGGGTCAGGAGGGCACAGGAGAAGGAGAAGTTTACTTGATGCGTTCGTCGCGTTCCACTTTGCCGTCGCGGATGTGGATGACGCGCCAGGCGTGCATGGCGATATCGTGCTCGTGCGTGACCAGAACGATGGTGTTGCCCTGCTGGTGCAGCCGCTCGAACAGCGCCATGATTTCGTTGCCGGTGGCGGTGTCCAGGTTGCCGGTGGGCTCGTCGGCAAGCAGAATGGACGGGTTATTCACCAGCGCCCGGGCCACCGCGACGCGCTGCCGCTGGCCGCCCGACAACTCGTTCGGCTTGTGATACATGCGGCCTTCCAGATCCACCTGCTTGAGCGCCTCCCGGGCGCGCTGCAGCCGCTGCTCCGAAGAGACGCCGGCGTAAATCAGCGGCAGCTCGACGTTGTGCAGCGAGGTCGCGCGCGGCAGCAGGTTGAACGTCTGGAAGACAAAGCCGATTTCCTTGTTGCGGATACGCGCCAGTTCGTCGTCGTTCATTTCGCTGACCAGCCGCCCGTTGATGTAATACTGGCCGCTGCTCGGCGTGTCCAGGCAGCCGATCAGGTTCATCAGAGTCGATTTCCCGGAACCGGACGGGCCCATGATGGCCACATACTCGCCTTTTTTGATCTCGATATCCACGCCCGAAACCGCGTGGATCTCCTGGTCGCCCATCACGTAGGTCTTCCAGAGATCGTAAGTTCGAATGACGATTCCGTCGCGCTTCAGCTCCGCGCCACGATCGGTTCTTTCCTCAACTGCTTGGGCCATGTTTTTCTCTCGTTCGCCGAAATATCCCGGCAGTCGCTCGCGCGCTCACCCCGCATCGGTGCTCACAGGCGCTTTCGTATTATCCACCTTCACCGGGGTCTCGTTGCGCAGGGTACGGATCACCTTGTAGCTTCCGGTGATAATCTCGTCTCCTTCGTTGAGCCCGCTTAACACTTCTATATCGGTGGCCCCGGTAATGCCCGTTTCTACTTTATGGAAAACGGCCTTCCCGTTGTTCACCACGAAAACGCCCTGGATTTCTTCCTTCTTCGCCTTCTCAGCCGCCGGATCGGGTTTTGCTGCCGCCTGCACCGCCTTCCCGTCCTTCGGCTGCTCGAGGTCCCCGCGTTGGCGCACCGTCAGCGCCTGTATCGGTATTGTCAAGGCGTTCTTTCGGGTAGCCGTGGTTACCTTGGCTGTGCAGGAAAGCCCGGGACGGATCTCGTCGGGCGGGTTGTCCATAGCGATAACCACTTTGAAATCTTTGGCTTCCTGGCTGGAAATGGCGCTCTGGGACGCCGCCAGACCGGTCGAGCGCAGGATGGCCGTGTTGCCGATCTCGATCACGTGCCCCTTGAACGTCTTGTTCGGGATCGCGTCGATCGTGATGTCGGCGGGCTGATTCAGCGCCACGTTGATGATATCGGTTTCATCCACCTTCACTTCGGCCGTGATCAGCGACATGTCAGCGATGGTCATGATGAGACTGGCCGAGGAGTTCTGGATGCCGGGCACCACGGTCTCACCTACGCGTACAGGCAAGTTGGTGACCACGCCGTCCAGGGGTGCGATCGCCATGGTGCGCTTCAGGCTGTCGTCCGCCCGGGTCAGATTGGCCTTGGCCAGCGCGATCCGGCGCTGATTCGAGGCCAGTTGCGCGGCCATCTGCTGGCGCGTCGCCCTGGCGCGCGCCAGGTCGGCTTCCGCCTGCCGCACGGCGGCCGACTTGGCGTCGAAATCCGTCTTCCGCTGGTCGTAGTCCTGCCTCGCGATCAGCTTGTCGGAAAACAACTGCTGCCCGCGGGTAAAGTTCAGGCGCGAATTCTCGAGGTCGGCCTTCGCGCGGTCCAGGGTGGCCTGCGCGCTGGCCAGACCCTCGTCGGCGGCTTTGAGCGACGCTTCCGCCGCGGCCGAATCGGCTTCGGCGGAGGCCACGGACGCCTGCTGCGCCGCCACATCCGCTTCCGGCTGCACGGATTCCAGCCGCGCCAGCAACTGGCCCTTCTTCACGCGGTCGCCTTCCTTCACCAGAATTTCGGTGAGCCGCGAAGCGGTCATCGCGTTAGTCCCGATATTGATGTAATTCTTGGGCTTGATCTCACCCGATGCGGTGACGGAGGATTTCAGATCCTGACGAACAACCCGGCCGGTCTGAACTGCGACGATGCCTTGCCGGCTATATTTGACGCTCGCGATCACGCCGGACACGACCACAATGAGCGCAATGGCTATGAACCAGACCTTCCACTTCCGCTTCACAGGAATCTCCCTCTAGGGTCAGACGCCGACGGCGGCGGATTTGTTCACGAAAATACGATTTTATCATGCGGAGATCGGGGCGACCCGCGAATCGCGGAGAGGGCTGTGGGCGGAGGCGCCCGCCGCCCAGGACATCACCGGCAGGCGATGCTGGCGGGCGGAGTTTGCACGCAGGCGGCCGTTTCCGCAGGCCGGGTTGCGAGCGCCGCGCAGGCGCTGCGGATGGCCATGGAGGTGGCTGGAGGCTGCGAAGTCGAGGTCGCGGTGCCGCATTCCGTGCGGCCGTTGAACGTAATGCACACGGTGCAGGATACCAGCGAGGCGGTGCCGGCGAAATACATCACGCCGACGATACAGATCACGACGACGATGACGGCGACCAAAAGCAGCGGGCGCGGCAATGCGGCCCAGCCTCTAGTCCACGAAGTACTGCCCCATCTGCCGGAATTTGGCATAGCGCTGTTCGATGAGCTGGTTCGGCGAGAGCGGCGCCAATTCGTCCAGGGCGCTGCGCAGCGCCCGGCGCACCGACTCGGCTGCCGCGTCGTAGTCCGTGTGCGCGCCCTCGCCGGGTTCGGGAACGATGGCGTCGATCAGCCCGAACCCCGACAGGTCCTGCGCGGTCAGCCGCAGCGCCCTGGCGGCCAGCGCGCCCTTGGCGGAATCGCGCCAGATGATGGCCGCGCAGCTTTCCGGTGAAATCACGCTGTAGACCGCGTTCTCCAGCATCAGCACCTTGTTGCCGACTCCGAGCGCGAGCGCGCCGCCGCTGCCGCCCTCGCCGATCACGATCACGATCACCGGGCAGGTGAGCCGCGACATTTCCCGGAGGTTGAGCGCGATGGCTTCGGCCTGCCCGCGCTCTTCGGCGTCGATGCCGGGATAGGCGCCCGGGGTGTCGAGCATGGTGACGACCGGCCGCCGGAACTTGGCCGCGAGCTGCATGACGCGCAGCGCCTTGCGGTAGCCTTCCGGTTTCGGCATGCCGAAGTTGCGGTAGAGCTTCTGCTTCGTGTCGCGGCCCTTCTGTTGCCCGACGACCATCAGCGGCCGGCCCTCGAAGAAGCCCATGCCGCAGACGATGGCCGGATCGTCGCCGAACCGGCGGTCGCCATGAAGCTCGTGAAAATCGGTGAGAAGCCGCTGGATGTAGTCGAGCGAGTGCGGGCGTTTGGCGTGACGGGCCAACTGTACTCGCTGCCAGGCATAGTTGGTTTCCGGCGCGGGCGCGGGCGCCGCCGCAGACGGATCGGCCCCCGGGGCCGGCTTGCTCTCTTCGGGCATGTACCTACAGATGGTAGCAGGAGTGTGGAGCGATGGTGCATTCACCCGCAGGTCCGGGTCAGTGATTTCGGAAACCGACCCATCCGCCTTCGGAATGACCCTGATCTGGCGCGAGTTGAATGGCCGCGCTCACGTATTTCGGAGTTGTAAACGTGTTTCGGGCCGGAAAGACCCTGACAA